>Ga0209502_10004278_pt1 | contig 10800 bp, 6 predicted proteins | sample ArcticOcean_MG_C_10_FD_187442 | JGI IMG/M metagenome (GOLD analysis project Ga0209502, IMG submission 187442) | Marine microbial communities from western Arctic Ocean - ArcticOcean_MG_CB11_90 (SPAdes) (version 2) | ecosystem: Environmental > Aquatic > Marine > Oceanic | place: Arctic Ocean...
CAAAGCAAATAACGGATAGTCATGATTCTAATTACAAACAATAAAGATTTTGTATTTATAATAAAAAACGGCTACACTTTATAATAGTATAACCGTTTTATTGTTTTAGTAGCGCGCGCAGAAAATTTGTCTAACCAACTCATTAGAGAATTAAAGCAATTTGAACATATAAGTGACAACTTATAAATCATAGTAATTAAAGTTCGATTCTCACGGACACCACTAAAAAACCTCTTAAAACCCGTTTCCGGGATCTTCGGGACTTGATGCTTGTGCCTTTTGAGGGCTTAATAAAATGTAGGTTCCAAGAGCAGTAAGTGTAGCATATTTTCCATAAGTACCAATCTTTTTTATGGCGTCTTTACGTGAAATATCTTGTTCTGTAATTTTATCAATATTTTTCATAATATTATTTGGTTTTAATTATTCGATAATTACTTTTTTATTCAATATGGCCTTTAATGTTCCTAACTGAGTTAAATACAAACCATTCGCTCATATTGTTAAAGAGAAATCATTAGTGCTAATTCCTTAAAAAGAAGTTACATGCACTTGTTTTCCATGAAATGTTTTTTTTTAAATGCGGTTCTTATTCTATTATAATTTTCTTATTCAATTGCCCTGTTTGCATATTAACTTTTACAATATAAACACCTAATGCTAATTTTGGTAAAGAAATATCGTTTACTCCACTTCCTTGAAACGAACTCCTAAGTACTTCTTTTCCAAGTAGGTTAAATATTTGAAGATTGGCTGTCCCATTTTGAACACCCACAACACGAAGGGTTTCTCTATTAGAAGAGTAAATGCTCAAATTATTACTTGTTGCCAAATCATTGGCACTCAAAGTACTTGAAGTAGTATGAAGGAAAAAACGTCCAATTCCAGAAAGGTCATTCTCAAGTGTAGTGTTAAAATTAGCATCTGCCTCTAAAAGAGTAAAACTATTGTCTTGTTTGTCTTCTAGATAAATATTCATTCCTTCCGGGAAGTTGTTTTTTGAAGCTTCTATAGAAATAGAACTTCCAGAAATTGCATTAATACCTAAAGGAATAATCGTGTTCTCAAAATCATTATCTGGTAAGGATTGTACTTGATAATTTTCACCTTCACTGTCAGCTATTAAGTGAGTGAATATAGCTAACGGATTAGAAACTCCATTAAATAACTCTCCTTCATAACCAACATCAAATCCTAAAGTCATATTTTCTATATAATAGATTTTAGCCTCTCTTACATCTGATTGATCAGATAGTGTAAGAACCATCTCTGGTCTAGCTTCAGTTCTTTGAAAAGTACCTCCACTGCTATCTTGGTTAGATTCATCAAAATTAAACGTACCACCACCCATATTAGCTTTTACAAAAAATCCTTGTGCAGGGGCTATTACCATAGCATCTGCAAGTATTTTTACTTCATAGGCTCCATTTGCTTGATTCCAAACCCAGAGTGTTTTTGTTTCTGAAACAGCACCTTCATTAGCTAAAAAAGTTGCACTATTGATGTGAGATGTGTAAGGGTTTCCTAGAAGATTAAAACGATTTCCATCAGAAGAGAGCACAACATCAACACCTGCATTAGCAACATTTAGCGCACCTGTAAAAGAAATATCTCCTGCAGCGCTTCTTTTTACTGCATATCCTTGACCTTGATTAAAAGTTGCATCAACATCGCCAGTTTGCATATATGCCCAAGAATCACTAGAAGACGTGTAGGTACCTATCCCTCTATTAGACCCCGTCCCTAAAGCAATACTGTTAGCAGTGATGTAAGCATCATTATAAGTTTCTCCTGCTAAAGGTGAGGACATTAAATACCAATTTGTGGTTCCTAGATTTCTGTTGTAAGTTACATCTCCTGAAGAAGTACCATTTACTATTAAACAACCTCCTGAGTTTAATGTAAAAGTTCCATTATTGGTGAAATCATCTGAAACTGTTAAAGAAGAAGTTTCATCTATTGTTAGGCTACCTCCACTATCAATAACAATATTATTGGCTACAGCTGTTGTAGAACTTCCAGCTTGAATTGATTGAGTAGATGTTATGGAAACATCAGTGTATGATGATGGCACGCTATCCGAATCCCAGTTGGCTGCAGTTGCCCACTGATTATCGCTAGTAGTATTAGTGAAAATGCTTGGAAATAATGTATCTTCATTAATCAATTTCACACTTGATACCGAAAAACTTTCTGTAGTAGTCGCATCACCATCTTGAAGGGTAACTGTTCTAAAAAAACCATACAAATTACCACTAGCGGCCCCATTGAAAACACTTGTGCTAAAAATCCCATTTTGGTCAAATGAAGCATCAGTAAATTCTCCGGTTGTTCTATTGATTAGCTTTGTTGTTATAGTAGAGGTTGATGCACTATTACCCAATAAAAAAGATACTTTAACAGTTAAATCTTCATTTTTCCAAGTATCGATAGTCGGGCCCTGACTATAGCTTGGTGTGGATTGTAAGTTGCCTCCAGCACGTCTTTCCATTTTTAATTTACCATTAGTTAGTGCCTTTAGATAAATAAATTGTCTGTCGCTACCCCCTGAAGAAGTTGTCCCTCCTGCATTAAAACCAATTTGAGCAATAAATGTATTAGCAGTATATCCAAGATCGCCTCCAAATTTCATATCAACTTCAAAAGTAATTGTTTCACCTTCCAATATTGATTGAGACTGCCCCCAAAAAGCATCAGCAGTATTGGACTGAGTGGAAACCTTTTCATTGGCAGTGCTGATATAGAAATACTGACCGCCCCAATTTGCATTATTGCTAAGTAGACCATCATCATATCCTTCTCCAGAAGTAAATTTGGCAGTAACTTGAGCAGTTAAAAAACTTGTAATTAGAGCAAAAAATATTAAAATGTATCTATTTTTCATAATTAATAAATTTATATACTACCAAATATGCTTAATATAATAGAAATATAGTTTTAGTTATGTTCAATAATTTACCACAAAAGTTAAATATTATGAAATTAAATCTAGACCGAAGTTTAGGGCATTATTTGTGTGTACTTCATATTTTTTGACATTTTCTTGTAGAAAAAAGAACATCTATGAAAGTTGATTTAAGATAATTTGTATCAATTTGTTTTATAAAAGTAAATTATGAGAAAAATTATCTGTGTAGTCCTCCTGACTCTTATGTCAGTTCAATTATCAGCTCAAATCAATCAAGAAACAAAAACTGAAAAAGTAGAGCGCATGCAGTGGTGGACAGAAGCGCGCTTTGGAATGTTTATCCATTGGGGGCTATATGCACTTCCTGCGCGTCATGAATGGGTGATGAGCAACGAAAAAATGTCCAAAAAAACATATGAAAAATATGCAAATTACTTCAATCCTGATTTATACAACCCAACAGAATGGGCACAATTAGCAAAAAAAGCAGGCATGAAATATGTGGTTTTTACTGCGAAACACCATGACGGGTTTTCTATGTATGACTCTAAATACACAGACTATAAAGTAACCAAAACACCTTTTGGAAGAGATGTTATGAAAGAGCTAATAGACGCTTTTAGAGCAGAAGGAATTCGCATTGGGCTGTATTACTCACTCATTGACTGGCACCATCCCGACTTTATAGTTAAAGATCCCATTCATCCCGAAAAAGACAACAAAAAAGAATTAGCTAAAGATTCGAATCGAAACCTCCAGAACTTTCAAAAGTATTTAAAAAATCAGTTAACAGAAATCCTAACCAATTATGGAAAAATAGATATTTTGTTTACCGATTTTTCTTATCCACAGAGAGAAAATGGAAAAGGAAAAGCATATTGGAATTCAGAAGATTTGTATCGTCAAATAAGAAAACTTCAACCACAGATTATTATAAATGATCGCTTAGACTTGAGAGAGGAAGGTGGATGGGATTTTATGACGCCCGAACAATTTATGCCAAAAGAATGGGTAACGTATGAAGGTGAAAAAGTGCCCTGGGAAACATGTCAAACTTTTTCTGGATATTCTTGGGGGTACCATAGAGACGATCGCTCGTGGAAGAGTTCAGAGCAAACCATTGTTATGCTTATTGAAACCGTAAGTAAAGGGGGGAATCTTTTACTCAATGTTGGCCCAACTGCCAGAGGAATTATTCAAAATAAAGCGGTTGAAAGACTTGAAGCAACGCACCAATGGATGAAGTTTCATAGCCGCGCAATCTATGGTTGTACGGCCGCTCCAGAACAGTTTGAAAAACCCGACAATTGCCTTCTCACATACAACCCCAAAACAAACCGATTGTATGTTCATATATTGGAATGGCCGTTTAAAACAATATACCTTCCTGGTTTGGAAGGAAAAGTAGCCTATGCGCAACTGCTAAATGATGGTTCAGAGCTCAAACTAAAAACTAAAAAAGGTGCTTGGCTTGATGACATTAAAGAAGATGATAACGGACTAACAATTACAATTCCTGTAACCAGGCCAGAGGTTGAAATTCCGGTGATTGAAATTTTTTTAAAATAACAAAATTTGATTAAAATTTTATGATAAGTAGAATCAAAACCGTAGCAATGTTGTTTATAGGATTATTTTTCGCTTGTGAATCGGCAGAATCTAAACAAATAAAACCGTCTAATTTAAATGACAAACCTAACATCATTATCATCTTAACAGATGACCAAGGCTATGCAGATGTAGGTTTTAACGGTTCGAAAGACATCCTAACTCCAAATATTGATAAAATTGCTGAGCATGGTGTTGTTTTTTCAAATGGATATGTTTCACACCCCTACTGCAGTCCCTCTCGAGCTGGTTTGATGACTGGGCGGTATCAGCAACGTTTTGGACACGAGCACAATGTTCCCTTTGCTCCAAAAGACTCCACAATGGGAACACCAAAAAATGAAATATTTCTTTCTAAAAAATTGAAAGAAGCTGGCTACAATACATGTGCCATTGGAAAATGGCATTTAGGTGACCACCCCAGTTTTTTACCTCCTGAAAGAGGGTTTGATCATTGGTTTGGGTTTTCAGGTGGAAATATGAATTATTGGGGCTACCCATATAGCAAAAACAAAACCATGCATATCCAACGTAACGGCAAAAATGTAGATCCTAAAGAATTAACCTATTTAACAGACGACTTTACGGATGAAGCATTGTCTTATATCACCCAACACAAAAAGGATCCCTTTTTTATCTATTTATCCTATAATGCCCCACACAGCCCAGACCATGCTACAAAAAAGTATTTAAAGAAAACGGAACACATTGAATATGGGAGCAGGAGTGTTTATGGAGCCATGATTGCTGGTGTAGATGAGGGTGTGGGAAAAATAGATTCATTACTCAAAACTTTAGGGTTGCGAGAAAATACAATCATCATCTTCTTGAGTGATAATGGTGGCAGGTTAGATGGCGCAAATAACGGTCACTTTAGAGGGCATAAAGGGATGTTGTTTGAAGGGGGTATTAGAGTCCCTTTTGCCATTTCTTGGCCTTCTCAACTTCCCCAAGGCACAACCTACAACCAACCCATAACATCTCTAGATATTTTTGGAACTTGCTTAGCTGCTGCAGAAATAAAAGCGGACAAAAAGCAGCCTTTAGACGGAAAAAATCTTTTACCCTATCTCAACCAAAACAATAAGGAAGTCCCTCACGAAGCTTTATTTTGGAGAGTTGCTAATGGCCAAGAATATGCGGTTAGAAAAGGAACGTATAAATTAATAAGAAGTGCTTACAAAAACAAAACAATGCTTTTTGACTTGAGTAAAGATGAAATGGAATTGAATGATATTTCATTACAAAAACCAGAGATCCTACAAGAATTACAAACCCGCTATCAGCAATGGAGTAATGACTTAGCAGCGCCCAAATGGACAGATGCACACATGCAAAATGTAAGAAAAGAGGAAACCAATGTTCAAAATATCAGAATTAAAAGTTTGTCTAAAAAAGAAAGAGGAAATAATAAATTATGAGATTAATTCTTAAGGAAAATAGAGCGCAAAGGTTTTTATTCAATTTATTATTAATTGGCTTTATCCAATTAATTTCTCTACATCTAATTCTTGCTCAAAAAAAACAACAAAAAAAACCAAATTTCATTTTCATCTTAACAGATGATCAACGCTATGACTTATTAGGAACTTCGGGAAATGAACTCATCAAAACCCCCCATTTAGACCAACTTGCCAATGAAGGAGTTTTGTTTACAAATGCACATGTCACAAGTGCTATTTGTACGCCAAGTCGTATTTCAATACTTTTAAGCCAATTTGAGAGAAAACATTCAGTGAATTTTAACTCTGGAACCAGTGTGTCAGAAGAAGCTTGGAATGAATCATATCCTGTAGTTATGAAAAACAATGGGTACTACACGGGTTATGTAGGTAAAAATCACGCTCCAATTGGGGATGGAGGCTATCAATCTGGACTTATGGATGCATCTTTTGATTATTGGTATGCCGGTCATGGACATCTGTCTTTTTATCCAAAAGATCGACATGAAATATTTGCAGCAGCAAAACAAAATACTCAGATAGAAATAATGGATGAAGGTATTTCTGATTTTTTTAGTAATGAACATAAACTAGAAGGAGCAAAACACTTTTTAAACCAACGTCCTAAAGAGCAACCATTTTGCCTTAGCATTGCATTCAATTTGCCGCATGGCGCAAGTACATCTACGATGAAAATGTTAGACGCTGATCCTGATACTTATAAATCGCTCTATAGAGATAAAGAAATTCCACTTCCTCTAGATTATATTGCAAAAAAAGATATAAAAACCTCAAAATTGCCGCCAGAAATACTTCATGTTGATGATAGACAGGATATCTATGATTTTGTAGATAATGAAGAAGACTTGAAAGAGCGTATGATTCGTAATATGCAGGCGGTTACTGGAATTGACAATCTTGTTGGTAACTTAAGGGCTGCCCTAAAGCAACTTGACTTAGATGAAAACACAATTATTATTTTTACTTCAGATCATGGTATATTTTGGGGTGAATATGGATTGGGAGGCAAAGCATTGTGTTATGAAATTTGTACCCGTGTACCAATGATCATTCATAACCCCATGAGTTCCGAGGCAGCGAATGGAATTATCACAAACGAGCTTGTTCAAACAATAGATATCGCACCTACAATGCTCCAATATGCAGGCATCAAAATTCCAAACTCATACCAAGGAAAGCCATTAAATAATTTGATTAATGGAAACAACCAGCCCATCCACAAATACTTGTTTACAGAAAACTTATGGTCAACGCATTTTGGAAATCCACGATGTGAATCTGTTCAAGACAAGGAATGGAAATACATTCGATATTATAAAAATGAAAATATTTCATCGAGAGATGTGATGGCGATAGCAAAAGAGCATTCCATTAATCTTACGAAAATGTTATATGCAAATCACGATTCACAAATACCTATTTATCAAACTTACATTGAGTCATCAATTAATGGAGAGCAGCCTGTGTTTGAAGAATTATATCATTTAAAAATAGATCCAAAAGAGAAAAAAAACCTCATAAATAATCCTAAATTTAAAGATAAAATAAAAGAAATGAAGGCGGTATGGAAAGAGAAAATACTTTTTGCTCGTGGCGAAGGAAAAGCACAGATTTTGAGGTATACATCAGACAGTAAAGCAGAACAAGGAACTATTTCGATGCCTAAGTAATGCTTGCTTTTCTGTTTTGAACAACCTGCAAGCACCTATATATTCAACCTAAATATACTACAAATGAAAAGATATCATATCTTCTTCCTCCTCTCAGTTAGTTTGCTTGTTGCTTCTTGTCAAACGAAGATAATAAATACTGACCCTGTGAGTTTCAATACAGGATGGAAATTTTATAAGGGAGCTGCAAGCAATGCAGAAAATTTAACTTTTGATGATACCAATTGGCGTGCACAAAATTTACCACATGATTGGGCTATTGAAGGCCCCTTTGATGAAAAATATAACGCACGTTGCGGAGGGTTGCCTTTTCATGGAACAGGCTGGTACCGTAAACAGTTTGTAATATCAAAAAATGTAAAAGGAAAACACATCACACTGCACTTTGATGGGGCAATGTACAATGCTAAAATATGGCTGAATGGCGTATTAATTGGCCATCGACCAAATGGATATATTGGCTTTTCAGTGGATCTGAGTAAACACCTGAAGTATGGAAGCGAAAACCTCATCGCTGTTCAGCTTACTCCTGAAGACCTTTCTTCAAGATGGTATCCCGGAGCAGGTATTTATCGCAATACATGGTTAGAAATCAATAACCCTATTCATGTTGCAAAATGGGGGACATTCATTACCACTCCCAAAATTACAAATGACAAAGCAACTATTAATATTCTAACAGAAATTGAAAACATTGGAGAGAAGGACAGCCCAATAACAATTCAAACAACCATTTTTAATAAAAAAGGGGAGCCTTTAACGTCAGTATCAGAAAATGTGTTTTCAATAAAGAATGACACATTAATAGTCAATCAAAACCTCGAAGTATTAAACCCAGAGTTGTGGGATTTAAAGACCCCTTACCTCTACAATGCTGAAACTAAATTATTTAAAAATAAGGAGTTAATCGATACGTACAACACTAGGTTTGGTGTTCGCACCATTGAATATGGAAGTGATTTTGGATTTAAATTAAATGGAAAAAAAACTCGATTTCAAGGGGTATGCCTTCATCATGATTTAGGACCTCTTGGGACTGCTGTAAATAGAAGAGCCACAGAGCGACAATTAGAAATCATGCAATCTATGGGTGTAAATGCAATTCGAACAAGTCACAACCCACCTTCACCAGAACAAGTTCAACTATGCGACGAAATGGGCTTGCTAATCCAAATAGAAGCGTTTGACATGTGGGAGAAACCAAAAGTTGAAAATGGTTACAGTACGTATTTTAAAGAATGGCATGAACGAGATTTAAGAGATATGATTCGAGCTTTTAGAAATAATCCATCTGTAGTAATGTGGAGTATTGGTAATGAGATTTTAGAACAAAGCGACAAAAAGGGAGGTGAATTAGCAAATAAACTTGCAATGATTTGCAAAAACGAAGATCCCACAAGACCTACAACAGCTGGATTTAATTATTACCCAGCCCCCATAAAGAATGGTTTGGCAAGTGCAATAGATCTTGTTGGGTGGAATTACAAGCCAAGAAAATACGCAGAAGTAGCAGCGCAGCACCCAGATTGGATCATGTATGGTTCCGAGACATCAAGCACTGTAAGCAGTCGAGGGGTCTATCATTTGCCTATAGAGAAATATGAGCTTCATGAATCATTACAAATTACGAGCTACGATATCATTGGTCCTCCATGGGCTTACCCACCAGATATTGAGTTCGAATCTCTAGAAAATAACCCAAATAATTTGGGGGAATTTATATGGACGGGGTTTGATTATTTAGGGGAACCTACGCCGTTTGGAGGGAAAGATAACGCAACAAATGGCTATTGGAACGGCGACTGGCCAGCTAGAAGTTCTTATTTCGGAGCGGTAGACTTGTGCGGCTTGCCAAAAGACCGTTACTATCTCTATCAAAGTCAATGGACAAGTGAGCCTATGGTTCATGTCCTACCGCATTGGAACTGGAAAGGAATGGAGGGAACTATAATTCCTGTTTTTTCATATACAAACTGCGATGAAGTAGAATTATTTGTTAATGGAAAATCTCATGGTAAAAAGATAAAAGGTGTGGATAAAACGCCGATCCCTATTAATTTTATTGATTGGGAAGGTGGTCGCTATACAGGGGATTTTATGTCACCTTATCGACTCCATTGGAATGTGCCTTATGAAGCTGGAGAAATAAAAGTTGTTGGCTATATTAATGGAACAAAAGTCACTCAAAAAAGTATAAGAACAGCAGGAAGGCCTGCAAAAATTGAACTTATCCCGGATCATGATATAATAAAAGCTGACGGAGAAGACATGGTGTTTATTACAGTTCGAATTTTAGATGATGAAGGGAATTTGTGTCCAAATTCTGACAATCTTATTCATTTTGAAATTGAAGGAAATGGGGAGCTTGTAGCCGTAGGAAATGGGAATGCAGCGACCACTGCCCCTTTTCAATCCAAACAACGTAAAGCTTTTAGTGGGAAATGTATGGTCTATATAAAAGCTTCAACGGAACCAGGTAAAATTAGTCTTGAGGCTAAATCGGAAGGTCTTATTAGTAAGAGTATTCAAATCCAAACCAAGTAGTATTTTTAAATCATAATACAGATTTAGAAAAAAACAAAGCAATACATATCTCTTTTACTTTAAAATAGTTTTTCCTTTTTTATATTAAGAAAAATAAATATATTTAAAAGCTATCTCTAACTTTTATTAGATTAGAAGACACCTAATATGGTATATAAATTATCAGCTTAATTCAATTTTAACCTTTAGCCATATTTCAGAACAAGACAAAACAAAAAGAAATAGGCGTTAAAAAAAATTAAAGAAACTGTATAATGAAAAAAGGAATTTTACTATTTACCATTTTATTATCAATTCTAAGCAGTTGTAAAAAAGATGATAATAAAAATCCAGAGGAATGTTACTCAAATACTAATGCACAGACTATAGTTCATGACGGTCTCAACAGAGAATATGTGTTGTATATACCAAACTCTTATGATGGAACATCTTCTGTTCCACTAATGCTGAATTTTCATGGGTTTGGTGGTAGTGCAAGTTATTATATGCAAGAAGCAGATATGCGCTCATTGGCAGAAGCTGACACTTTTATTTTAATCTATCCTCAAGGTAGTTGTTTAGATGGTTTATCTCATTGGAACGCTTGTCCATTAGGAGTAGACAATAA
>Ga0209502_10004281_pt1 | contig 10799 bp, 8 predicted proteins | sample ArcticOcean_MG_C_10_FD_187442 | JGI IMG/M metagenome (GOLD analysis project Ga0209502, IMG submission 187442) | Marine microbial communities from western Arctic Ocean - ArcticOcean_MG_CB11_90 (SPAdes) (version 2) | ecosystem: Environmental > Aquatic > Marine > Oceanic | place: Arctic Ocean...
CGAGTGAATAGTTACCCTGATTCGCGGTGTTCTTCATAATTTCACGACCTTAATCATCACTACCGGCTTCAAACATGCTAAGTATGCTATTGAGTGCACGAAGGTCTTCTTCAAGCAAATTGCGCTCCTTCTTGTCCAAATCCACGCCATTCAACTTCTCGGTAATACTTTCGATCTCTTCCTTGGCGCCTGCGCGTTCTTTTACCAACTTCTTGTCCTCTTTAATCATCTGCAGACGAGCTATCCGAACACTTGTTTTCTTGTGGCGTGTGTCCTTAGATATTACCTTTTCAGAATCAATCTCAACCGCTGTTGGATATGGAATCTCAATTCCCTCTTCCTTGAAGTTTTCATCAAGATTCTTGAGCAACCAATCGCGAGCAACGAATTCATCGGTATAATCTTCAACCCATCCAAACATTCGGAATATCTTCGCGAAATCACCTAACTCAATGAGTAAGACACGGGGTTCTGGTTTAACTATCACATACGGACATTGACGCATGAGTGTGAGGATTGTATATTTGACGTGGTCAATATCTTCTTCATAACTGACTCCTATATCTAGAACCAATGAGATTCGGCGTCCAGCTCCATCTCCTCCACCACGAGCGTGATTGATGATAGTTGAATTCACTAAATTGTTGTTAGGAATGACTACCAAGGTCTCTTCATGGGTAAGAATCTTGGTTGAAAGAATACCAACGGAAACGACTGAACCAGTCTTTCCATCAACTTCAATTCGGTCACCGACTTCAAAGGGTTGGTCCAAAGCCAACATGAATGAGTTGACAATGTTGCCTAGAGTTTGTTGCATAGCCAGACCAATGATAAGGGAGAAGACTGCTAAGGATGCAAGAACTCCTAACAATTCAATTCCCAATTCTGAAAGTGCGAGATATAAACCTCCAAACCAAATTGTTGCACGGGCCAAGAAAATAATTAGAGAATTGCTTCCTGAAACTGTGACGCTAGAAGGTTCAGAAAACCGGTCCATAATAACTGGAATCATCACCTTCAAAGAAACGCTTAGAAGAGAGGTTGAGAGCAGAATAAACATAGCCTGGAACATTGGGTCGGATGATACGACCAATGAATGGTCTTCGCCAAGTATCCAAGTCATAGTCAGTAAAGCACCTGTAATCAAAATGAATGTGTAGATTCGCTTTGTAACAGGTGAGTAGAGTTTGTCGTCCCACTGGAAAGAAGTTTTTTTGACGAAATCTAAGAGAACTTTTTGCATCAATAGTCGAACAAAACCTACAGTAAACAAAGTGGCAACGAGCCCGAAGGACCATTGCATCCATGTGTCGAGTCCGTTTAACGTATCAACTGCAGTATCGATTTGCGACATATTGCCCCCTCACCCTACCGTTCATGAAAGGGTTCCCGTTCATGATAGTTTTGATTGTGGATTTTACCCTGCATTGGCAATTTAATCACAAAAGCGGGCCGAGGTGAACGCCTGCAGCGACCACGATGCTCGATGCGATTACAATTAGCACATTATCATCGATTGGTCCAAACTCATAGCGTTCAACAAATGAAGCGACTGCGCCTGATAGGGCACCCCATAGTGGAATTGAAGGGTCTGTAGCATCTCCAATGATATAGCCTAAGGGAATGCAAAGAATCGCCATTCCCAAGTTACCCCAAGCGCTCTTAGTTCGCTTTGCAAACATCTTATTACGAATAATTCCAGTGACTCCGTCCCCATATGCCATGAACAAGGCTGGCAGAATAGCAAGCCAAGCATCATCCAAGTAATGCCACAGAATGAATACTGAGATTCCAAGCATGAATGCAAATGTTGCATCGTTCATGTTCTGCTCGGTTTGTATCCACCACAGGCGCTTATTTGTCATGTGAGCGGCAGCTAAGCCTGCAGCACCTAGAAGTCCGCCCAAGAGTGGATAGATTGGGTTTGTGAAAACTATTGGGCACAGAATTAGTGGAACTCCTCCTGCAACCATATGGGCGATTTTGCGGTTGTAATAGACCGCAACCATGTTCTCGCAGCCTTTCGACATGAGATAGGCATGAAATGGCTTGATAGCCATTACTGCAACAAACGCAAAAATACCAAGTCCGATAAGCCACAATAACTGTGAATCAATGCCCATGCACATACATGTGCGCAGCCAGTGCATAATGCTGACTAACCATAATTCGTCAATAGATGTTTGAAGTGACTGAACAGGGGCTAGTCCTATCAAAAGGGAAATGTGGAGTTTGTCACTTTATCAAGGAATTAAGCCAAACACTCAATCTTCTACAACCTTCTAGAATATTCTCCATCGAAGTTGCGTATGAAATTCTTACCAAACCTTCTCCGCCTTCCATTAGTGATCCTGGTATCAGTTGCACTTGGGCCTCTTCTAAGGCTCTGGTTGCAAACTCAACATCGCTCATTCCAGTTCCTGTTACATCACAAAAGGCATAGAATGCTCCCTCTGATTTAGGGACTACAATTCCGGGCATTTCGCATAATAATTTGTGAATAACTTCTCTCCTTTCCACGTATTGCTTAGCCATTTCTGCAGTTTCCTCGTGAAGACCTAAGGCAGCAGTTGCTGCTGGCATTAGGAAAGTTGGTACGTGTGTAGCCGCACTTGCATTGATTTTCTTAACCGCGGACATTACATCGGTTGGGCCGGTCATCCAACCCAATCTCCAACCGGTCATAGCCCAACCCTTTGACCATCCCCCGAGAGTAAGTGTTCTTTCAGCGCCCCCAGCAATAGATGTAGGTGAGGTATATGGGTAGTCTTGCCAAACAAGAGTTGCATAAATCATATCATCAATAATCCATAAATCATTTTCAATAGCCATATTTACTAATTGTTCAACCTCTTGTGGAGTATATACTGCTCCTGTAGGATTGTTTGGAGAGTTGATCAATATCGCCTTTGTCTTATCGGTAATCGCTGCATTCAATGCATCAAAGTCTGGATGATAATTATCTCTTCTAACTGCTACATGGACTGGAACTGCTCCGAGTAACTTTAGCATTCCATCATAGGAAGGCCACGCAGGAGAGAGAAGAATTACTTCATCACCCGCATCAAGAGTCGCTAGCATTGAGTATAGCAGAGCCTGTTTACAGCCTGGGGTGATTAGGACATCATCGGCATTTGTTTCAATGCCATGGTTATCGTGTAAATGGGTCGCTACCGCTTGACAAACTTCTGGAGTCCCTTGAGTTCTTGTGTATGTTGTCTCACCGCGGTCCAATGCTGCTTTTGCCGCTTCTACAACTGGCAGTGGTGTAGCAAAATCTGGTTGACCAACAGTGAAACGAATCACTTCAGGTCCTGGTGGGGTTAGGAATGCTGCGAAACCGGTGCCGACATTGGCAATATTACGATTTAGTTGAGGCATAGTATCACCGATTATCCACCTATTCGGTGATTACGATTTGAGCCGATAGGCTGCGAGTTATTGAACTCACCCCAAATTGAATTTGCTTTGTCGTTTTACCCAATGCAATAATTTGCAAGTATTTTTTCTTATTCCCGTATTTTATCATAACTAGCGTTTCTTGGAGATATTTGCAGTTCATAAAGCAATGGAATACATTGCAGAGGTGTGTTGAATAGAAAGCATGGACTGTGAATAGTTTAGTTTATTATAATATTAGAGGTTTTGATCCTAAGTGGAAACCTTTAAGATAGACCAGTGTTAAAAATACACCGATGTCTGCAGAGAAAGGTACGCGAATTGGGGGGGCTGGGGGTTTTTGGGGTGACCAAACCATGGCTCCAATCCAATTACTCGAAGAGGGCGATCTACAATATTTGACTATGGATTATTTATCTGAAGTGACTATGTCAATAATGCATAAACAATTAAAACGTAACAAAAAAGCTGGTTGGGCAACCGATTTGCAAGATTGGTTAATCGCTGGCGGAATTACTCTCCTCCACTCTAGTGGGGTAAAATTGGTAACAAATGCAGGTGGGGCAAATCCTCTTTCATGTGCTTCAATGGTGCTCGCAGCCGCAGCCAAAATCGGATGGAATGATTGTCAAATTGCATTGGTATTAGGGGATGACATTAGTGAAAAATTAGGTTCCTTTGCTGAAGATGGTCATCAATTTAAGCACATGTTTGATGCTGGGCAAGGGTCTCTATTGGACCACAGTGATGCTGTGATATCTGCTAATGCTTATTTGGGCGCTGGCCCGATTGGTAGGGCATTGGAAAGAGGAGCTGATATCGTAATTACCGGTCGCGTCGCTGATGCTTCTTTGATAGTAGGCTGTCTTCTCCACTCCAATGGTTGGGCCAAGCGAGCTGAACAACAAGATTTACCTTTATGTGGCCCGATAGCAGATTGGCATAATGGTACAAAGGCCCAAGCCCTAGACATAATCGCTGGCTGGACCGTGGCTGGACATTTAATCGAATGTGGAGCGCAGGTCAGTGGTGGCAATAGTAGTGACTGGATGGATTTAAAAAATCTCGAAAATGTTGGATATCCAATCGCTGAAATATTCTCTGATGGAACATCTATTATCTCAAAGCCAAAGCATTCTTCAGGGGCTGTTACCTGTAGAACTGTTAGTGAACAACTGCTTTATGAAATCGGCGACCCTACGGCCTATATTACCCCTGATTGTGTAGTTGATTTGAGCAATACAACATTACAACAAGTTGGCGCTAACCAAGTTCTAGTTTCTGCTTCAAAGGGCTTTGAGCAAACTAAAACTCTCAAAATAAGTGCCTCACATAAGGATGGTTGGATGGTTGCAGCAGAATTGCTAGTACCTGGTCCTAATGCTCGAAAGAAGGCTGAGCATGTCGATGAAATACTTCGCTCTAGATTGATGCATTTAAGAAAAATGGACATCCATGCCGAGTTTTTAGGTGCCCAAGCACTAACGCCTCCCGGGCTCAGAAACATGATGCTCGAACCTAGTGAAATTGTTATTCGCTGGACGGCTACTTCGGAAAATAAAAATGATTTGTCCGAGTTTTCCCGCTCAATTGCCCCACTGGTATTAACTGGGCCTGCTGGTATTTGCGGCTATAGTGCTCGAACAAGGCCGCGTGAGATTTTGCGCTTCTTCCCAACCATACTGGAACGAAACTTGATAGAACAACATGTGCAAATTAAACAGATACAAAGTAGACGTCATCAAATGGAAAGCAAAAGACCGTGGCTAGGAGAATGGGTTTTCGACCCATTGGAAAATATCGTTGAAACAAATAAAGGGCGAATTAAAACAAGAGTTGCAGGTAGAATTCTCGATAAATTAAGTAAACCTGAGGAGGTGCGTGAGCATGGTTAAGCAAACGATTACCCTTGGCCAACTGGTTCATTCCCGTTCAGGTGATAAGGGCAACCACGTCAATATTGCCCTCATTTGCCATAAAAAAGAGTGGTTGCCACTGCTGCAGAAAACTATTACCCCTGAGATTCTTGCAAATTGGTTTGAAGGTTGGAGTGATGGCCCATTTGAGGTATTTCCTGTTGCGGGCGTCGGTGCTGTAAATTGCATGATTCATAATGTGTTACAGGGTGGTGGAACTGTGGCAAAAAGGTTGGACGCTCAAGGCAAAGCGATCGGTCAAGTGGTATTGGATGCGGAAATTGTCATCGACTCTAAACTAGCCAAAGAAGTTGGTTTTTTGATCCCAGTTTCGCAATGATGAGTTGGCTCCTAGCCGTCAATTGAAAATACTCTAGCAATCGCTTTGGCGATAGCAGAGGTGAGAGAAATCAATGACGGAAGAGGCGGTGACCGGTGAATAACATTGAAATCCCTCTCTCATTTGCTGCATCGATTACCTCTTGGTCTCTAATTGAACCACCCGGTTGAACGATAGATGAAGCGCCTGCATCTGCTGCACGGATTAGACCATCTGCGAATGGGAAGAATGCATCAGAGGCCAGTACGCAGCCTTGTGCTCTATCACCGGCTCTTCTCGCTGCAATTCTTACAGCTTGAACTCGACTGGTTTGACCTGGACCAATTCCAACTGTTGCAGTTCCTTGAACCATCACGATAGAATTAGATTTTACTTGCTCACAAACTCTAACCGCAAATTTCATACTAGCAATTTCTGCTTCTGTTGGTTTGATTTCTGTAACAACTTTGGCTTTATCCCAGTCGATTACTGGTGGTTCTTCAGTCTGGGCTAACCAACCACCTTCGATTGGTTTTGGCAACAGAATTCGTTGTAGTGCTGCTAAGCGATCGTTTGGAGAATCAATAGTTAATACTCGACGATTATTCTTTTTCATGATAATTTCTTTAGCGCCTTCGTTATATGCAGGCGCCATCAATACCTCAAGGAATAATGGTGCAATTGCAGTTGCAGTATCACACTCAAGTGGTTCGTTAAAACAAATAATTGAACCGAAAGCGGATTCGGGGTCGCTTGCTAATGCCATTTCATAGGCTTCTAGTTGAGTTGCACCCAATGCCGCACCGCACGGATTGTTATGCTTGACAATAACACATGCGTGAGGGGTTTGTGGCCACTCATCGGTAGAGAGGGCTCGACATAGACGGAGAGTTGCGTCTGCATCCGTGTAATTGTTGTAAGACATTGCTTTACCACCTTCTACTCTAGCGGTAACCAAAGACTTGTGCTGGCCGATTTCCTTTGGATTCAAGTAGAGTGCTGCTGCTTGATGGGCGTTTTCACCATAACGTAAGTTGTGAGATTTTATTGATGCTGATAATAATACATCTGGCAAACGTTGGCTTTGGATTTCTGTATCATCACTATCTTCTGGACGTCCAACGAAACGAGAATGTAACTCATCTGCTATTGCCGTATCATAGGTTGCAGTGTGTTGGAATGCCTCTAACGCCAAGTTTTTCCGCATTTCCATAGAAACTCCCTCAGCACCATTTGCATCGGTTAATGCAGATAGAACTTCACTGTATGATTGTGGATTGACTGTAATTATTACATTTCTATAATTCTTTGCTGATGCCCTAACCATTGTCGGGCCTCCAATATCTATCATCTCCAATAGATCAGGGTCTTCGAGAGGTGGTTGTTGCGCTGCTGCTGCTGAAAAAGGATAGAGATTACAAGCGACTATCTGAATTGGTGCATATCCTAACTCGTCTAGGCCAACACGGTCTGCCTCGCTTTCTAAGCGCGCCAATAGTGGTCCGTGAATTGCTGGATGGAGAGATTTTACACGCCCGTCAAAGATTTCTGGATGGCCGGTGATATCTGAAACTCCGATTACCTCTAGTCCTGCTTCTTTCAATTTTCTAGCAGTTCCACCAGTTGAAACTAATTCAAAACCAAGTCGTGCCAATCCTGTTGCAAATTCAACAATATTGGTTTTGTCGTATACACTGAGCAATGCTCGTGGACGGGTTGCGTTGTTTTCCATGGTTGGACCCGTGTCATTGGCACTTGCGAGCCGGTATTGAACATAGTGGCCATTCAAAGTAAACGCAATTGCCCTACTATTGCAATTAATCGTAGCACTGCAAGGTGGTTTCAGTCACCGCGAGCAGATATCACTTGGTCCACTCTAAGTAGCCCGCATGCAGTTTCGCAAGCCGCTTCAATGGCATGGGAAAGTGTTTCAGCACTTGCTAATGCTTCTTCGATTGTTCCTGCTTTGCCGTCGCGCATAACTCCCGCCTCGCTATTTCCTGCTCTATGCAATGCTCGTAATTCGAGTAGACAATCTAGGCGGTTTACTCCGGCGTTTTCTCCTAGTGTTGCTGGAACTGATTCCAATGCTCTGGAGAATGCTTCCATTGCTAACCTTTCACGGCCAGGATGGTTTTCTGCTGCTTCCTTGATAGCAAGGCTTGCAGCCATATGCAAACTTCCTCCACCGGTTAGAACTTCACCGGTTTCCATTGCTGAAGTTACAGAACAAAGTGCATCATAGAGGCCCCGAATCACTTCTTCACTAGCAACTCCGTCACCGCCACCAACATCGATAGTTGCTATGCCGGTTTGTTGTCCAACCAATAAATGAATACGCTCTCTTCGACCTTCTGCTCCTTCAAGAATTTCAATCTTTAGTTCACTAAAATCACCCAGTATCTCTGGAGAAATATCATCCAGATGATCTATCATTTGAGCGCCTGTAGCCAAAGCAATATCTTCTGCTCCCGCCTTTTCTAAACCACCCAAAACAAAAATTCCAGCATCGACAAGGGTGTGAAGTATTCTTGCTTCAACTCCTTCCGCAGTAAATACTAGACTTGCACCACTGCTGATAACTTGTTGTGCCTTGAGTTGTAACTTCTCTTCCTCCGCATCCATGAAAGAAGCCCATTGCTCAGGGTCTTCTACTTCAATTTCAACATCACGGGTTGTTGATTCAATCTGTAAAGGACAAGATAAAACCAATACTTTTCCTGCATCTAATGATTTAGGAAGCCGGTCCAGTTCTAGTCTCTTCTCGATGATTAATCCGGCAATTATTCTACTATCTCCAATGCTTCCAACGCCGCGCTTTGACATCCTAACATCTTCAGTACTAATGTGTAAATTACCATCTCTCTCACCAGCAACAAGTTGTGCTGCTGTGACAACGAGATTAGCCATTAAATCTCCGCCTGCTTCTGCTGAAGTTCCGCTCATTGCGGTCTTTGCAACCTTTCTAAGATCGTCGATAGAATCAGGTCGTATTGTAATAATTTTAGATTCAAGAGTTTGCAATGTAATTTCTAATGCTTTTTGATAGCCGTCGACCAATACCAATGGGTGTAGCTTCTTGTCGAATAATCGACCTGCTTCTCTCATCAGGTTACTGGCGATTAACAAACAACTGGTGACGCCATCGCCACAAGCATTCTCTTGTGATTGTGCAAGCGCGACGAATGCTTTTGCTGCTGGGTGTTTTACCAATAATTCGGCAACTATCTTTGCGCCATCGTTGGTCACTGCGGTTTGCCCATTTGTCTTATACATCATTTTGTCAAGACCATTTGGCCCTAAAGTTCCCGCTAATAAATCACCGAAGGCGATTGCTGCGCCAACCAATTTCTTGGTAACTTCAACACCAGAAGTTACTGATGTCGTAGGTGAGACAATCGCCACGGGGGCGCGTCCTGAGCCATCGTTTGGTAGCGACATCATCCCTTGGGCGCGGCCACGCCTTGATGAACCCTCCTTCAATTATCGTCAAATAATTTCAGCGGTTCTTACGAGATTTGCGACGGTCGCCTTTACTAGGACCTTTGCGGTTTCCGTCTCTGTTACGGTTTTCTCGAGAGTTGCGGTCTTGAGAATCTTCCCAGAACTTTTTCTTCTCGCCGAGGTCTTCCGGCATATCTTCAAATGATTCTATGCTCAATTTCATCCCACCTAATTCATCTTGTAATTGGTTGACGTTTTCTCCACCACGGCCAACTAAAGTTGAAATCATATTTTGTGGGGCGTAGACCTTGGCACTGGTTTCACTGGTGAATTGTACTTCACATTGAACACCGACCCACTGTTGAATTGTTTGTACGATTTTGTCTTTGGCTAGTGCTCGCATTGGGGATAGTTTTCCCCTTGCTGCTGCAGTTACCGGGACAACTGCTATTTCCGAGCCAAAAGCGAACATTTCATGGGTGATTTTACCACTAGGGAATTCAACCACTTCAATAACTGGTCTTGCCAATTCTTCTTGCATTCCTGTTGGTGCTTTGACGGTCATGCGCAATTCCAAAACTTGCTGAATCTTTCCTGCTTCAACGTGAAGTATCGTGTCCAATACTTGACTGACTAGTCCCAGTTCAACCTTACCGACCAACCTCTGAATTGCCTCTAATGCTGAGTTGGCGTGAGTTACTCCAAGTAATCCTACACCTGCAAGTCTCACATCTGCAAAAATCTCAAAATCTCTTGCCCTTCTTACCTCATCAAAGATGACGAAATCTGGCCTGACTAGGAAAATAACCTCCGCAGTTTTTTCTAGGTCTCCTTCAAGAGGTGCATATTGAGTGATTCTATCTGCCAATTGTAAGTCGCGAGGTGCTTCCATGGTCTTGACCATAGCGCCAACTTCAGTATCCAAGTATTCGGCGACTGCTTGGGCTAAAGTTGTCTTTCCCGAACCTGGCCGTCCACAAATGAATACACCGCGATGGTGGTCTGCTAGCCTTTCGATTAGACGTGGGTCGATTTCATAATCACTGAGTGAAAGTTTTGCAACTGGGCGTACGATTGTGATTTCTCTTGCGTCTGAAAATGGCGGCCATGCGCATGCAATACGCAGATCTCCTAGTTGTAGGACTTGGCAACCTTTTCTATCAATTTCAAGGAAGCAATCACTACGATCTCTGTTGGTTTCTATCAAATCAACCAATTCCTCTTGCATTGCTTCCATGCGCAATGTATCCCATTCAGTAGCCGATTCAACCTCTGTTAATTTTAACTGACCAATTGTGCCTTGTTTGACTCTTGGTATGCAGTCTGCTTTGAGAAAAACTGTGTGAACTTGCTCCATCAACAAGTCCTCAAGTGCCTGTGGAAGTGCGGGGTGGTCGCCAAACTTAGCCATTGTAATCAGTCATGGTCGGGAAGGGGAGCATTTCACCCTTCGCCTCAAGCACCCTATCAATCAAACGAACTTATTTGATCAATTATTACTTTCAACATCTGAAATATTAGACTGTTGTTGTTCGATGTGGATTGATGCTTCTGATAGTGCTTGTTGTATCCAACGGGCCCCTCGTAATGTTGCACCCGCTGTTGGGAATAGGTCGGCTTTAGCATTGCTTTGTTGGCGCGAGGTGTTGAGTAGTTGCCGCCATTCCATCTCCAATGGTGGGGTTGAAAAATCGGTGCCGATAATTTTGTCAACTTCTTCG
>Ga0209502_10004284_pt1 | contig 10791 bp, 9 predicted proteins | sample ArcticOcean_MG_C_10_FD_187442 | JGI IMG/M metagenome (GOLD analysis project Ga0209502, IMG submission 187442) | Marine microbial communities from western Arctic Ocean - ArcticOcean_MG_CB11_90 (SPAdes) (version 2) | ecosystem: Environmental > Aquatic > Marine > Oceanic | place: Arctic Ocean...
GAGCGAGTGGATGTGGAGTCCGCAGAGGCGGGCGACATCGTTTGTGTGACGGGTATCGAGGGATTGAATATCTCCGATACTTTGTGTGACCCCGCGACACCGGAACCGCTTCCACCGCTTTCAGTGGATGAGCCGACAGTGAGCATGACATTTCAGGTTAACGATTCGCCTTTTGCGGGCAAAGAGGGCAAGTACGTTACCACGCGAAATATCAAGGAGCGACTCGAACGGGAACTGATTCACAATGTCGCTTTGCGGGTAGAGCCCGGTGAAACCCCCGACAAGTTCAAAGTGTCTGGGCGTGGTGAGTTACACCTTTCTGTGTTGATTGAATCGATGCGTCGTGAAGGCTTTGAGCTGGGTGTGTCCCGGCCAGAGGTGATTCGCAAAGAAGTGGATGGCGTCATGCAGGAACCTTATGAGCAGCTAGTGATCGACTGTGAAGAGGCTCATCAGGGTGCAGTGATGGAAGAGCTGGGCCTGCGACGCGGCGAATTAGAGAATATGGTGCCAGATGGCAAGGGCCGAATTCGACTGGAGTTTATTATTCCCGCCCGCGGGTTGATTGGGTTTCGGTCGCTGTTTTTAACGCTGACATCCGGCGCCGGTATTTTGACCCATGTCTTCGACCACTATGGCCCGATCAAGAATACGGAGATCATTCACCGTGCTAACGGCGTACTGGTGTCTATGGTCAAAGGCAAGGCGCTGGGCTATTCCCTGTTCAATTTGCAGGAGCGGGGCCGCATGTTTGTCGAGCCCAATGTTGAGGTCTACGAGGGGCAGGTTATCGGCTTGCACAATCGCGGCAACGATCTGACGGTCAATCCTATTAAGGGTAAGCAGCTGACTAACGTGCGTGCATCAGGAACCGATGAGGCCTTGACGCTGACTCCCCCGGTCCGCCATTCGCTAGAACAGGCACTGGAATTTATAGAAGACGATGAATTGGTGGAGGTGACTCCCGCTAGCATCCGTTTGCGCAAGAAGCTTCTATTGGAGCATGAGCGTCGCCGCGCTGGTCGCATCTAAGGCGGCAGCTGAACGATGAAGTCTCTGTTGCAGCGTGTTAGTCGCGCTACCGTAACGGTGAACGCAGAGACTGTTGGTGAGATCGAGCACGGCCTGCTGGTGTTCCTGGGCCTGGATCGGGATGATGACCGGGCTGGCGCAGATCGTATGGTGGATAAGCTGCTAGCGTACCGGGTATTCGCCGATAGCGAAGGCCGCATGAACGCTAGCGTGGTAGATGTGCATGGCGGCGTGCTACTGGTATCCCAGTTCACTCTGTCAGCAGATACCAGCAAGGGACTGCGGCCGGGATTTTCGTCGGCTATGCCGCCGCGCGAAGCCGAGCAACTTTATGACTATACGCTAGCACAATTGCGCCGCCACCATCCGCTGGTAGCGTCCGGCGTGTTTGGTGCCGATATGCAGGTTAGTCTGGTCAATGACGGCCCCGTGACATTTCTTCTGAACGCCTAGTCTCTTTCCGCTAGTGAGACGCCATAGCGCATTTTTCGATGCGGTATGTTGTCTTCCAGATATTCGTCACCTTCGGCGATAAACCCGCAGTCAGCATAAAAATCCTGCAAATGCGCCTGTGCGCTTATGCAGATATCATTATCTGGCCATTGCAGCAGGTTGTGTTTAATGCCGCGTTGCACCAGTTCTCGGCCCAGCTGCTGGCCGCGCATCGTCGAACAGACAATGATTCTACCCAGCGAGCTTTCCGGATAATTCAGCCCGGGCGGGAGGCACCGTTGGTAGGCGAGTAGTTCTGTGCCTCGCATGCCGAGCATATGTGTTGCCGGCTGATCAAGGTTGTCTAGATCAAGGTACGCACACTTCTGTTCTACCACGAAAACTTGCTGGCGTAAGCGCAGCACAGCGTACATTTTCTCTAGGGTCAGCCGAGTAAATGATAGAGTTTGCCACTGTAGGTTCATCGCATCCCCGTTTTAGCCGTAGGGTAGTTTTAACAAAACTTGGGCGCGACGTTCTCCGTCAGCGCATTAGTTGCTACTATAAGCCCTCAACGGCCGTCGTAACAGGGTCTGACTTTGAGAGCGTTTTGCACACAGGCCTTTGGGCGCTGGGGCAAAATATGTAATCCCTTCAAAATAGAGCGGGGTCTAGCTGATGTTAGTAAATGTTGACGCTCAGGATGTCTCGGCGCTCAGTCAGCAGTTTATAAAACTGGTGAGCGCATTACTTGAGGCAGTGAATATGTCGGCCTCGTCGATTGAGGTCGATTCCACGCCTGAGGGAAGTTTCCGTGGTTTTGATGCTAATCAGTTTTATGTTGTCCGGCGAGGCACTATCGCTGCTCGATATCAGGCCAAAACAATTTATACGCTGCAAGTGGGTGAAATTTTAATGCCCGATATCGTCGGCACTCTGGACGAGAAACGTGCGGTGTTTTACGGCAGTGATACTGGGGCTCAGTTGCATTGCTATTCGGCGTTGGACTTTATGCAGCGTGTCTTTGACGAGCCTGCAGCCATTAGGCTGTGGACGCGCCTGTTGATTACATACGCCGGTTTGATGTTAAGAATTACCGCTGCAAGCTCCTTAGAGGATCCGCCAGCCGCGCTTGGATTTGATATTTACGAGGCGGGAGACATTATTCTTCACCAAGGCGATAGGGGAGCCCATGTTTATAACATGGGCTCTGGCGCTGCAGAGCTGTTGGTTGACGACGTTAATGTGGGGCACATCGGTGAAGGTGAAATTTTTGGGGAGATGTCGGCTCTGACTTACGCCGATCGCAGCGCTACAGTAAAAGCCAAAACACCCTGTATTGTAGTGAAGGTTCCCAAGGATCAATTCATCGGGTTGATTAAGAATCATCCTGCAAGCGCTCAAAGCTTATTGATGGACATGTCGAATTCTATCGTCAACCTCAATGAGCACCTGGTCGGTTTGCAAGGAAGCCACCACTAGCAGCACAAAGGGAGTTGATTTTCCCATAAACCTCGAGCCGCTTGGCACAACGTTTGTGGGATCATTCATCCGATGTTAATTCAGATAGTCGTTATACAGGCCAGCGTTTAATGTCCGAGATTTTGGAAATCGATAAAGACGGCACCGAGCAGGTGTCACTCAAACTCTACGCTGAGAGGGCCTACTTGGACTATTCCATGTACGTCATTCTCGATCGAGCGCTCCCGCATGTGGGTGATGGACTTAAGCCCGTGCAGCGGCGCATTGTTTATGCCATGAGTGAGCTGGGACTGAAGTCCTCTGCCAAATTTAAAAAGTCGGCGCGCACCGTTGGCGATGTTATCGGTAAGTTCCATCCGCATGGGGATAGCGCCGCCTACGAGGCCATGGTGCTGATGGCGCAGGACTTCAGTTATCGTTACCCGCTGGTGGACGGTCAGGGCAATTGGGGTTCACCTGACGACCCTAAATCCTTTGCTGCCATGCGGTACACAGAGTCGCGTCTCACTGCCTATGCCGATGTCTTGCTCAGTGAGCTGGGTCAGGGCACGGTGGATTGGATACCCAACTTTGACAGTACGCTTGATGAGCCGGTGGTGCTGCCTGCGCAGGTGCCTAATGTGCTTTTGAACGGCACAACGGGGATTGCTGTAGGTATGGCCACAGATATTCCTCCGCACAATCTGCGAGAGGTAGTGGCGGCAACGGTGCTGCTGTTGGACTCCCCCAAAGCCACGGTGGCTCAGCTGTGTGAGCATATTCAGGCGCCTGACTTCCCTACCAATGCAGAAATCATCACGCCGCGCGAGGACATTCTCGCGCTTTACCAAACGGGGCGTGGTGGTTTGCGCATGCGTGCTGTGTGGGAATCTGAGGGTGGCGATGTTGTGATCACCGCTCTGCCCCATCAGGTGTCGGGATCTAAAGTGTTGGAGCAGATTGCGCAGCAGATGCAAGCTAAAAAACTGCCCATGGTAGCGGACCTGAGGGATGAGTCGGATCATGAAAACCCGACACGCCTGGTTGTGGTGCCGCGGTCCAACCGCGTTGACCTTGAGGCCCTGATGAGCCACTTGTACGCCAGTACGGATTTGGAGCGCAGCTACCGCGTCAATCTCAATATGATCGGTATCGACGGTCGCCCAGGGGTTAAAGGGCTGGATAGAATTCTCAAGGAGTGGCTAAAATTTCGCACCTCTACCGTTCGGCGTCGGCTGGAATATCGCCTCGATCGTGTACTGAAGAGATTGCATATCCTAGACGGTTATCTCGTCGCATTTCTTAACATTGACGAAGTGATTCATATCATTCGCACCGAGGAAAAGCCCAAGCCCGCGCTTATAAAGCGCTTCGGGATCACCGATATTCAGGCTGAGGCTATCCTGGAGCTGAAACTGCGTAATCTGGCAAAGCTGGAAGAAATGATTATCAGCACGGAGCAGGAGCAATTGCAGCAAGAGCGTGACCAACTGCAAAAAGTCCTAGGCAGTGAAGCGCGGCTCAAGAGCCTGATCAAGAAAGAGCTTCTGGCAGTGGCAGAAAAATATGGGGACGAGCGCCGTTCGCCGCTGGCAGTAAGAACTGACGCCAAAGCCTTTAGTGAGCTTGAGTTGGTCACGGCTGATCCGATCACGGTGGTGATGTCAGAAAAGGGCTGGATCAGGGCGGCAAAGGGGCACGATATTGACCCCATGAGCCTCAGTTACAAGTCTGGTGACAGCTATAAAATGTGTGCTTATGGGCGCAGTAACCAGCCTGTCGTCATACTTGATTCAACGGGACGGGCTTACACGGTGCCCTCCCACAATCTACCTTCGGCGCGGGGTCAGGGTGAGCCGGTAACGGGGCGTATCAATCCGCCTTCGGGGGCAAGCTTCGGTGGCTTGATGATGGGCGCGGATGATAGCCTTTATTTGTTGTCCAGTGACGCCGGATACGGTTTTGTGGCCAGGTTAGGTGATCTGCAGTCAAAAAATCGGGCGGGTAAGGGGGTTGTCAGTTTGCCTAAAGGGGGACAGGTCCTGTACCCCGCGGCGATTCAATCATTAGAGGGGTCGCAGGTTGCGGCTGTCACTAGCGAGGGTCGCTTGCTTGTCTTCCCGCTGGCAGATCTGCCACAGATGGGCAGGGGCAAAGGCAATAAAATTATCGGCATTCCCTCTGCTCGAGTGCAGGCTCGCGAGGAGTATGTCGTGGCGATACAAGTGTTTACAGCACAAGATACCATTGTGATCTATTCCGGTAAGCGCCACCAAAACTTCAAAATGAAGGATCTCGAGCACTATCAGGGCGAGCGAGGTCGGCGCGGAAACAAGCTTCCACGGGGCTTCCAGAAAGTGGACGGCATGAGTGTGGAGACCTTGATCAAGCGGGGTGAACCGGAGTAGCTCAGAGCCTCGTTGGGTCGGTTAATCGCTTCAGTATCAGGCGCAATTGGCGTTCCAGTAAATCTTGATAGGGCCCAGCGAATTCCTCGATGACAGCGTAATCCATCACTTCGGTTGGTCTATGTTGCAGCCGTCCTGATATATCTGTGTCCTCACAGATAGTAGGCGAGAGCAGAATGTTAGGAGGCCTGCTGGCGCAAACGGTGTGTAATTCATCGAGAGTATGCTGCGTGTACAATCCTGGATAGATATCGGTGCCATTTCCCACGCCCAGTTCGCTCTGTGCAATGGCCATTGATATGGAAAGGGACAACGACATCTGCTTTTCCAGTGCCAGACTTGCTGCCTGCACCAGCCAGGCACAGGATGCGGCTCGGAATGCGGCGCTACCGGCAGTGTTGTGCCCACTGCAGTAAATTGCCAGGCCGAACTGACGCGCGACCTGTAAATCCCCCGCGTAAAAACCTGCTGCGGCGTAAACGATCTGATGCAGACGGTCTGTATAGCGTTGCAACGAGAGTTCGTCGAGCGTATCGACATAGTGCTCGAGGCTGGAGAGGTGGAGGTACAGCACTGCAGTCGTTTGGTAGTTCTCGTCTTGCGGGCTTGGTTCACTGCGGGTACGCAGCAGATCCATTGGCAGGGCCTCAATTTGCTTGGACAGCAGCAGTAGCTCATTCGTCGGCCCTGCCCTAGAACCCTCATCCTCGAGTGCGATCTTGCGGGTTAGATCGGACAGACGGCTTCCCAGTTGCTGCCCAAAGCGGCGACTGATTGCGTAAACCGCCAGACTGAGCAGTACCGCTAGCCCCAGCATGCTTAAAATAAAGCGCAGCTGTGCAGCATGGGCATTTGCTGCGTTGGTCGTAACGACGACCTGGCCGCCGATATCTGCTTCGATATACCAGGGCGCGCTGTGTTGGTAGAGGCTTTGCCCATTGGTCTCACCGACTTGCCTGAGTGTTTTGTCTTCAACATCCTGAATCAGAATCGCCTGCGCTGCTGACGTCTCGATAATATGCTGTAACGACGCTGAAACACTGAGCAAGTCGCCGTTTTCCATGGCGGTGCTGACGCGAGTCGCTACCAGCGTGGCCAGAGCGCTGCCGTATTCTTCCTGCAATAGCGTTTGCATATGGCGAGTGGAAATGGCGCCCAAAATAATAAGGGCAAGACCCATCAGCAGGCATAACCCTGCAGTGAGAACTGCCAGTTGTTGACCGAGGCTAGTGTTAGTAAAGCGATTGTTCACGCGCGATGACTGACTTACCCAATTGCGACAGGGTTAGTATAAACCAGACGCGGCGGCAAATACCCCTTTTTGAGCCTTCGATGGTGAATAGGGGGTCACTGCGCTTTGAAAGTGAGCTTTTCAGCCCTTGTCATGAACAGGTAGAATAGCGGGCCAAGATAACTGCGGAACCCGTTAAGTGAATCATATATTACTTATCACTATCTCCGGCGAAGATCAGCCGGGGTTCACAGCTGGATTGACGGCAATCCTAGCGGACCATTCCGTGAGTATTCTCGACATTGGCCAGTCCGTCATACACGCCACTTTATCGTTGGGCTTGTTGGTGGAGCTGTCAGAGAACTACGCCGGTGAACAGGTGGTCGAGGCGGTGCGTAATTTCGCCTTGGAGCGAGATTTGCGCGCGGTTACCAGCGTGGTATCCCCCGAAAGTTATTCCTCCTGGGTCGAGGCTCAGGGTCTGGCGCGTTACATTATTATGCTTTTGGCGCGCAAAATCACCTCGGACCAACTCGCACGTGTGACGGCGGTGATATCCAAACATGGCCTCAATATAGATAGCATTAACCGCTTGTCAGGTCGCATACCACTCGGAGAGCCGCCGGCTCTGAGCAAGGCCTGTGTGGAGTTTTCGGCTCGCGGTGCTATACGCGACCCTGCCGCCTTTCGCCGGGAGTTACTGGAGGTCGCGGGCGTGTTGGAGGTTGATCTGGCATTTCAACAGGACAATATGTACCGTCGCACCCGGAGGCTCGTGGCGTTCGATATGGACTCGACTTTGATAGAAGCAGAGGTTATCGACGAGCTGGCCAAGCTGGCGGGAGTCGGTGAGCAGGTCAGCGCGATAACCGAGCGCGCCATGCGAGGAGAGATTGACTTCAGTGAGAGTTTCCGCGCCCGTGTCGCTCTGCTGGAAGGACTGGAAGAGAGTGCCCTGGACCGCGTGGCGAGCGAATTGAAAATAACCGAGGGCGCCGAGCATTTGATTTCCACTCTTCGCATGCTGGGGTACAAGACGGCCATACTCTCGGGAGGCTTCACCTATTTTGCCAAGCACCTGCAAGCTCGATTGGGTATGGATTACGTTTATGCGAACGAACTCGACATTGCTCAAGGAGTGGTCACAGGCAAGATTCAGGGTGAGATTGTTGATGGTGCACGTAAGGCTCAATTGTTGCGGCAATTGGCTGATGATCTAGGCATAGACTTGCAGCAGGTTATTGCCGTGGGTGATGGCGCTAACGATTTGCCGATGCTGAGTATCGCTGGATTGGGAATTGCTTTTCGCGCAAAACCCCTGGTGCAAAAATCAGCGGAGCAATCGATATCGACTCTGGGTTTGGATGCGATCCTTTATTTACTGGGTATTTCTGACAAACAACAGAGCAAAATCTAGGTTTTAAAGGCGTCATGTTATCGCGCTAAATTTTGCTCCATATTGAGTCACAATACCCATCCAATTCCCCTTGTTTACCCTCAGCAAGTACATCGCCTAATGCTCTTGTGTCGCTGAACTGGAACTGCTCAAAGGTCACCCCTGAGTCAATATTCAGCAGTAGCTTGATGTCGTGACTTTCGATGCCGTTGCTAAGCGTGAGTTTTTGTCGCTCCCTAAAACCGATGCGAGGGGTGATCAGTGTATTAGGTTGGCCAAAGAGCTTCAGCTTCGGCAGCAGCAACACCCGTATAGGCGCTGTTTTCTCGTCACTGTTGTGTTGAATACTGGCAGTATACGCGACCGCTCGAGGACTAATGAGCTCAATTCCAATCAGAGTCTTGGCATCATCGACCCGTCTTAACCAGCGGATGACGGCAATCAGCCATTCCTTTTGTCCTTCGTCTTCCTTTAATCCGGTAATCTCGCCGACCCTGATATCGCAGGGCGAATCAGTAGGCCACTCTACACAATAGCCGCCGGGGCTGGTATCGACTATCCGGGCCTCGAAAATGGGATAACGTTCATCGGGAGTGAGATTGGAAGGTGGAAACGGGTCTTCTGCTGCCGGTGAGTCCTGCTGACTGCCGACGCCATCTAGCAGGCCCATGCTGCCGGCAACGTGATAATGGGTGCTGCTAAGCCCCAAGCACAGCCATACCGGGCGGCTAGAGCTTGACCGTTTAAAGTTGCGTGGACTGACACTGCCAAAAGACCTAATCAGGTGATCGAGTAAACTAACGGACACGTGGATGCTCTCGTCGAAAGTGATGCCTTGAGTGCCTGTTTCCTTCTTTAGTATTTCCAGCCGGTCCATCAGTAATGTGCAATTGATAAGTCGGCATTGAGGCCCTGGCGGTTCGTGATAGAAAGCGCGGTACATGGGAGGTTGGTCGCTATCCAAATCGACGATAAATAGGCTATTTTCAAGCTTGTGTGGTTCAAGCTTTATCAGGTCGTTCCACTGCTGTAGCCCTCGGTAGAGTGCTGTCAGGTCGCCCTGGAGCAATTGATTGGGCTTACAGCAGCTGATCATTATTGCCTGTAAATAGGTTGCAGTGATGGTGTTGCCGCCGGAGAGTGGTTCGGGTACGAGAATGTCGGCTAGGTGCTGGTTAAGGGCAAGTACATAGAGCTGGTGCAATGTTTCCCAGCCACGGACATCCATGGGCCACTGGAGCTGAAAGCGATGCAAGACTTTACGTCCCGCGAAGACCAACGCTTGCTGTATGGCTTGACAGGTGAGGCGTGCAGGATTGGTATCGTGGACAGTCTTGCGCTTCTGGATCGCCTCGATGGCAACGATGGTATAGGCGGTAGTGCTCAGGGTGAGTAGTTTGTCGCTGAGCGTCGCGGCTGTTTGCGACGCTGCAGGCATAATTAACGGTTGATTGAGAAAGCGCTTGGATAGATTGACCTGGGCATCATCGATCTTGGGGCGCAGAACTTCCATGATGTTGTAGCGAAGTTCTGGTGAGAGTGGCGTCCGGTTGAGATCATTCAATGCCTGAACGAGTAGTCGGGCCGGCGCGGTGCCATTGGCGAGTGGTAGGCTCTGAGCCCAACTGCTGGCGGCCTCGGTATCGGGCTCGAACAGTGACAACGCGAGCAGGTCTTGGCGTGGGATCTTGAATTTGAGGGTTATAGGGTGTTCCATATAAGCAATCTCCCGGCGTTAGTTGTGTCCAGGCCTATGCAACAAGAATAGACTAAATTGGAGGCCCATCGCCACTCGGATACGAGAATCTGCCATTGGCGGGCGACGTGCTGTATTATAAACTGCTTTTTGCAGCAACCAAATGAGAGCGTCATGGCAAACTTTTCTACGAATGAATTTCGCGCTGGCCTGAAAGTCATGCTCGATGGTGATCCGTGCAGTATTATGGATAATGAGCTCGTGAAACCGGGGAAAGGCCAGGCCTTCAATCGGGTAAGACTGCGCAACCTAAAGACCGGGCGGCAGTGGGAGCGTACCTTTAAATCCGGGGAGTCACTCGAGGGCGCAGATGTTGTCGAGCGGGATATGGAGTATCTGTATACCGATGGCGAGTTCTGGTATTTCATGGAACCCGATACTTTTGAGCAATATCAGGCCGATGCTGCTGCTGTAGCGGATAGTCATTTGTGGCTAAAGGCGCAGGACAAGTGTGATATTACGCTCTACAACGGTGCGCCTTTATCCGTTGCGCCGCCTAACTTTGTGGAGTTGGAGATTATAGAAACTGATCCGGGCCTCAAGGGTGACACAGCCACCGGCGGCACTAAGCCGGCAACGTTGAGTACGGGAGCCGTGGTCAAGGTCCCTTTATTCATCAGTATGGGAGAAGTGATTCGGGTCGATACGCGCACCGGTGAGTACCAGAGCCGCGCGAGCAAGTCCTGACTGTAGTGGCAGAGTAGCCGGACGTGAATTGGCGACCTGTAGCGGATATTCAGTGTATTCGTCTGCGGGCAGAGATATTGGCCAGGCTGCGCCAGTTTTTTTCTGATCGCTCGATCCTCGAAGTAGAAACACCCCTGCTGTGTCGCAACGGCATAACAGATCCTTCCATTGAGCCATTGATCGTCGAAGCTGCGCAATTCTCGGGTCAGTCGCGGTTTTTGCAAACATCGCCTGAATACATGATGAAACGCCTGCTCGCCGAGTTCGCAGAGCCCATCTTTCAGATTTCCAAGGCGTTTCGCAGTGATGAAGCCGGTTCCCGGCACAACCCGGAATTCAGTTTACTCGAATGGTATCGACCCGGTTTTGATTAACATCAGCTGATTGC
>Ga0209502_10004286_pt1 | contig 10785 bp, 13 predicted proteins | sample ArcticOcean_MG_C_10_FD_187442 | JGI IMG/M metagenome (GOLD analysis project Ga0209502, IMG submission 187442) | Marine microbial communities from western Arctic Ocean - ArcticOcean_MG_CB11_90 (SPAdes) (version 2) | ecosystem: Environmental > Aquatic > Marine > Oceanic | place: Arctic Ocean...
TTATTGGAGTGCTAAAGTTAAGGGGAGTATCAGGCAAAAATTTGAGTACCATACCTATATATAGGCTAGGGGTAGCCACCCCATTTGCCCACTTAATTCTCTGGGGGTAAACTGGTCTTATGAAAGATAAAACTGCAAGCAAAAAAGAAATAAATCCTTTCACGAGGAATACCACTATGAGCGATAAGTTAGGAGGAATCTTAATTGTCTTGATAATACTAATTGGTTCGCATTGGCTTTTTTTTACTTTTGAAGGAGCATTAATTAAATGGATGGGGATTTCATTTGGATTACTATGTTTAGTTTCATATTTTGCAGTAGATATGCTTTATAAAGAAGAAGTGACAAGAGAATATATTGGAACTTCTTTCATGAAGAAAGAAGATTATTTTACAAAAGAATACTTTGAAATTTTTAAAGTTCGTTTTAAAAAATTAGTAGTTGTTTTATTGGCATTGAGTGGTTTATGGTTTTGGTTAGATTATTTTAATTTATTAAATTAGTTGTGAAAAAACTACTCCTCCTCTTATTCTTAATACCTAATCTGGTGATGGGGGAAGAATTAATGTGGGATTTAGATAGGTTAATTGGCAATGAACAAACATCAATAAATTTAATTGATCATCGCGGAACAATCCAGCAAACATTTACTAAAACTCATATTCACAGAATCAACACGATTCGAAAAAAAATAAGCCGTACTGCAGGAATTTATCCAAAGTTTTTAATTTCATCTGATACAAACATTAATGCTTACGCAACATGGAGTAATGGTCAGCCTACAACTATATATACTTTGGGAATATTGAGAAAAATTGGAGAGGATTACGATGCTCTTGCTGCAATTATTGGACACGAATATGCTCATCTTACATTAAGCCACCAAGAGTCGAGCCAAACGACTTCCTTTATTATTGATGTGCTTGCAACGGTAGCTTTAGTTGCAATAGATGTATCATTTGGGGGTTCAAATTATAATCAATATAGAGAGTTACATAAAGCTGGATTAAATATTGCATCTAATCTAACTAAAACTAAATTTAGTAGAAATGACGAACTAGCTGCTGATGAAAAAGGGCTAGAATATTCAATGAAGAGTGGATATTCACCTGATGGAGCAAAAAGATTTCATTTAGCAATGAACTCTAGTTCAAGCTTTATGAATAGCCATCCATCCAGTAAAGATAGAATAAAAAGAATTGATGTTGCAATCAATAGTTACAATCAAACTTTAAATGGTTCGTCATACTCTAAATATTCAAGTAGAACTCAAAATAGCCCTCCAAGAAAGACCATAAATAAATCATCAGCGATTAATAAAAGGACAGCGTTAATTGAAGTAGAAAAAAATAAAAACGCAAATGAAGCATGCTCAAAAAAAGGTTACGCAAAAGATACCAGCCAATATTTTGCATGTGTATTTAAGTATAAAAGAATTAAAAAACAAAGTGCGAAAATTTTAGAAGCTACCAGTTCTTTTGATTTTAAAAATAATTCAAATTTACCAAAGAAGGGGCAGGTTGGAATAGTGGTGCTTACAATTGAAAAAAAAGGTATCGTTATTTTTAGTCAATCTATTATCGATAAAATACCAAACGGGTCGTCAGTAACAATTGAAAATGATACACAAAGAAATAAAGCAACTGTTACGGGGTTTTATGATGGATTTTATTCTGCAAAACTCGAGAATGTTAAAGAAATTAAAAGAGGAAGCAGAGTTTTAATTTACAATCATTAAGGGAATTTTTAAAATTAGACTCCAAATATTATTCCCTTGGAAAATTAGTTTAAATTAATTCCTGATTTTTAGGCTCTTAATTAATTTCATTTAGAACGCATAGCTTAAAATTATCTTCGGATTTTTTTATTCCATTACGCAAACAATTTTTTTCTGCTTGAGCTTCATTGACTGTGGGCTTATCCATAACACTATCAGCTAATTCATTAAGTTTTCTCATAGCTTCTTCATCTGTTAAACCAAATGTTACGCTCAATTTATGCCCATCACTTGATACGCCTGTTGCATAACCGCTAGCGCAACCTCCAACAGTAAACCAATTAATTTTATATGATTTTCCATTATTGCATGACGCATTTCCATAACCCCTTTGGCCTTGACATGGAACTCTTGCGTTACGATCTTGTTTATTAATTGGTGGATTTGTAGTTCCTTTACATGATGCATTACCTGTAAGTGCTGTCATTTCAAAAGAGCTCCCACCTCGTCTAACATGGGAGGTAATATTACCAACAAATATTTCATTATAATTATCTAGTTTTCCAACAGCTTTGTACTCCACACAATATGGATTCCATAACGGTGAACATATCTTTGTACTATCATTTTCTAGAATAGACGGCATTGAAGAGCAACCCGCAATAAAAAAACTAACCAAAGGAATTAGAAAAAATATTTTCATTGAACCAGTTTACCCCCAGACAATTAAGTGGGCAAATAGCTTTTAAGCAAATTCGTGTACCACTTTTAACTTCGTGTACCACTTCGTGTACCACTTGACATGAGATTGTAATACACAACAATGACTACTATGAACTACGTAAGATTATGAGTAGGGTGATTCTATTCGCTTAATACAGGATATGAGGGGATATAACTAGAAGAGTCGGTGCTCCCCAGCTCCACCAATTATTATAATTAAACCCTTGTAAATAGAGGGTTTCAGGCTTATCTTTTATTACTAAACACTTAACTTGTATGTCACTTTGTATGTCAATTAAACCCATTTGGTCACTATAATTAAATCCTCATAAATTCTTCTTTTAAGTTTTTAGGTAACTTTTTCTCTAAAGTAAATTAAACTTTTAAAGAGTTAGTTAAAAGTGTATCGCATTTTTTTTATCTATTTATTTACAAAATTATAATTTCACTTAATTTTTTACTTAATTAATACAGAGCACATTTCAAAGTCATTTACATTAGATCTATTAAAGGAAATAGAATCATGAGTCATCGTGAGGTTCTATTAAAAATGCATATATGGTAAATGAACTATTAAATTATTACTAAAGAATCACGAATTACCCATGTATATATTTTAAAAAGTGTAATATTATGAAAACCAAAAGATAAAATTAGTTTCAATAAAAAAAGTTAGGCTTAATATAATTCTATTATGATAAAGACAAATATACCTTGTGAAGTTTCAATAATTATTCCAGTTTATAATGGGGCTAGTACAATAATAAGTTTAGTCTCTAAACTAATTAAAGAGTTAGTAAGTTACGATTTTGAAATTATTCTTATTAATGACTGTAGTAATTTAGATAATTCTTTTGAGGTTTGTAATAAACTAGCTACTGAAAACAACAAAATTAAATTTTTAGATCTTTCTAAAAATTTTGGTGAGCATAATGCAGTCATGGCAGGTTTAAACCTATGCAATGGAAGTTGTGCTGTAATTATGGATGATGATTTTCAAAATCCTCCTGAGGAAGTAGTTAAATTAATTACTAAAATGGATGAAAAATTTGATGTTGTATACTCAAAGTATAGTATTAAAAATCATAATTTTCTAAGAAATTTAGGTAGTAAATTCCACAATGCTGTTGCCTCGCTATTAATTGGAAAGCCTAAAGGTTTATATCTTTCCTCATTTAAAATTATTAATAGGTTTGTAATTAATGAAATAATTAAATATACGGGTCCTCATCCTTATATTGACGGCTTGATTTTAAGAGTAACTAGAAATTACTCGACAGTAACAGTTTTGCATAATAAACGAGAAGATGGAAAATCAGGATATACAACTAGAAAATTAATTAGTTTGTGGATTAATATGCTTACTAATTTTTCCATCATGCCACTTAGATTGGCTACTTATACTGGTTTTTTAACTGGAATAATAGCCATTCTGTTTTCTATATACATTGCTATTGAAAAAATAATGAACCCGAATTTACCTATAGGCTGGGCAACTACAGTTATCGCTATTTTATTTTTAGGTAGTGTTCAATTATTTGCAATCGGTATAATTGGTGAGTTTTTAGGAAGAGTTTTTTTAAAAATGAACGGAACGCCCCAATACATAATCAAAACTAAAGTTAATATTTAAAAGGTTCTAATTTATGCATTATTATAAGAATTCTTTTAGAGATAAAAAAGTTTTAATTACTGGGGGGCTAGGTTTTATTGGGAGTAATTTAGCAATTACTCTCATTGATTATGGGGCAATGGTCACAGTTATTGATGCCACAATAAAAAATCATGGTGCTAATCTTTTTAATATTGATCCCATTAAAAACTCCCTAAAAGTTATAAATTTTGATTTAAGAAATTCGACTGGATTAGGTCGGGCTATTAAAGGATTCGATTTTATTTTTCATCTAGCTGGACAGGTAAGCCACTCTAGAAGTATGGTTGATCCATCGGAAGATATGGAATTAAATACTTTATCAACTATAAATTTACTTGAAGCTTGTAGAAAAAATAACCCCGAAGTAAGATTAATTTTTACTTCTACCAGACAAGTTTATGGGGTTCAAAAAATATTACCAGTAAAAGAATCCCAGCCACTTATACCTTCAGATATTAATGGAATTAACAAGCTAACTGCTGAGTTATATCATAATTTGTATACAGAGGTATACGATCTAAAATCTATTACTTTTCGCCTAACAAATACATATGGACCAAGACAACAAATAAAAAACAACGAGCAAGGATTTATAGGTATATTTATTAGAAACGCCTTAAAAGGTGAAACAATTAATATTTATGGCACTGGTGAACAAATTAGGGATTTTAATTATGTTTCTGATGTAGTTTCAGCTTTAATAATAGGAGCTCTCAATTTGGAGTGTTATGGAAAAACTTTTAATATTGGTTCTGATATCTTTTATTCTATTAATGAAGTGGCTCAAACTCTTAATGAGATAACTGGAGTAAAGTATATAAATGTTGATTTCCCTATAGAGAAACAAAAAATTGATATTGAAAATTATTATAGTGACTATTCTTATTTTAAATCGTTGTCTGGATGGGAGCCAAAAATGAGCCTTCTTGATGGCTTAAATGAAACAATCACTTATTACAAAAAATATAAAAATAAATACATTTAAAGCTTGTTAAGCCATAATAATATTCAGGAATAAAAATGAGAATTATAAAATCTTTTGACTACCTTAAAGACTACAATAAAAATAAAAATAAAATACAAAAAGCTATTTTAAAGGTTATAGAATCAGGGCAATTAATACTAGGAGATGAGGTAAAGAATCTCGAATATAATTTTTCTAATTTTTTAAATACACCTGGTTATTCTATCGCTGTTAGTAGCGGCACAGATGCAATTATTGTTGCATTAAAAGCCCTTGAAATAGGTGCGGGTGATGAGGTTATTACAGTTGCAAATACTGCTGTGCCTACTATAAGTGCAATACGTATGACAGGGGCAACACCAGTATTTTGTGATGTAGATATTGACTCAGCATTAATCGATTTAAATAAAGTTAAGAGTCTTGTTACTCAAAAAACTAAAGCTATATTACCTGTTCACTTGTACGGAAACTTAGTCGATATAACTAATTTAAAAAGAATTATTAATAATCCAAATATTTTTATTATCGAAGATTGTGCACAAGCTCACGGGTCATTATTTCAGAGCCAACATGCTGGAACCTTCGGAGATATAAGTGCTTTTTCTTTTTATCCAACTAAAATCTTAGGAGCTTATGGTGATGGCGGCTTATGTTTTACAAAAAATTTAAAATTAGCAAAAAAAATAAAAAAAATTCGTACGTATGGGTTTGATGGCCGAGTTTATGCAACTGAAGAGGGTGTTAATAGCAGAATGGATGAAATACAAGCGGCAATACTAAATGTTAAGATTGAATATCTTCAGGGCGATATTCAAAGAAGGCAAGTTATAGCTAAAAATTATGATGATAATTTAAATTCAAATATTAAACGGTTTATTTCTACTCCAAGATCAAAGCAATCTTATTATGTCTATTGTGTGAAGGTTGAGAATAGAGAATTAATTAGAGACAAACTATTGCACCTAGGCATACAAACTGGGATACATTACCCTTATCCCATTCACCTGATGGATGCTTATAATTTTTTAAATTATAAAGAGGGTAGTTTGCCATTTACTGAAAAATTATGTGATACAGTTTTATCGTTACCAATTTACCCATCATTAGAAGATGATGAAGTAAATTTTATATGTGAGTCATTAAACCAAATAATACAAAATAGCTAAGTGTTAATTTAAAAGTTTTCGACCTATAAAAGATTACTAAATCTCAACTTTAGTTAATTACTTAAAAATAAAACCTAAATTAATATGGTTTTTTTAAGAAAATTTATTTAATAACAATGGAAAAGAAAGAGTATTAATAAGTTAAAAGAATTATTTAAGGCAAAAAGTAACTGGCATTTACTTATCATTTTTACTGTTTTTTCAATCAGTGGAAGTTTATCTGTTCTGCTTTCAGAACCCATTGTTAAGTTAATTAAAATTGACGAATATATATATAACTACTATATATATCAATTTATAAGAATATTAATTATATTTCCTGTTTATCAGCTTGTACTATTAATTGTGGGTACCCTTTTTGGGGAATTTAAATATTTTTGGGCATTTGAAAAAAAAATGATGATGTGTTTTAAGAAGAATGTTCATTAGGCATAAAAAAACCACCCGTAGGTGGTTTTTTTATTCTAGTGATTGTAAATAATGAACTTTAGAAGCTTACTTCACTCATATTTTTACTTTTGATATTTAACAGTATGTTAAATATTCTTTGTGAAACATTTCACCTCACTAACGGCACTCCAATTTAAAGGATTCAAATATGAAAAGAACTATTATCGTTTTTGCATTATCTCTATGTTTTGCAACCTCTGTTTTTGCTAAAGATATTATTGATACAGCAGTTGCTAATGGCAATTTTAAAACACTAGCTACTGCTCTTACTGCAGCAGATCTTATCGACACACTTAAAGGACCAGGTCCTTTTACCGTTTTTGCACCTACGGATAAAGCATTTGCTAAAATTCCTAAAGCAGATTTAGAAGCACTTCTAAAAGATAAGGCAAAATTAAGTGCAGTATTAACTTATCATGTGGTTGCTGGAAAAGTTATGGCAACAGATGTAAAAACTGGAAAAGTTAAAACCGTTCAAGGTTCCGAGCTTAATATCTCGGTCAATAGTACAAAAAAACCTTACAGTGACACTATTACTACTGTAAAAGTAGATAATGCAACTGTTATAATAACTGATATTGTTGCAGACAACGGTGTCATTCATGTAATAGATGCAGTGGTCATGCCTAAATAATTAATTAATAATATTTAACCTTGTAATAAAGATTTAATTAATTAAGTTTTAATCAAAAAGCCCACCAAAATTGTTGGGCTTTTTTTAATACACCCCTTTTTCTCTGTAATCGATGCATTATTCAAATAATCTGCCCACTGTTGCATAAGCTGAATTCTATCGTCTATGAATTGCCCTACTCATAATCTTCCGTAGTCCATAATAGTCATTGTTGTGTATTACAGTCTCATACCATTTGACACATGAATTGACACATGAATTTCAATTTGACACATGAATTTTAAAAACTAATTATGTTAAAAAGTAATACTAGTAAATAAGCACCACCTCCATAATTAATAACATTAATAATTAAATTTTCTATTTGTTCAAATGATGAAATTGGATGAGGATAACTACCGACCTCTTCCTCCCATTCTTGAATTTGTGCTTCAAGAGCAGGTAAAGCGGGCGTATACGATATGCGAGCGTCTAATCCAACACTAGAGGCTATTGCTTTAAACTCCTTACCATGTGGCTGACAATTATTCCCATACAAATCATATTGGACTGCATGGCATAATTCGTGAATTAATGTTTCAGTTGCTTGAATGCCATTATCAATTTTAGAATCAATTACAATTTTATGAATGTTTCTATTTGGATAATATCTATAATTATTTTCTTTATTGAGATCAAAATTATTATTTTGGGTTAGTTGGTGATAACCATCCCAGTCTTGTTTTATATCAAGACAGCGTAAATTCAAATCTTTCTTTATTCCTGATAAATCAAAACCATTGTTATTAAATAAAATAATTGATTTTTTTAGCATTTTATTTAGGTAGGCTGATTTATTCATCATTTATCATGGTTATGATTTTTTTTAGGGTCTAATATTGCTATTAAATGACTATCTTCCTTTTCTGGGCCAGCCAATTGAATTTGATAACTTTTCTCTTTAGTGGTCCCAGGCACTATGAAAACGAAAAATCGACAACAATCTGGTTCCGACACTATCGCTCTTGCGTTTTCGATTGCTGTCCCCATACAATCATCACACTCCCAGTTAAGATAGAGGTGTTCGATTACTATCACACAATAATGCACTTTTTTGTCCATAATATTTATGGACTCACCAATAAAAAATTCCCCATTAGTTAAAGGCATACTCAATAATCTCTTTGTATATATAACAGCGACATTCAATTATTTTCCTCCTTATCTATAAGCATAATAGATAGACGAATCAAAGTTCGCTTTAGTCAGGTTGTATCTACTTCCAAACATAATTTAAAAGAGGTAATTAAGTGTTCGGTTATGAAAAAACTACTCGTATGAGCCAAGGTAAATCAAATAAAAAAATATTCCTAAAATACCCAATAATATAATAATTCTATCGACTCCTATTTTTTGGTGAGAATAAATATATCCACCATCGATATCCCAAGTTGTTTTTCCATTTTTCATCAAATTTTTATATGCTATACATCCACTAATTATATAAATAAATGGCAGATAAAGTGCCAATCCTCGGAATATGACAAGCCAAGTTCGATTAAGGGCATCTAAAAAATTTATAGGCTTACCAGATTTATGAGTCAGAGAAATTTTAAATAATTTTTTTCCAAGAGTCGTTCCAAATTTTGAAACGCAAAATACCTCGCCAAAAAAAGCTATAGCAAAAATCAGATACCCAGTTTTAGTATCACTCATACTTACTATGTCTGGATAAAGAAAACCAAAAAAGATACCAAAAAAAGCTATAGCAAAAATTAGATCAAAGACTCTTGCCCACAAACGAATCCAAGGTCTTGGCTTTGTAATGGTGTTATTTTTACCTAAATTTTTATTCATATCATTTCTCTAATATTTGAAGTTTTATACTACCATTTGCCCAGTTAATTGTCTGGGGGTAAACTGGTTTAATGAAACGTTACATATAACATTAGGGAAATGATATGGGAATTTTTGACACAATTTTATTTGAATTCGGGATTCGTGCAATTATAATTTTTTCTGTTTATTCAATGGCAAATAAAATGCTTGAGGACAGAGGTATTAATGCTTTTCAAAATGGATGGTTTTTTTCACTTATTCCATTTTATTTTTTTCTTCTTAATATCTACCAAAAAAATGGTGAGCATATAATAGATTTTTTAGCGAGAATTATTGCTACTAGTGTTATTTTTGGTTTTATAGCTTTTTGGATTGGTTTCTTTTTGATTAAAATTAAGAATAAAAATAACAAGGAGAAATAAATTAGATTGGCTATTTTAGGGTTGTGTTTTAGAGTTTTAAAGGTGATATGTCATTCAGTAGATGATATGTCAAATGTGTCAATTACAACCCATTTGTCCACTTAATTCTATGTTGGGGTATCGCATACTAGGAATTAATGCAGTATTTATGTTGAAGTGACATACATAATGACATACAAGTAGGTATTTTTAATGATGGTTTAAGCTTGAAACCCTATGTTTACAAGGGTTTATACTTTATAAATTGGTGGAGCTGGGGGGAATCGAACCCCCGTCCGCAAATCCTCTACAGATAGGTCTACATACATAGCTATGTTGTTTATGTTTAACCTCTACTCCACCAACAAGCAAGCGAATATAAAAGCGAGTTACCTTAGTTTAAGAAATTATTAAGTAACCCAATAATCTCCGAGTCTCTCTTTATGACGCTGTAACCCGAGCGAGTGACATATCGGGACAGCGTTTAGCTGGAATTAAGCAGCTAAAGCGTAGTTATCGTCATTTGCGATTACTTTTTTTCTAGTTTATTTACGAGGTACCTAGAAGCCTCGGTATGCACTATTCTGCTTTGTAACCCACGTCGAAACCTGGTCAGCCCCAAAACAAGCTTTATTATACTACTTTCCTTTGTTTGCTGAACGCATGATACGATTTTTCTCTCTATTCCAGTCTTTTTCTTTTTCTGTAGCTCTCTTATCGTATTGTTTCTTACCTTTAGCAAGCCCAATCTGGCACTTAACATAGCCGCCCTTATAATGCATATCTAGAGGAACTAACGTAAACCCAGATCTTTCTACTTTACCAATCAACTTTACTATCTCATCATTATTTAAAAGCAACTTTCTAGTTCGAATATTATCTGGATTAATATGGCTGGAAGCATTTCCCATGGGCGTAATATGACAACCCAAAAGAAAAATCTCTCCTTTTTGAATAATCACATAGGCTTCTTTGATATTGGCACGCCCATCCCTGATGGCTTTGACTTCCCATCCCTCAAGAACAATACCTGCTTCATACTTATCTTCAATAAAGTAATCATGAAAGGCTTTTTTATTTTGGATAATACTCATTTAATTATTTGTCATTTAAAAGTATAATTGTATGCTACCTTATAATCTTATCATTCCATGATTACTATCAAAAAAAATGCCTTAGTTTTTCATAGTAGAGAAAAAATGTTTACCCTTGTTGACAAGGTTGAAGATTATCCTAATTTTTTACCCTGGTGTAGCAA
>Ga0209502_10004290_pt1 | contig 10776 bp, 9 predicted proteins | sample ArcticOcean_MG_C_10_FD_187442 | JGI IMG/M metagenome (GOLD analysis project Ga0209502, IMG submission 187442) | Marine microbial communities from western Arctic Ocean - ArcticOcean_MG_CB11_90 (SPAdes) (version 2) | ecosystem: Environmental > Aquatic > Marine > Oceanic | place: Arctic Ocean...
TGAATAACATCGTCAGTTACTCCAACATAACCTAGATCACTTAATTTATCTTTAAAAGCATGTCGACCAGAATGTTTGCCCATAACTAAGGAAGTTTTTTTAACACCAACACTTTCAGGAGTCATGATCTCATAAGTTTTACTGTTCTTAAGCATTCCGTCTTGATGAATACCAGATTCATGTGCAAAAGCATTTTTCCCAACAATTGCTTTATTGAATTGAACTGGAAAGCCAGTTGCATTTGCCACAACCTTCGATGCCTTACTGATTAATTTTGTATTAATACCTGTGGTGTACGGCATTAAATCATTTCTAGTTTTCATTGCCATGACAACTTCTTCTAGAGCGGCGTTTCCTGCTCTCTCTCCTATTCCATTAATAGTACATTCAATTTGTCTTGCACCAGCCATCACACCTGCTAAAGAATTAGCTACAGCTAAACCAAGGTCGTTGTGACAATGAGTTGAAATAATTGCTTTGTCAATATTTGGTACTTTATTTAATAACGTTTCTATAATTTTTTTAAATTCTGAAGGAACAGAGTAACCAACTGTATCTGGAATATTTATTGTTGTAGCTCCTGATTTAATGGCAAGCTCGACAGATTTACACATATAATCCATGTCTGTTCTCGTTCCGTCTTCACAAGACCATTCAACATCATCAGTGAATTTTTTAGCATAAGAAACACTTTCTTTTATAGCTTCTAAAACTTCTTCTGGTGATTTGTTTAATTTATGCTTCATATGAAGCGGACTTGTAGAAATAAAAGTGTGTATTCTGAATTTTTTAGCGTGTCCTAATGAATCTTTACAAGCATCGATGTCTTTTTTGGTTGCTCTAGCTAAACCGCATGGTACCGAATTTTTTAATATTTTACTAATCTCTGTAACTGCCTCAAAGTCTCCAGGTGAAGCAATTGGAAAACCTGCTTCGATGACATCAACTCCTAGCTCATCAAACACACGTGAGATTTGAATTTTCTCTTCCAAACTCATTGACGCACCAGGTGATTGTTCTCCATCACGCATCGTAGTGTCGAAAATGATAATTCTATTTTTTTCTTTCATAATAACTTTTTAGGGTCAAAATTATTTAATTTCTTTAAATATTTGATCTTTCTTATAATACAATCAAAAAGCGAGTTTGCCAAATATTTTTTATAACTCAGGGTCTAAAATGGTTTTTAGTTCTTTGATTGATCAACTAATTTATTTTTACCGATCCAAGGCATCATATCACGCAGTTTTTTCCCAACTTCTTCAATTGGATGCTTAGCTAAATCAGCTCTCATCTTAAGAAAGTTTTTTTGACCACCTTTACATTCCTCCATCCAGTCTTTTGTAAATTTACCAGATTGAATGTCTTTTAGAATTTCTTTCATTTTTTCTTTAGATTTACTGTCTACTACTTTTTTACCTGAAACATATTCTCCGTATTCAGCTGTATTAGAAATAGAGTAATTCATATTAGCTATTCCACCTTCATAAATTAAATCAACAATCAGTTTTACTTCGTGTAAAACTTCAAAGTATGCCATTTCAGGAGGGTAACCAGCCTCTGTTAAAGTTTCAAAACCATTTTTAATAAGCTCTACAAGACCGCCACATAATACAGCTTGTTCTCCAAATAGATCTGTTTCGCACTCATCTTTAAAATTAGTTTCAATGATTCCAGATTTACCACCACCGATACAAGCAGCATATGACATTGCAAGATCTCTTGCTTTACCTGTGCTATCTTTGTGCACTGCCATCAAACAAGGAACTCCACCACCTTTTTGATATTCACTTCTTACTAAATGACCAGGTCCTTTAGGCGCTACCATGAACACGTCTAGATCTTTTCTTGACTCAATAAGTTTGTAATGAATATTTAATCCGTGAGCAAAAGCTAAACTTGTACCTTCTCTCATTCTTTGTTCAACATGATTTTTATAAATTTGTGCTTGTAATTCGTCAGGAGTTAAAATCATAACTACATCGGCCCAAGCTGCTGCATCAGAAAGAGACATAACTTTTAGACCTTGGCTTTCAGCTTTTTTTATACTAGGAGAGCCTTCTCTAAGAGCAACTACTACTTCTTTTACTCCACTGTCTTTTAAGTTTAATGCGTGTGCATGTCCTTGGCTTCCGTAACCAAAAATAGCAACTTTTTTTTCTTTAATTAGATTTACATTTGTGTCTTTTTCATAATACATTTTCATATTTTTCTCCTAATTTTATTTTAAAATTTCTGCACCTTTTGTCATAGCAACCGCTCCAGTTCTTGAAACACTAACTAATCCTAAAGGTTTTAAGTCTTTAGTTAATTTATCAATTTCCATTCTTAAAGCAGTTACCTGAATAACAAAAGACTTTTTTGTTTTATCTAAGACAACTAAATTATATTTTTTACATACTTTCTTAACTTTTTCTTGATTTTTTGGGGATGAGACAATTTTTAAAAGAGCAAGTTCTCTAAACAGTATATTTGAATCACTTCTGTTAAAATCAGCTACTTGATGGACGCAGAGAAGTTTTTTTAATTGTAGCTTTATTTGTTCAATAACTTCAGGTGTTCCAATTGAAACAATGGTAATTCTAGACAAATGCTTTAATTTATCGACTTCTGCTACTGCTAAGGAATCAATGTTGTAACCTCGGCCAGAAAATAATCCGACTACACGTGCCAGAACCCCGGCTTCGTTATCAACCCAAACCACAATAATGTGGTGGTCTAATTTACCAAGTTTTGTTGGTTCACTATAAGCTGATTTTGATTTTGCCATTAAACTAAGGTTTTTCCTTCCTCTGTAATTTTTTTATTTTCGTCTTCAGGACCTAAGATCATTTGATTGTGAGCCTTGCCTGAGGGTATCATTGGATAACAATTTTCTGTTTTATCAACTAAACAATCAAAAATAACCGGTCTGTCAATACTAATCATTTCTTTAATTTTTTCATTTAATTCACTTGGTTTTGAGGCTCTTATTCCAACGCAACCATATGCTTCTGCTAATTTTACGAAATCGGGTAATGCCGCAGAATAACTTTCAGAATAATTTTTTTCATGCAAAAGTTCCTGCCATTGTCTGACCATCCCCATGTACTGGTTATTCAATATGAAAATTTTAATAGGTAACTTATATTGAACAGCAGTAGATATCTCCTGCATCGTCATTAACACAGAAGCTTCACCTGCAATATCAACTACAAGTTTTCCAGGATTGGCTATTTGAACACCAATAGCTGCAGGTAAACCAAAACCCATGGTTCCTAATCCGCCAGAAGTCATCCATCTATTAGGTTTGTTAAATTTGTAATACTGCGCAGCCCACATCTGGTGTTGACCTACTTCTGTTGTAATAAAAGTATCTTGATTTTTTGTAAGTTCATAAAGTCTTTCAACGGCGTACTGAGGTTTAATGATAGTATCGCTAGTTCTGTAACTTAGAGATTTCTTTTCTCTCCACTTGTAAATTTGCTTCCACCACTTTGCAATATTTTCTTTATTAACATCAATAAAATTTTTATTTTTATTTTTAAATTTCTTAATTAAAGCAGAAAGAAAGACATCAACATCACTGACTAAAGCTAAGTCTACTTTCACTATTTTACCTATAGAAGAAGGATCAATATCAATATGAACTTTTTTAGACTTTGGTGAAAACTCGTCAATTTTTCCTGTAATTCTGTCATCAAATCTTGCGCCAATATTTATCATTAAATCACAATCGTGCATTGCATTGTTAGCTTCGTAAGTTCCGTGCATTCCCAGCATTCCTAAAAATTGATGGTCATCGCCTGGATATGCGCCCAAACCTTGGAGTGTTGAAGTAATAGGAAATCCAGTTATAGAAACAAGCTCTCTCAACAACTCGCTAGCATTAGGTCCGGAGTTAATTACACCACCTCCAGTATAAAAAATAGGTTTAGATGACTTCCTCATCATTTCTATAAGTTGATCTAATTCTTTTTCAGAAACTTTTTTCTTTATTGTGTTACTTGATCTTTTTATAATTTCTTTTTTTGTAAAATTATAAGTTCCTTTTTTAAATTGAATGTCTTTAGGAATATCAACTAGCACTGGCCCTGGTCTCCCAGATGTAGCGACTTCAAAAGCTGTATGTAAAACTTTAGCTAGATCATTTACGTTTTTTACTAACCAGTTATATTTTGTACATGGTCTTGTAATTCCTGTTGTGTCACACTCTTGAAAAGCATCTGTGCCAATTAAATGTGTTGGGACTTGTCCACTAATACAAACTAACGGAATTGAGTCCATGTAAGCATCTGCTAAAGCTGTGACTACATTGGTTGCACCTGGTCCTGAAGTAACCAGCACAACACCAGGCTTACCGGATGATCTGGCGTATCCCTCAGCTGCATGACCTGCGCCCTGTTCATGTCTAGCTAAAATATGTTTGATGGTTTTATGATTTTTTAGCTCGTCATAAATGGGGAGGACAGCACCTCCAGGATATCCAAAAATATGATCAACATTTTGGTCCTCGAGAGCTCTAAAAACTATTTCTGCACCTGATAATAATTTTGGCATATCTTCAATCTATCGAAGAAAATTCTGTGGTCAAGTTTTAGCTTATTACTTTTAAAATTTTTTTTACTAGAGAGCTAAAACTGTTTGAATAAAGCATATTCCAATCGGACATGTGTCCTCTTGCCCATGTAACTTGTCTTTTTGCGTATTGTCTTGTCTTTATATTAATAATTTCTTTAACCTGTATCGGACTTAAAATACCAGTTAAAAAATCTTTAATTTCCTTAACTCCAATCATTTTGTTGACTGATAACGAAGGTTCAATATTTAGGTTTAAAAAGTATTTTACTTCTTCGATACAATCATTTTTAAACATCTGATCTGCACGATTAGAAATATTTTTAAGTAATTTTTTTCTCGGGATATCAATAAATATTTTAAATATTCGAAATTTTTTGAATTCTGATTTCGTTAATTTATACCATTCAAAAATTGATTTTTTTGTAAATTTTTTTACTTCATAGGCTCTAATAGATCTCTGAATGTCAGATGGTTCAATTTTATTCGTCACTAAAGGATCCAGCTCTAAAAGTAGTTTGTAGAATTTTTTTTGACCTATTTTTTTTTGTAATCCTCTAATCTTATCTCTCACTTTAATATCGATATTAGGGATTTTACTTATACCTTTAGTAATAGCCTCAAAATACAAACCGGTACCGCCAACAAGAATAGGAATTTTTTTATTTTTTAAACATTGGTTTATTTGTTTCTTTGCTAATTTTAACCAAGCTCCTGTTGAAAAATGTTTCTTAACAGGTTGAAAACCATAAAGATGATGTTTGATTTTTTTTAAATCTACGTTTGATGGCCTGGAAGATAAAACAGAAAACTCCTTGTAAACTTGCATGCTATCAGCGTTAATTATTTCACCTTTAATTTTTTTGGCAACTCTGATTGCTAACTTTGATTTTCCAGAAGCGGTAGGACCAGCAATAAGGATGATCTTCTTAGACAAACCTAATTAGTTTTTACACCAAGGTATCTTCTTTGGTTGCTGCTATTAATTATTGTAAGTAATAAAGTTTGTTCACCTTTTTTGTAAATACTGTCAATTAATTTATTTAATTGTTTGGAATTTAAAACTGTTTTTTTTTGCACTTCAGTAATGATGTCACCTTCTAGTAACATTCCTGCTACGGGGCTTCTACTTGAGATACCTGTTATTACTACTCCTTTTAAATTTTTTTCTAACTTTCTGTTTTTTATGTCTTTAGCAGTAATATTTCTCACTGTTATTTTTAATGTTTCAATTTCAATATCTTTTTCTTTAATTTCAGGTTTAATTTTTTTATTTTCTGCTTTAAAATCATCGGAAGATTCTAATCTACCTAAAGTAAGTTTTTTAGTAATTAATTTTTTATTTCTCCAAATTTCTAATTCTACTGTTTTACCAACTTGTGTATTTGAGACTAATTTTGGTAAAGTTCTCATGGTGTCTATTTTTTTTCCATCAAATTTTAGAATGATATCACCCGCTTCAAGTCCAGCTTTCTCAGCGGGACTATCTTCTCCTACGCTGGCGACTAGCGCACCTTCTGTATTTTTTAATTTTTCAACTTCAGCTATTTCCTTGGTAACCTCTTGTATTCTAACACCTAACCAACCTCTTTTTGTTTCGCCATATTTTATTAATTGATTGATGACATTTGATGCAGCATTGGCTGGAATAGCAAAACCGATACCAATTGAACCTGATTGACCAGGTGCAATGATTGCAGTGTTAATCCCAATAACATCTCCGTTTAAATTAAATAAAGGTCCACCTGAATTACCCTGGTTAATAGATGCATCGGTTTGAATAAAATCATCATAACGCGTTAAATTAATATCTCTATTTCTTGCCGAAATAATTCCAGATGTAACTGTTCCACCAAGACCAAATGGGTTTCCAATAGCAACGACCCAGTCTCCTACGCGTGCCTTATCTGAGTTTCCAAACTTAACAGGTGTAAATTTTTCATTTGTATCTATCTTTAGTACTGCAAGATCAGAATAAGGATCTGCACCTAAAACTTTGGCTTTATATTCTTTTACTCCAACTCTTACAACAATGTCTTCAGCATTATTTATAACATGATTGTTTGTGATGATAGTTCCATTTTTATTAATAATAAAACCTGAGCCTAAAGATGAAGCTTTTCTTTCAGTTGGTTTATTATAGTCTTTAAACATTTCTTCAAATGGTGACCCTGGAGGAAATTGAAAAGGTAGAGGATTAACGTTCGTCTTAATGGTTTGTGTTGTTGAAATATTTACAACAGAAGGCATTAGTTTTTCTGCTAGATCGGCAAAAGAATCTGGAATAGGTTTAGCATTTAAAAGATTGATAAATCCAAAATTAAAAAGAACGAATGTTAATAATATTTTTTTAAAGATTTGCATTTATTTTTTTATATACCAAACAATTAAAAATCCCAATATTAAAAAAAAAACTCCTACGATTCGTAATTTGTTTTCGGGAATTTTTTCTATAGCTTTAAACATATTTTTTATTCTTGTTGGAAAAATGGCAAAAAATAATCCTTCTATAAAAAGGAGCAAACCTAAGGCCGAGATTAAATCTTTCATTAAAACAAATTAAGGTCTTTTAGTTATTCCTGCTTTACCAAAGAACTTGAAGAAATCACTATCAGGTGAAAGAATTAGAGAGGTGTCTCCACCTATCAATGCAGTTTCGTAGGCCTGCATTGCTCGATAAAAGCCAAAAAATTCAGGGTCTTTTCCGTAGGCATCAGCAAATATTTTGTTTCTTTGGCCATCACCTTCTCCTTTGAAAATTTGTGATTGTTTGTTTGCGTTCGCTAACAGCACAGTAACATCTTTATCTGCTGTTGAAGTTATTTTAGCAGCTATCTCTGCTCCTTCTGCTCTAAATTCTTTTGCTTCTCTTTGTCTTTCTGTTTGCATTCTCTTGTAAATAGCTTCACTATTTGCTTGAGGTAGATCAGCTCTTTTAATTCTAACATCTACGATTTTAATTCCAAAACTTTTAGCTTCCTCGTTCACATCATTTTGAATAATCGCCATTTGTTTGGCTCTTTCTTTTGAAAGTAACGTCGACAATTCTTGTGTACCCAAAACACCCCTAATTCTTGAGTTTATAATCGTTGATAATCTTGATCTAGCAACTCTCTCGTTGCCTACTGAAATATAAAATTTTAAAGGATCTACAATTTGAAATCTTGCAAAGGCATCAACTATTAATCTTTTTTGATCAGCGGCAATAACTTCCTCTGGTGCGTTGTCTAAGTTTAGAATTCTTTTATCTATGAAAACAACATTTTGAATAAAAGGTAATTTAAATTTTAATCCAGCTTCCGTAATAATCTTTTTTGGATTACCAAATTGTAAAACAATAGCTTGATTAATTTCTTTAACAACAAAAGCTGATTGAAACATAACTACGCCAATCAAAACAATTGCAGGTATTAAGAATTTAGGAAGTTTCATTAATTAGTGCTCCCTTTCTTTTTTAGTTCTGGCAGTGCCAAATAAGGAACTACACCTTGGCCAGAGTTTTTATCAATAATAACTTTTTCAATATCAGCTAAAACTTTTTCCATTGTTTCAAAATACATTCGTTCTTGTGTCACTTTTTTTGCATTTTTATACTCGTTGTAAATTGCTAAGAATCTACTCGCATCACCTTCTGCGGCTGCAACAACTTGTTTTTTGTATGCGTCAGCCTCTTGTAAAATTTTTTCAGCTTCACCCCTTGCTCTTGGAATAACATCGTTAGCGTAAGCCTCGGCTTCATTTTTAGATCTTTCTCTGTCTGCTCTAGCAGCTTGCACATCTCTAAAAGAATCAATTACTTGATTTGGTGGATCAGCTTTTTGAGTTTGTACTTGCGTGATTTGAATTCCTGAACCGTATTCATCTAAAATGCTTTGAGTAATTTCCTGAACATCAGTTTCAATTTGTAATCTTCCTTCTGTTAAAATTGATTGAATTTCACTCCTCGCAATAACTTCTCTCATGGCTGTTTCTGATGCAGCTTTAACAGTTTCTACTGGGCTTTGAATATTAAATAAAAATTTTTCTGCATCTTTAATTAACCAAAATACCGAATAGTTAATATCTACTATGTTTTCATCGCCTGTTAACATCAAACTTTCTTCGGGAACATTACCTACACCGGAAACTCTTCCATTGTCACTAGCCGGTCTAAAGCCAATATCAATTCTGTTAACTTTTGTAACTTTAGGAGTTAATGCTCTCTCGATTGGTAATGGTAAATGGTAGTTCAAGCCAGGTTGAGTAGTTTTTATAAATTTACCAAACCTTAAAACAACTCCTTGTTCATCTGGAAGTACTCTGTAAAGACCGCTCGCTAACCAGAGGAAAACTAAAATAATTAAACCTAGAAAAATTGGTTTGCTTCCACCTGATTTTCCACCCGGGAAAAATTGATTAATTTTTTTTTGGATATTAGCTATAATTTCATCGAGACTTGGTGGTTGGTTTGCGTTTCCTGATCCGTTTCCCGAAGGACTAGATCCCCATGGTGATTGATTACTTAAAATTTTATCTTTAAAACTCATGACACTTTATATAGTTACTTTGAGTGGAAAAACAAGTTAACTTAATGTCTTATTATGGCAGATAAAGATGAAAAAATGAGCAGTGCGAAAAAACAAAAAGGTGAGCCAAAGAAATTTGTAAGAACTCCTATTAAAGGTACGAAATATACGATTATGGTTTCAAGCGCTAAAGGAGGCGTTGGAAAATCTACCTTTGCAGTAAACTTAGCTTTTGCTCTAAAAAATTTAGGAAAAAAAGTTGGAATACTCGATGCTGATATTTTTGGACCATCTTTACCAAAACTAATTGGTAAAAATTTAAAGCCTGAAACGGAGAATGGTAAAGCTATAGTCCCTATCGATAGTCTTGGTGTTCAATGCATGTCGATGGGATTTTTAGTCGGAGAAACAACGCCTATGATTTGGAGAGGACCTATGGTCATAAGTGCAATTAAAACTTTAACAGAAAAAGTATTATGGAAAGATCTTGATTATATAATTGTTGATATGCCTCCAGGAACTGGAGATACACAACTTACATTCGCTCAAGACATTGCGGTAGATGGAGCAATCATTGTTTCAACACCTCAGGACATGGCATTACTAGATGTTAAAAGAGGTATTCAAATGTTTGATAAAACTAAAATTAATATAATTGGACTAGTGGATAATATGAGTTTTTTTAAAGGTGATGATGGAAAAGAATATAAAATTTTTGGCGAAGGTGGAGTTGAAAAAACTGCTAAAGAATTTAATAAAGAATTTTTAGGAAAAATCCCACTTCATCAAGATTTGAGAATAGCTTCTGATGAAGGCAAACCTTTGACTCATTCGTCTCCTGAGCATGAAGTGTCTTTATTATTTAAAGGTATAGCTAAGAAAGTATCTGAAAAATTTATATAGTCTTTTGTAACTCTAACACTTCCATTAATTCATTCCATTCTCTTTTACCGAGACCAGAATCTTCATACTTAACTTCTTTGCCACCTAACATAGATTTAATTATTTTTAATCCTTTTCCTGAAATATGTGCTGCTCCAACTCTATAATCTAAAAACGCAGAGTGCGTGATAGGTACCCACTTTTTAACTGTTTCCAACATAGCTTCGGCGTAAACTCTAATTTCATATTGAGCATGACTGTCTGCCCTTAAAAATAAAAAGTTTAATAAATTTAATAAATCAGTTTTCCAGTACCACTGAGTGTAAGAGTTTAAAGTTAAGTTCATTCTTGCAAGTTCTCTAGCTAGTCCAGATTTTTTTTCATCTATAACTGTCCCGTCAAATCTTTCATTAAGCATTTTTTCATAATTGCCATAAGTTTGAGTCGCATCATCTTTTAAAATTTGAAGAACTTCGTCTGCTTGATCGCCTGTGATTAGGTCCCCTCTGCCTTGTCTGTTAATTGTAGATTGAGCTGATAGCTGTTCTTTATTTGGAATATAAAATTCTTTATCTAAAATTGAGTATCTTGCTGAATACTCATTAACATTTGCAGTCCGATGTCTGATCCATTGTCTTGCTATAAAGATCGGAAGCTTAACATGATATTTTATTTCACACATCTCAAATGGAGTTGAGTGCCAATGTCTCATTAAATATTTAATTAAACCTTCGTCTGTTGAGACTTTTTTTGTTCCTTTTCCGTAAGATACTCTAGCAGATTGAACAATTGAGGTATCGTCTCCCATATAATCAACTACACGAATAAATCC
>Ga0209502_10004293_pt1 | contig 10775 bp, 18 predicted proteins | sample ArcticOcean_MG_C_10_FD_187442 | JGI IMG/M metagenome (GOLD analysis project Ga0209502, IMG submission 187442) | Marine microbial communities from western Arctic Ocean - ArcticOcean_MG_CB11_90 (SPAdes) (version 2) | ecosystem: Environmental > Aquatic > Marine > Oceanic | place: Arctic Ocean...
ATCTGGTAAATTATTGCTATCAAATACAATTTGCCCTGTTTTTTTATCTAATGAAGTTTCAGTATGCTTTTTTAGTAAATGTTTAGGCATATGTTCAAATAAATACCAACTACTTAATAATTTTGAACCAGTATGAAATGCCTTTTCCATAAGTTCTTCAGAATTTTTTGCTCTCCATTCTCTTGGGAACTCATCAAGTGCATTTATTCTTTCTAGTTCTTCTTCAAAGCTAATTGATTTATTATTGTCAATAGTGAAACACATTGTTGGTTGTATAAATTTATCTGAAAGAAAATCTGCTTGTTCAGTAAAATCTTCTGCCTTATCTTTCCCAATAAATGCCCACATTTCATAAAGAAAATCTACATGACCAGTTTCGTCTGTAAATTTCTTTATATGATAACCAACTCGTTCTGGTACACCTCTACTATCAAAGCTATAATCTTGCCCTCTTTTATTGGTAAATTCTTTTATAAATTTTTGCCTTGAATGTTCGTCCCATTCAATCCAAAGGTTATCAAAAGGTATTTGTGCATTTTCTACCATCTCAAGTAATACAGATGGTTTTTCTGTACTAGCTTTATAGGCATTATTTACAAGATTTTCAGATGCAACAAATTTTTGTGATTGTATTAAATCAACTTGTGTTTGTCTTATCATTGAATCGGCTATTGACCCTCCAGAGTAGAGAGCCAATGCCTTTTTAGGTTGAGTTAAACCAGATAATATCTGATTACATAATATTGGTTTATCCATTATCATTCTCCATTTGTTTCTTTAAATCGTTTTCACAATTTTGACAAACATAATATGGTTCTTGTATTGATGGTATTATTTCATCATCATTAAACAAATTATTACAACCATCACATTCTGAAAAATTATCTACAAGATAACTGTTTTGAAATTTTGCCATTATGCAACTCCTTTCAATTTATTATTTAATTCTTCAATGTGTGATGGAATTTCTTTTTCAAAAGATTTTATAATTTCTTCTTTTTCTTCAATCATTGGTGAAATTATATTTTGAAAATCTTGGAACGTATTTGGTTCTAAGCAGAAAGATATAGCGCTTAGTTCGTAAAGTTTATCAAGGTCGTTTATTAAATCATTCATCTGTTTTCTCCCATGAAATTATGAATGATTATATTGGTAAATTGTAACTAGTAGAAGTCAACCTTCTTTTTTTTAACTAGAGAAACTTTTTTTGTATGAGAAATTTGAGCATAAGTGCCATAAGTTGCTATTGTACCTTTTGGGATTTTTACTTCATAATCGTCAAAATAATTTAGAGATTGGATAAAAAATTCTACATAAGGTTTTTTTATAAAACTTTTAACACCACTTTCAGCCTCGTATTCTTTTACTGCTTTAGGGCAGTCTTCAAACATTTCTTCATTTTCTTGTTCTTTTTTTGTTGACATCTACAACCTATACTAGAGTTAAAAAACGTCTTAATCATTTTTTTTGTATCATCATACCAAAGCATATAAACAAACTGGTAAGTCGCTTAAAGTTTGATAGCTCTTAAATTTGCTTCTTGTGTTCTCCATGTTTCTATTTTGACCATAGCACTTTCTCTAAGGTATCTATTTTTTTCGTCTCTTTCAACTGCTATTTTTAATGCATTTAAATGTTTAATATATTCTTCATGAGCATATGCTTCTCGTTCTTGTGCTGATATTGGCAGTTCATTATATTTACTCATCAATATTGCTTTTAATGATTTTGTAAAGGCATCAAGATAAAGTCTAGTTGCTCTAGCCTCTGCACAATATTGTGCAGTATCTCTTAACCAATCAACGGCTTTATGAATATCGTCTTCATCAATTTTTCTCATTAAATTTCTCCCAGTATTTTTCTGCAATTTCTCTGCCATAATCTTCTGTTAATCTAAAAAGTTTCCAGAATAAATCTTCGTTTCCATGCGAGTCATGTAATTGTGCATGATGTGTATAACAAAGTGGTACTGAATTATTATCACTAGCTCTCATTCCCATTCCCCTTACCCCATAATATGGTTTTAACAAATGATGGGCTTGTACGTTACCATTACAAGGATAAGGAGAATAAGTAGATAAACAACATTCTTGATTAGAAACATATTCTAAAAATTTTTTGTTCTTTATCTTCTTAGTTTTATTTATAGGTTTCAATTTGTTTTATCGTAAGTTAATTCGTATTCTGCAAAAGTTTTACCATTCACAGTTTTAAAATTAGTAATAATTGGGAAACCTTCTTTTCTTAATGTATATATAATTGCACTTAATCTAAAACAACCATATTGATTTAAGGCATCTATTGGTGTTATTTTTTTACCATTTTGAAGATGTGCTTTTATTTTTATATATTGTGTTTCTCTTTGCATCTTTTTCTCCTATTACCAAAGGTCAATATCTTCAATTTTATCATCTATTTGTTCACTTGATGATGTCTGTTGAGATTGGTCAAAGTTTTGTTTATTTTGTGATTGTCCATCGTTTGAAAATTCACGAAGTCTCAAAGAAATATATTTATTACCTCTTTCGCTATTTTCTTTCCATGCAGATATTATCATTGCACCTTTATCAACTAGGGCATTTATAACACCTTTTGCATCTGGGTCTTTTTCTCCATTCTTTTCAGCCTTTTTCAAAGTACCCATTGCTCTATAGAGTTCAATTATTTCTTTTCCCTCTTTATTTAGCCTTTTAACACCAATAACTCTTAATGATTCACCATTAATATTTATTTTGCCTTGTTGTGTTAAAGACCAATCTTCGCTTATATTAAATAGAACACCACGATTGGTTTCATCATATTGTTTAGTATTACTTTCCATTATTAACTCCCTTATTACCAGTTGCTTCATTTGCATCATCATCTTGACCAAGACCAAATAATGCTTGTAAACCATATCTTTTTGCATAAGTTATGGCAGAACCCATTTTTTGTGGATTATCTTTTTCTGCATTGTTAATTAAAACTGGCACATCACATTCTATAGTTCTTTCGTCTATAGTATGATAAATGGTAGTTTTTACCCAAATATCTCTAGTGATAACTTGACCACTTGTAGTTTTGGTAGTGCCATCTTTTAAATTATCTACCATTTGTTTATCAAGAACCATATTCTTATATTGAACTTGTTGAGTAAAACATAATCCATATTTAGCACCTTGATTTACTGCATCAATAACAGATGTTAAATCTGCATAACTGCTCTTAAAGAATGTATTATCTAAATTCTTTAATGCACTTATATTTAATTCTTGAAATCTATTGAGTGCATCAATTAGTGTTTTGCTTTGTTCAATTTTCTTTTGAACTTTAGGCTCTTTTTTTTGAACCTTAACTTCTTCAACCTTTTTTGGTTGTTCTATATTTTCTTCGTTCATGTATAGCTCCATTGTTTTATAATTTTACTTGATTGCTCTTTCATATATTGACTCCAAGTCCACGCGTCGTAATTAGGGTGGATAATTGAAGCTAATTCCTCTTTATCATCGCTGATTGAAAGGAATTTCATCAAACCAATAGCAAGAGAATGTATTTGCTTTTGGTGTTTCTTAATATCTGCTTCATCTATTATAAATTTATTAGTAGCTTTTGGTGATGCATAGAATACATCTGCTCTATAATTAGGATATGCTAGAGAATATATAGCCATTTGTCTTTTATTAGCCTCTGTAGGCTTTGATGGCATTCTAGCAGTAGTTTTAAGGTCTACTATTACATCTTTAAATATGAAGTCTATATAACCTATTATTGGTACTGGTAAATCTTCAAATGTAACTTCTATTTTCTTTTGGTAATCTTCCATTTCTGTATAATCAAATTGTTGATTAAGCATATTTGAATAGTCTTTTAGACTACCTAATTCTTTTATTCTTCTGTCATCTTCAATATCAATTAAGCTATCTTGACACATTTGATTAAATTTATTTTCTGTAATAGAATTATCTATTTGGAAATCTTCATCTACATATCTTTGAGCCAAACCAAATTCTACTGATGTACCTCTGTGCATAGATGCAGAACCCTTATCTCTTAAACCAAAGAGTTTATCTGCAATAAATCTTGCAGGGTCTTGTAGCCAAGTATTAAGAGAACTATGCGATAAATGTTTAATGCCATGTATGGCGAAGGGATTATTGCTTTTCATGTTTACCTCTATTCTTCGTTATTCGTTATCACATAGTACCAAATTAAATTGTAATGTAAACCTTTTTTGTGTTTACTTATTCTTTTTTTTAATTTAAAAGGTATTTATGAGATTAAAAGATTATATAAAAATGAATGGTTATAACTATAAGAGTTTCGCTAGAGAATTAGACACTCATTATAGGAATATAGAGTCTTGGGCAAAAGGCGATAGAATGCCAAGATGGGCTGAGGCAGAGAAACTTTTTATATTTACTGATAATCAAGTAACAGGGACAGACCTTTATGAGGAACAAATACAACGCAAAAAGACAATTATACAAAGGAATAAAGTTTGATTCTAAAAAAGAACTAAATAGATATTTAATATTGGAACAGATGCAAATGAAAAATTATATATCAGAATTAGAAGTACACCCAGTTTATCCTTTACTCGTAAATGGGATTAAGATTGGTCGCTATACTGCTGATTTTAAATACAAAAATAAAGATGGCGAAGAAATTATAGAAGATGTTAAGTCTAAAGCAACTATTACAAGAGACTATGTTTTAAGAAAAAAGATACTTGCTACATATAATCCACCTATTATTATTACGGAGGTTATATGAGTTGGTCTGCTTTAGATTGGGCATCAAAACAAAAAACTGGCAACGGAACAAATAAATTAGTCTTATTATGCCTTGCTAATTATACAGATGATAAAAATACTTGTTTTCCAAGTTATAAAACACTTATTTCAATAACAGAGATGAGTAGGTCAACTATTATAAGGGCATTAAAAAACCTTGAACAAATAGGTCTTATAAATATCCAAGAAAGATTTGCAGACTTTAATGATAGTAAGAGACAGACATCAAATTTATATACTTTAATGATAGGGTGTCAGTCTGATACCCACCATGTTCAATTTGAAACCCCCTCTGGTATCACTATGAAACCCCAATTAACCAATCATAATAAACCATTAAAGTACGATAATGAATTTGTAGAACTTTGGAATGAATATCCTAGAAAAGATGGTTCTAAGAAAAAGGCATATGAAACATATAAAAAACTTACATCTGAACCAGAAATAGTAATTATAAAAAAAGAGTTGTTTGAAAAGGTTGTAAAATATAATAAACTAAATAAAAACAAAGAGTTAAAATTTATACCACATTTAACAACATGGTTAAATCAAAGAAGATGGGAGACATTAGAAAACACAAACGAAGAACGAATAAACCTTAACCAATTAGCTGGTTAAAAAATGGGAGAAGACAAAATGAATATTCACGAAAAATTAATAGAAGAAGGCATTAGAGTTAATTCACAACAAGCACAACAAAAAGTCACTTGCCCTAAATGTTCACATACCAGAAGAAATAAACAAGAACCTTGTCTTTCTGTAAGTTTAGAAAACGACATGGCTTTATGGCATTGTCATCATTGTGAATGGAAAGGTTCTGTTCACGATAATATAATACAACCTAATAACTTCTCTAAATTTAAAAAGAAAGCAACTGTGACACCATTTGTGCCAAAGAAACAAACATTATCAGACAAAGCTTATAGTTGGTTAGTAAAAAGAGGTATAGACCCAACTGTTATAACAGAAATGAAATTATATACATATAATGAAAAGCTTTGTTTTCCATATTATCTTGATGGCAAAATTGTAAATATAAAATATAGAACAGTTGATAAAAGGTTTCATCAAGAAAAAGATGCTTTAAAATGTTTATATAATTCAGATAATTTAAAAAAACATTGGGATAATAATCCAGATTATGAATGGTACGTACCAAAAAGAAAGAAAAGAGTAATATTTGTTGAAGGAGAAATGGACGTTTTATCTTTAATGCAAATAGGTATTAGAGATGTTGTTTCTTTACCAGATGGTGCACCTAAAACACCAAAATTTGACATGAAAGATAAAAGATTTACCGCGTTTGAACAAACTGAATGGATATGGGAAGCCGAAGAGGTAATACTTTGTACTGATGATGACGAGGCAGGTAAGGCTCTTAGTCTTGAATTGATTCATAGGTTTGGTCGAGACATCTGTAAAATTGTTAGTTTCCCAGATTATAACGATACTTTTGTTAAAGATGCAAATGAATGTTTAGTTCATCATGGAGAAGAAACTTTGGCAATGTCAATAGCCAATGCCAGAGACTTCCCTATAGAAGATTTACATTCAGCTGTAGATTACAAAGACCAGATACAAAATATGTATGAGGGTAACGTACAAAAGGCTTTATCAACAGGTTACACAAAATTAGACGAAATATATAAAGTTATGCCGGGTACATTTAATTTAATAACTGGCATACCTAATCATGGAAAAAGTAACTTTCTAGACCAAATACTTATTAATCTTGCAGAACAACAAAACTGGAAGTTTCTATTGTATTCTCCAGAGCATTCAACACCTAATCACATAAGAAGATTACTTGAAAAAAGATGTAGAAAACCTTTTGATATTGGAGTTTATGAAAGATTAACACAAGAACAATTAAATGGTGGGCTTGATTTCTTGAACATACACTTTAAATTTTTAGAAGCTAAAGATGATATCCCAACAATAGATTACATACTCGAAAAAGCAAAAGCATCTAAACAAAGATTTGGTATTCAAGGATTAGTAATTGACCCTTTTAATCAAGTAAGTTCTGATAGAGGTGCGAATAAAAGAGAAGATGAGCATATTAGAGATATAATAGCTAAATGCCAACAATTTGCTAGAAACCATGAGATTGTTGTTTTTATGGTAGCTCACCCACATAAATTACATAGGAATGATGCAGGAGTTATACCTCCACCAGATTTATATCAAGTAAGTGGTTCTGCACATTGGGCAAATATGGCAGATGTTGGAATGGTAGTACACAGAGATTTTGAAACCAATAAAACTAAAATAATAACTAGAAAGATTAGAGAACAAGGTGTTTATGGTGATATAGGGCAAAGAGAGTTTAGTTTTAATTTTAGAACAAGATGTTATGAGCAAGAGTATGATTAATATATTTGAAAATAATTTAACATCAAAACAACAAGAAGTTATGGACAAGGCATATGAAGCTTTAATGTCTGAGGTTCACATTATAAATTATGAGTTATATCAAAGACTTAGAGAAAATGAACTAAGTTTGTCTGATGTATATAAGTTAAGAAATAGTTTAAATAAAGATGTTAAAATTGATGAAAAAAAACAATACAAATTATTTTAGGAAAAAGAAATGTTTATTGAATCATTAATGTGTCTAGCATTAAACGTATATCACGAAGCCAAAAATCAAAGTTTTATGGGACAAGTAGCAGTAGCACAAGTTGTAATGAATAGGGTTAGAGATGCACGATACCCTAATACAGTTTGTGATGTAGTAAAACAAGGAGAAACATATAAATATAAACCTACAATACCTATCAAGAATAAATGTCAATTCAGTTGGTACTGTGATGGTAAAAGCGATAAACCTGAAGAACCTAAAGCATGGAGAGATGCAATGCATGTTGCTAATGGTGTATATAATGGACATATCGCTGATTTTGTTGAAGGTGCAACACACTATCATGCTTATTATGTCAACCCTAGTTGGGCAAAGTCTAAAAAATACGTATTAAGAATTGATGACCACATATTTTATAAATGGGAAATTTAAGGGAACGAAAATGAAAATTGAAATGATTGATATTGATAAAATCAAACCATATGAAAAAAATCCTCGTAAAAATCAAAATGGCGAAAAAGTAGCTAAATCTTTAGAAAAATATGGTTGGAGGCAACCTATTGTAGTTGATAAAGACTATGTAGTAATTGTTGGTCATACAAGATTAATGGGTGCAGAATATTTAAAAATGAAACAAGTACCAGTTCATGTTGCAAGTGATATGAAAGACGAAGCTGTAAAAGCATATAGGATAGCAGACAATAGATTATCAGAAGATAGTACTTGGGATTATGAGTTACTTAAATTTGAAATGGATTTATTAAATGGTATTGGTTTTAATCTTGACGATTTAGGTTTTGAGAAACAAGAACTAGAAACAATAATATTTCAACCAGACCATAAATCAAGAGATTGGTTAGAACATGAGGAACATTGGCAAGATATGCCTGCCTTTGACCATGAAGACCAGTCTCCATTTAGGTCACTAACTATAAATTTTGTAAGTCAAGAATCAATGGATAAGTTTTTTCAAATTATAAAACAAGACTATACAGATAAAACAAAATACATTTGGTACCCTAAAATAGAAAAGAATGTAATAAAGGATAAGGCTTTTGAAAGTTAAAAACAAATTCCCAATTTATATACCATCTAAAGGTAGGGCAGAGAGTAGACTTACAATAAAAGCCTTAGAAGAAATGAAGGTTCCTTACACAGTAGTTATAGAAGAACAAGACTATGCTGATTATGCGAAGGTGGTGAAGAAAAAGAATATCCTTGTGTTAGATAAGACATACCAAGACGAGTATGATACGTGCGACGATTTAGGCGATAGAAAATCTAAGGGACCGGGACCTGCTCGAAACTTTATTTGGCAACATTCTATAGATAGAGGTTATGAATACCATTGGGTTATGGACGATAACATAAAATGTTTCAGAAGATGGCAAAATAACTTAGAGATAAAATGTATAGATGGAACACCTTTCAAGGTTATGGAAGATTTTGTTGTAAGATATAAAAATATAGGTATGGCAGGTCCAAATTACACATTCTTTGTAATAGATAAGTGGGCACATCAATATGGACCATTCACAGTTAACACTAGAATATACTCATGTAATCTAATTAAAAACAGCTTACCTTTACCAGATAGATGGAGAGGTAGGTATAATGAAGATACTGATTTGTCTTTACGAATACTTAAAAGAGGTTGGTGTACTGTTCAGTTTAATGTTTTCTTACAAGAGAAAGCAAATACACAAACGCTAAAGGGTGGGAATACAGACGAGTTTTACGCTGAAGAAGGAACTATTCCTAAATCTAATATGCAAATGAGGTTACACCCAGATGTTACTAAACTTGTATGGAGGTACGGAAGACATCACCATCATGTTAACTACAATAAATTTAAAAAAGAGAATAAACTGGTTTTCTGTGAAGATTATAAACCTAAAAAAGGTATAAATAATTATGGAATGAAGTTAAAAAAGATTGAAACTTAATTAATTTTCGTGGTATTAAAAAAAAGATGAATGAAACAACACAAAAAAAGCCAATTAAAAAGACTAAAAAACAAGTCAAAAATGTTGGTAGACCTAAAATAATTTTAAATCTTGAAGAACTAGAGAGACTTTCAAGGTTAAATTGCACTATGCCAGAGATATCAGCATACTTTGATATACCATTAAGAACACTAGAAGATAAGTTTGCTAATGAATTAGATGTTAGAAAAGCAATAGAGAAAGGTAGAGCAACAGGTAAGTTATCTTTAAGACGAAGGCAAATTCAAATAATGGAAGAAACCAACAATCCTACAATGGCGATTTGGCTTGGTAAACAACTGTTAGGTCAAACAGATAAACAAGAAATAATACAAGAAATAAACATTGAAGATAGAAAGGTGCTAGATATTAGCAGATTAACTGATGACGACCTCAACAATCTTGAAAGAACACTTAAATATGCACTCGTTGACGAGAGTGAGAGCGGAGAAGATGCGAAGGTCGCTCAGACTATTCATCAAGGAAGCATGGGGAACAATAGAACCTAATCGTGAATATAATGATAATTGGCATATAGATGCTATTGCAGACCATTTACAAGCAGTTGCTAATGGTGACATTAAACGATTAATTATAAATGTACCTCCCAGACATATGAAGTCTATATCTGTTTCTGTAGCATTACCTGCTTGGACATGGACAAATGACCCAACCAAAAAGTTCTTATATGCAAGTTATGCAGGTTCTTTATCAATAAGAGATAGTGTTAAATGTAGAAGACTGATTGACAGTCAATGGTATAAAAATACATTTGGTGACACATTTAGGTTAACATCAGACCAAAACCAGAAACAAAGATTTGAAAACAATAAAACAGGTATGCGAATTGCTACATCTGTAGATGGTGCATTAACTGGAGAAGGTGGAGACATTATCGTTATAGACGACCCACACAATGTAAGAGAAGCCGAAAGTGGTCTAGTAAGACAAGGTGTATTAGATTGGTGGGACCAAGCAATGCAAACCAGATTGAATGACCCAAAAAATGGTGCATTTATTATAATTATGCAAAGAGTACATGAAAGCGATTTAACTGGTCATATTTTGGCAAATGAGTTTGAAGATTGGAACCATCTTTGTTTACCTGCTAGATATGAACCAGAACACCCTACAAAAAGTCGTTCAACATTAGGCTTTATTGACCCAAGACAAGAACAAGGCGAATTATTATGGCCAGATAGAATAGACGAAAAAACAATTACAAATCTTGAAAAAAGTCTAGGTTCATATGGTACTGCAGGACAATTACAACAAAGACCTATGCCAAAAGGTGGTGGAATTTTAAAGGCTTCATGGTGGAGCGAATGGGAATATGAAGATTTACCAGATATAGAATACTTAATACAATCATATGATACAGCTTATAGTACGAAAGAAACAAGTTCTTACAGTGCCAGAACAACTTGGGGTGTC
>Ga0209502_10004294_pt1 | contig 10774 bp, 9 predicted proteins | sample ArcticOcean_MG_C_10_FD_187442 | JGI IMG/M metagenome (GOLD analysis project Ga0209502, IMG submission 187442) | Marine microbial communities from western Arctic Ocean - ArcticOcean_MG_CB11_90 (SPAdes) (version 2) | ecosystem: Environmental > Aquatic > Marine > Oceanic | place: Arctic Ocean...
GGGGCCAGGAAACGAGGGGTCACGCTCTGGGGAGAGTGCTTCCCTCCTCAGCGTGGCGATGCTGGCCGCCATCATCAGGCCGCCAAACGCTAACTTGTCCATTCCCACAGCACCGGCGAACACACTCGAACCGGTCGCGGGAATTCCCAGCATCGAAAATACCGAAGCCCCGGCACCACCTTCGCCTATGCCACCGTGAAAACACAACAGTGCTGAGTCAATATCGAGGGCCTTTTTGCCCATTCCTTTTTTGGGATAAATACCTGGACTACCGGAGAGCACTACCTCGAGCTCTTTGGATCCCGCGGGAGCTCCGGTCAGAAAGTCTTTCGCCTCGGATTGCAAGGGGACCTGATACCAGGCGCCACCGGGAGCGATATAGATCGACAGCGGTTCATGCCCGCCCTCGTGCAATACCCTCGCAGCCTGAAGCCCGGTGAGGATGGAAATTTCATGCTCGGGGCTTGGCCCACCAAATACGACGGCATAAGCGTTGGTCATTACATCCCCTTGGAACCCCGATTAGGGGTAGTGATCGGGCAGGTCGTTCTCATAGAGGATAACGCCCCGCTCTCCCGCTGCCAGCAGGGCAGCGGTGACGGCCTCGTGGCGAGTCGCAAACACTTGTGCCTTATTTTTTGCCCCCGCCAGTAGGGCCTTTGTGTTGGTGCGCCCCACAATCATCAGTGTGCCATTGGCGGCGACAACAGCTTCGGCAAGCTCGCGGTTACGCTTAAACTGCACAGGCCCCAACTCCACCATCCCGGGTGTGACCGTAATAAAGGGGCCTTTGCGTTTTTTCGCAGCCTCCGCGCCCGAGCTGATGGCGTGAGATGCGCCGGTGGGGTTTGAGTTATAGGTGTCATCGATAATCAGCACACCCTCACTGCTTTCGGCCACTTCCGCGCGGTGCGCGGCAACAGGCAAGCCGGCAACCCGTGCTTTGGCCTGGTCTTCAGCAACGTCAAGGGCAAGGGCAATCCCCAGTGCTACGGCAATATTCACGGCATGTCCAAAGGAGGGAATATCAAGAGGAACAACATTCGCCTTGGGTCCATAGCGGAGGGTCCCCAAATCCACATCCACCACCACATCGGCTTTCTTGCCCTGGGCGCTCACCCTGATCACCCTTTTGCCCGCCCGCTCGCACTTATCCGCGAGGGAACGCAGCTCGGGCTGATCTATGGGTAACACGACGATGGGAGCACGCTCAGTGATTTCTGACTTTGCGCGGAAAATTGCTTCTTTAGACCCCAAACGTTCCATGTGGGCTTCGCCGACGACTGTGATGGCGGAAATATCCGGTGGAAACCAGTTGGCAAGCTCTCGAATGCGCCCCTCGGCATTCATGCCCATTTCGGCAACAAAGACCGAGGTGCCGGGAACCAAGTGTTCGTTGATGGTTTTCGACAAACCCATCATGTTGTTGAAGCTCGCAGGTGAAGCCACCACCTGGTGAGAGCCGGAGACAATCTGGGCGACATAGCCTTTGGTCGACGTTTTTCCATAGGAGCCGGTGATAGCTACCACCGTGGGGTTGACCTTCTTCAGTTTTGCCTGTGCGTCCTTCACGAACTTCATCGACAGTGATCGCTCGAGATACCAGAGACCACCGAGGGCGAGATCGGCAATATTTGCGGTAAACAGCAGAGGAATCAGTGCTCCGGCGGGTCCCAGTACCCACACAGCAGGCAGGCCAACCAACACCTGTGCCAGCAGAATGCCACCGCAGGCGCGGCGGGATCGAGGGGTCCACGCCAGCGGGCTGGTGGTTCCCTTGAAAGACAGTTTCCAGGGCGTGGGAAGAATCATCACCGGTGCAAGCACTGCGCCCCACGCCAACCACGGCATCCCCCACCATGCGGGTCCTTGCACAGAGATCAGCGCGAGGGCGGCAGCGAGTGTCCACCAGAGGGCGGCCAGGGGTCTGCGATCAAACCACAAGCGCTCGACCCGCGCGACCTCGCGGGGTAAATAATGGACGCGCTGGGCGACCCGAAGCCACTTCAGATTCTGCGCCGCAGCGACGAGTAACCCCGACCCGACAGCCGCCCACAAAACCAGGGTGTCTAACTCGGGCATCGGTGTCCTTAGTCGGCGAGGTCTCGGAGTGCTTGGGCTAACGCTTCCTCGAGGTTACCTTCCAGGAGGTGTCCCGCCCCGGGTACCACGCGCAGGGTGGCCTGGGGGAAATATTCCAGGGATTTCTGCGCCCCCAACAATGGCGCAGGCCCATCGTTTTCCCCCCACACCAGCGTGACAGGGGCGCGAACGGTGGCGGCGTCAACAAAGTAATCTTCGCCAATTGCTTTCACCAAGACACCCCTCATGACGCCCTGCGCCGCGCGGTAGTCAGTGGATCCATAGCGGTTGCGAAGCTCCTCCATTCGCGTCTCAGAGATGAGGCCAAGTTTTCTGGCCCGTTTTCCCAAACGAAAAGCGAAGTGCGGTTTTGCCCCACCTGATCGAGCGAGAAAAGGCACTCCCGTGAGAACGAGCGCTTTCACGCACTCGGGGTGTCGCGCAGCCAGGCGAAGAGCCACCCGGCCACCAAAGGAGTGTCCCACCAGCACTGAGGATGGGTGTCCCTCCAGTGCCTGAGCAAGATGATCGGCGTACTCACTGGTTGACCACGGCTCAGGCGGCGGGGGTGCGGAACCAAAGCCTGGCAGGTGAAGCGCCAAAGCGTTGGTTCCCGCTAAGACTCGGGAGAAATCAGCGCCCGTTCGGCCCCAGCCATGCAGGGCGATGATCTCCGGATTCCCTTCGCCGTGCTTCTCCCCCACGAACGAGGAATCCCACAGTGTTGCCAGCGCCATCGCGGGTTATTCACCCTCGGGCAGGTCAGAGTCGGTAGCGAAATGTGGTGCAAGTTCCCGCGGGTCTCGCGATCCATCAAGAACTTGGCCTACCTGGGTGACAATGGGCATCACCACACCTTTGGCTTTCGCCAATTCCAGCACCGGGGCGATGGCTGCGAGGCCCTCGGCGGTTTGGTTCATCGATTTCACGACGTCAGTGAAGCTGTGGCCTTGGCCGAGAAGTCGGCCTGCGGTGTTGTTCCGTGACAGGGGTGATTCACAGGTGGCAATCAAGTCGCCCAGGCCCGCGAGCCCAGACATCGTTTTGGGGTCAGCCCCAAAGGCGGCTGCGAAAGCGCTGATTTCGGCCAACCCCCGTGTGATGATGCTGGCTTTAGTGTTTTCGCCATATCCGACACCATCGGCGATACCCACGGCCACGGCAATCAAATTTTTCAGCACCCCGCCGAATTCTGTTCCGACCACATCGGTGTTGGTGAAGGTTTTGAAATAGTGATTTGTCGCAGCAGTCGCGACCTCCCGCGCCGTGTCTGGGCTCACCGACGAGGCCACCGCTGCTGTGGGCTGTTCGCGCGCGATTTCGAGAGCAAGGTTGGGACCACTGACCACGGCGATCCGATGGGGGGCGATTCCTCCCGCCGCGGTGAGCACTTCGCTCATGCGCAGCCCCGTGCCGGCTTCCACCCCTTTCATGAGTGAAATTACGATTGCGTCGGAGGCAAGAGTGCCCGCGAGCGCCTCGAGATTGTGTCTCAAATGCTGGCTGGGCACCGCGATGTACACCTGGCTCGCCCCCGCCACGCACGCTTCCAAATTGTCCGTGGCGCTGAGCGCAGCGGGGAGATTGATGCCTGGCAAATAATCGCTGTTGCGATTACTTTCCCGAATTTCGCGGGCGATTTCGGATCGTCTCGCCCATAGGGTTACCTCGGACTCACCATCCGCGAGTACTTTTGCAAACGTGGTGCCCCACGATCCGGCACCCAATACGGCTACTTTTCTCATCCCCGAACCTTCTCTCCCCGACCGTCGTGAAGCTTTGCAGGGGGGTTCTCCCCGCGAAGCTCGCCCACCAGGGCGGCGATGTGGTGCATTAAATCTTCGGTGGCCCGCTCCAGCAACTCTGTCGTCACAGGTTTCCCCCGGTAGACGGAGAGGTCCATTTCCTGACCCACAATGACGTGGATTTGCGAGCGCGGAATGACAGTGATTTTTTTGGAATAGCGCCCCATCAGTTTGTGGGTGCCCCAGTGTGCCGCGGGGAAGAGCGGAATATCAGATTGCAACGCCATGCGCATGGCGCCGAGCTTGCCCGTCATGGGCCACATGTCTGCGTCTTTAGTGAGTGTCCCCTCGGGATAGACAATCAATCCGCTGCCTTGGGAGGTAAGAATCTTGGCAGCCTCCAGGGGCTCTGATGTCTTCATGGAAGAGTTACGCTCCACCGGGATTTGGCCGGTGAAGCGCATCAGGGTCCCCAATCCAGGAACGCGAAACAGGGAAGCTTTGGCGAAAAAACGGGGTGTTCGCCGCAATTTCCACACGACGATACCCATCACAATGGGGTCAATCTCGCTGTAGTGGTTGGGGGAAATGATGAAAGGGCCCTTGGCGGGCAGTGACCCACGGGTGATGCGGATCCGCGCCATCGCACCAAACACGGGGATAACGATGGCAGCGATCAGGCGCCAGCGAATCTGTGCGGAGCGTCTCATCGACCTACGCCTTCTGCTCGAAAGTCGCTCCCAGACCAGAGAGTTTTGCCAACAGGTGCTCATACCCCCGGGAGATAATGCCCAGGTTCGAGACTGTCGAGGGTCCCGACGCTGTCACGGCAGCAATGACGTGAGAAAAACCGCCCCGAAGATCGGGGACGCGAATATCGGCGCCATGAAGCGGGGTGGGGCCGGTGATGACGGCCGCCTGCTCGAGAGGCCTTCTGGGAACGCGACGGGTAATGCTGGCGATGCCTTCTTTATAGACCTCGATGTTCGCTCCCATGTCAGTGAGCGCGTCGGTAAAACCGAACCGGTTTTCATACACCGTTTCGTGAACGATGGAGCGTCCTTGCGCTTGGGTGAGTGCCACCACCATGGGTTGTTGCCAATCGGTCATGAAACCCGGGTGAACATCCGTTTCGATGACGACGGGCTTGATGTCGCCACCGGGGTGAGAAAAACGAATTCCATGATCGTCAACATCAAAAAGCCCGCCGACCTTGCGATAGACATTCAGAAACGTCATCAAGTCTTGTTGAGCGGCGCCCTTGACATAAATGTCCCCCCGGGTCGCCAGCGCTGCCGCAGCCCAGCTGGCAGCTTCACTCCGGTCAGAAATTGCCTTGTGGCGATATCCCTCGAGGGAATCGACTCCCTCGATGACGATGGTGCGGTTAGGTTCCACCAAAATAATGGCGCCCATTTTCTGCAAAATCTGAATCAGATCCATAATTTCTGGCTCGATAGCTGCGTTCGTCAACTCTGTGACCCCTTGAGCGCGAACCGCGGTCAACAGGACCTGTTCGGTTGCCCCAACACTGGGGTAGGGCAAATCCACTCTCGCCCCGACCAGCCGGCGGGGTGCAGTGAGGCGAATTCCCTCGTGGCTCTTATCAATTTCAGCACCGAAGGCGCGCAACGCATCGAGGTGGAAGTTAATCGGGCGATCCCCAATGCGACATCCCCCCAGGTCGGGAATAAACGCTTCACCCAACTGGTGAAGCAGCGGTCCGCAAAAAAGAATGGGGATCCTGCTGGAACCGGCATGCGCATCAATTTCAGCGAAGTGTGCGCTCTTGGCTTGTCGCGGGTCGAGCACGAGCTCGCCATCAGAGGGTTCCGAGACCTTCACGGCGTGGGCTTCGAGGAGCCCTTTCACCACAGCAACGTCGCGAATGTGGGGAACGCCGCGCAAGATGCTCGGTGAATCGCCCAACAGTGCCGCCACCATTGCTTTCGTCACCAGGTTCTTTGCCCCGCGCACCTCGACCTCTCCCACGAGTGGCTTGCCGCCTTCGAAGGTCACGGTTTCCGCCTCTTCCGCGGTGGGAAGAATCACGCTGGCCGCAGCGTCGCCAGCCACTTAGGCGGTCCTCGCCGGAAGCGTGGTGGGGCGCCAGTTGCCGCGCAGGTGTTCAAACTTCTCAATCGCGTCAGCGTGTTTCAAGCTCAAATCGATGTCGTCAAGACCTTCCATCAACCGCCAGCGGGTGTAGTCATCGAGCTCAAAAGGAGCCACCATCTCGCCACAGCGAATTTCTCGGGCTCCCATATCCACGGTGATGGCTGCACCAGGCTCGGCTTCAATGGCCGCCCACAGCGCAAGCACAACTTCTTCGGGGACCACGGCCGTTACCAAACCCTGTTTTCCAGAGTTTGAGCGGAAAATATCCCCAAACCGGGCCGAGATAACGGCGGTAATTCCGAAGTCCTTCAGCGCCCACACGGCATGCTCTCTCGAAGAGCCGGTGCCAAAGTCGGGACCGGCAACGAGAACTCCACCGGCAGAATACGGCTCCTGGTTCAGCACGAAGCTCTCATCTTGGCGCCAGGCATAAAACAGCGCATCGTCATACCCTGTTTTTGTCACGCGCTTGAGAAACTCTGCCGGGATGATTTGGTCGGTGTCGACGTTGCTGCGCTTCAGCGGGATCCCGGGGCCTTGGAGAATCGTGATCTTGTCCACTAGGCACCGACCTTTTCTGCTGAGACATCTGAGGGGCTCGAGAGGGTGCCGCGGATAGCGGTGGCGGCAGCCACCATCGGCGACACCAGGTGGGTCCTGCCGCCCTTGCCCTGGCGGCCTTCAAAGTTGCGGTTTGAGGTGGAGGCAGCCCGCTCGCCCGGGGCTAATTGGTCAGGATTCATTCCCAGGCACATGGAACATCCCGCAAAGCGCCATTCACCGCCAAAGGCCTCCACAATCTTGTCGATTCCTTCGGCTTCCGCTTCCAAACGCACTCGGGCAGAGCCTGGCACCACCATCACCCGCACACCTTCTGCTTTGGTGTGGCCTTTGATGATGCTGGCAAAGGTGCGCAGGTCATCCAGGCGGGAGTTGGTGCAGGAGCCCATGAAAACGGTATCCACCGGAATGTCTTTCATTCGCGTTCCAGGACTCAAGTCCATATATTCCAGAGCCCGCAACGCGGCAGCCTTTTCGTGCTCATCACTCATATCGGCAGGGTTGGGAACAACATCGTTCAAGGCCACGCCCTGGCCGGGGTTGGTGCCCCAGGTGACAAAGGCTTCCAAGTGATTCGCGTCGAGAAAAACCTCGGCATCAAAAACGGCACCCTCATCGGTGTGGAGTGTTGACCAGTACTCCATGGCCTCGTCCCACGCAGCCCCTTCGGGAGCGTGGGGGCGGCCTTTGACGTAGTCGTAGGTCGTCTGGTCGGGGGCAATGATCCCTGCCCTTGCGCCCGCTTCAATCGACATGTTGCACATCGTCATGCGGCCATCCATGCCCAAAGCGCGAATCGCGCTGCCCCGGTATTCGAGGACATAACCTTGACCGCCGCCGGTGCCGATCTTTGCGATGATCGCCAAGATGATGTCCTTAGCGCTCACCCCGGGCCGTAGTTCACCCTCGACCGTGATGGACATGGTCTTGAAGGGCTTTAGCGGCAGAGTCTGGGTGGCCAAGACGTGTTCCACCTCGCTGGTTCCAATCCCCAACGCCATCGCGCCAAAGGCGCCATGGGTGGAGGTGTGAGAATCTCCACACACCACGGTCATGCCGGGCATTGTGAGGCCTAACTGGGGCCCGACGACGTGGACAATGCCCTGTTCGATATCACCCAAGGAGTGCAACCGAACCCCAAATTCTTCGCAGTTTTTGCGCAGCGTCTCGATTTGAATCCGCGAGGTGGGCTCGGCAATGGGCTTGTCAATGTTGATAGTGGGGGTGTTGTGGTCTTCGGTAGCAATCGTGAGATCAGGGCGGCGCACCCGCCTGCCTGCGACGCGAAGCCCATCAAAAGCTTGGGGGCTGGTGACTTCGTGAACGAGGTGGAGATCGATATAGACAAGGTCGGGTTCTCCGTTGTCGCCTCGGGCGACAAGGTGGTCATCCCATAGCTTTTGGGCGAGTGTGCGTGGAGCCATAACCTTCACCCTTTCTTCTCTCGATGCCTCGGACGTGCGCTTCGTGTCGCTCCGAAGGGCGTCCCTCAGCTTAGCCCAGGGGCTATTCCTTGCTTCGAAGGGCGGCCTGCTTGTTGGCTTGTCGGAGCTTGAACACACTGGCAATCACGGCGACCGCCATCGCTGCGACAATCACGATCAACGATTCCCAGGTGCCAATGTCTGGTGCCCACAGAATATTCTCCCCGCCGTTCAGGAACGGCAGCTCGTTTTCGTGCAGTGCGTGGAAGACAAGCTTGAGTCCGATGAAGGTCAGGATGAAGGCAATCCCCCAGTGCAGGTATTCCAGTTTGTCGATGAGGTGTCCCAGCAAGAAATACAACTGACGCAGCCCCATGAGGGCGAACACGTTGGCGGTAAAGACAATGAACGGGCTTTCGGTAATTCCATAGATGGCAGGGATGGAGTCCACCGCGAAAATTACGTCTGCGGTTCCCAGCGCAATCAACACCACGATGACCGGGGTGAAGGCTTTTCTCCCCTGGTGCTGGATCCGGAGCTTGAGGCCGTCGTATTCATTGACGACATCAAGCCGCTGAGAGAGGAAAGCGATGAGCTTGCTTTCTCGTTCCACGTCATCGCTTCTGCCGCTGAAGAACTGCTGGACACCGACAACAACAAGAAAGGCCCCAAAAACATAAAAGATCCAGCTGAAGCTCGCGATCAACGCCGCTCCCAGCAGGATGAAGGCGCCCCGGAACACAATGGCCAGCAGAATCCCTATCATCAGCACCTGTTGCTGATACTTCCGAGGGACATTGAACGAAGCCAGGATAAGCACAAACACAAACAAATTGTCGATCGAGAGGCTGTATTCGGTGACCCAACCTGCCAAGAATTCGGCGCCGTATTGCGCTCCGGCAAAGATGAACATCAACCACGCAAAGCCCAGGGCAAGGACCACATAAAAGCCAACCCAGAGGGCGGATTCGCGTGTCGAAGGCTCGTGAGGACGCCAGACCGCCAGCATCAGATCCGCAATCAAGACCAGGGAGAGTACAACCAGCGAGCCCACCTCAAACCACAGCGGTACCTGAAAGTCCACAATCATCCGATCTGCCTGGGCGTGTCTGTCCCCGCAGCAAGCCCCCAGTGTACGAGGAATAAGGCCCCCAGGGGGCCTTCAAACCTGCTGTGTGGAAAGGGTGACCCCAGCGGGATTCGAACCCGCGTTACCGCCGTGAGAGGGCAGCGTACTAGGCCGCTATACGATGGGGCCCTTCAACCAACACATGGAAGTATGACACTAATCCTGGTCCCGCGCCAATACCGGTGCAAAAACCTTCAGCACCCCGGGGATGACAGAAATATCTAGTGGCAAAGGGCCTACTGCCTCGCCATCGGCGTAGGCAACGACCCTCTCGCATTCGATCGTAACTCTCTCAGCCTGGCGAATACTCACCCGTGGATCACTGACATGCGTCCCAGCAAACACCCGGGGATAAATTCGCAAGAACGCAAGTCTTGAGAGCGGTCGCAAGGTAAAAACATCGAGTCGTCCATCCTGCAGGCTGGCCTCCGGGGTAACTTTCATCCCGCCGCCAAAGCTTCGTGAATTCGCCACGGCCACCAGCAGATATTTCCCGGTTTCTTTCACGCCGTCAATCTCCAAGGTGTAGGACAACGGGCGAAGCTTGATCAACTCGATCAGCAACGCCAGGGTGTATCGGTGTCGACCCTTGGGGAATCGCAGACGATTCGCCCGTTCGTTCACGATGGCATCAAAGCCAGCGGAAAGGACGCAGGCGAACGGGTGCGGAATACCGTCCCCACCCCGCGCCAACCCGTGGTCAATAACGAGCGGTTCACCCTCTAAAGCTTGAATCAGCGCGCGCAGCGCGTCATCGAGGTCGAGTGGTATTCCCAAGTGTCGGGCAAGGTCATTACCTGTTCCCGAAGGAATCACCCCCAAGGGGATCCCTAGGCGAACGCAAAAATCCACTCCCATGTGGGCCATTCCATCGCCACCGACAACAACCAGAGCGCGAAAGGTGGGATCAAGAATCCCCTCGAGAACGCGCTTCACACCCTCCAAGCTCTCCGCTTGCGCGGCAATAACATCCCATCCCGCATCTCGAAGCCCAACGACCACCTGCTCTCCAACAGCGGCGTTTTTCCCAAAAGAAGCGCTGGGATTGATGGCGACGACGAGCTTGGTGTTTGTGGCACCCATGTCGATCGCCCCTTGGTGAGAACCCGTGAGCGACAAAGCGTCGCCACCCACACTCTAGAGTGCATCGACCTCGACGCGACAGGAGAACACCCGACCGGCGGAAGTGGCAAAAAGGGAGGCCCACTCGCAACGGTGGCTCAGAAGCACATGATTTGCTGGGGTGCCTGGACTCGAACCAAGAACAACTGAACCAGAATCAGCCGTGTTGCCAATTACACCACACCCCACCGCTTAGCGCGCAAGCCCTAAGTGGACGCCCCTACCTTATCGCACGCCTAGAGCGAAGAGCGAAGCTGTGCCAATCGGGCCATGCTCGATTCTCGGCCGAGGACCTGCATCGATTCAAACAGTGGTGGGCTGACGCGGCGACCAGAAATTGCCACTCGCAAAGGCCCAAAAGCATGCCGGGGGGAAATGCCCATTTTCTCCACCAGAGTTTCCCGAAGCGTTTCTTCCAACGACTCAATCTGCCAGCTGTCAAGCTCGCCAAGAGCCTCCAGGGTGGCATCCAGAACGGCAGGAGCTGAGTCGTTCAGGGTGGAGGAAGCATCCTCTGCAATGACCAGGTCGGTATCGGCGGTAAACAGGAAGGCCACCATCGGGGCCACTTCCCCCAGGAGCCCTACGCGCTG
>Ga0209502_10004296_pt1 | contig 10767 bp, 15 predicted proteins | sample ArcticOcean_MG_C_10_FD_187442 | JGI IMG/M metagenome (GOLD analysis project Ga0209502, IMG submission 187442) | Marine microbial communities from western Arctic Ocean - ArcticOcean_MG_CB11_90 (SPAdes) (version 2) | ecosystem: Environmental > Aquatic > Marine > Oceanic | place: Arctic Ocean...
TGAGCGACGTTGCGCACGCCTGTTTGCGATCGTGTGTTTTTAGAATGGCCTCTTCCACAGAATGTGTTTTTGAAAGGTATTCCAAGAATTACCTATCGCGCGCGCTTTTGCCGCAGATCGTCGATTGAGTATATATTTGTTTTTCGCTTTGTAGGCGGTAGAAGGAATGGGAGGGGGATCCAACCGGGCTTGCGTGGAGATATGGCGTTGTCGACAAACATTTATGAAATTCGTTGGGGAGACTTCACCTTTTTTAGCTGCTTCTTTAGAAGAGGGCGCGCCGGCAGCAGTCAGTTCTAACGTTATGAGGAAAAGTGAGAAAGAAATTGAGTAGATTTTTGTGAAACAGAGCGATGGTTGACGTTTCCGATCTACCTATCGACGCAATAGAGAATGTGTTGTGTTTCTTAACCCCGTACGATATCATACGGTTCCGTCGCATGAACGCACGTGCGAAGAGTCTCGTCGACGGCACCGTGTACGGTCGGTTTCTCCAGCTCACACAGTTCGAAAAGAATCGTGCGAATCTCGACGTTCACGCCGCCGCACTAGGGTGCGTGCGGGTGTTGGAATGGCTCTCCGTGGTTTCAGCACATGGGTTTTTTCGCAAAGAACTTTTCGAGGCGGGCGCTCGGAATGGGCGCATGTGCGTGATGCGTTGGCTTTTCGAGAACGAGTGTCCTTGGGACCATAAGACGTGCGCGGAGGCGGCGCGACGAGGTCATATCGACGCTTTAGCGTGGGTGGTGTCGCGCGGATGTCCGCTGACCACCGGCGTGTTTGAGGAGGCGGTGTCGGCGTCGATGTTCGAAGTCATGGAATGGCTCCACACGAGCAAGTGTCCGTGGGACACGGGGTCGTGCAAGCGCGCGGCGATGAACGGCGACCTCCGCGCGCTTCGTTGGCTTCGCGAACGTGCCTGTCCTTGGAACGGCGACGTCTTGTTCGAATCCTGTCGTGCCGGTCATGATGAGGTCTTCGCATGGGCGGTCGCGAACGGTTGTCCGGACGATGAGCTGGTGACGCGAGGTGTCACCGAGGCGACCGCCGACGGCGACCTGAAGTTCGTAACCAAGCTATATGAACATGGGCGATTCGCACTTCGGCACGAGATACAAGCTTGACAGGCTATGTATGGGGAAACACCAACTTTTGGAGCATGCGGTAAATGTCGCCGCAAGAAGCGAACATCGAAGCTTCAAGCACGGTGCCGTGTTAGTGAAAAACGGCAAGATTTTGAGCGAGGGGGTGAACAGATACACAACAGAAGCGCACGGGTTGCGTGCGCACAGCATTCACGCTGAAGAAAATGCCTTGCGTGGCAACAGAAAAGAGGCCACGGGATGCACAATGTACATCGCTCGTGTAGCTTCGTATGGGCCTGCGATGTCGAAACCTTGTCTCCGGTGTCAGATGCTTTTAAGGAATGCCGGTGTTAGAAAGTTAATTTATACATCGAGGGATGGTGCATTACAAACCGCGTATCTCTAGCTTAATTACGACTACCAGCCTAGATATCGTCGGGATGTATGAATGCACAGCGCGTTCCGTAAGGGCATGCGATACCTTTCATTAACCAATAACAAGGTCTTGTTTTGTACATTGCATGTTTGGCAGTCGTGCGCATTTCCACGATTCCGTGTGCAAATTGGCATTTAATACCGTAAGTACAAAAGTACATGGTTTGCCATTTTCGACACAACTCTGTCTTGTACAACGGATGGCGCTTATAAGCCAAAGGCACCCATACATCATTTGACAATAGATCCTTTGGCAACATATGCAGTCCCTGGTTGGTACCACCGTCCCCCCGCAGCGCTGCACTGAATCCCATTTTATTTGAACTAGATACACGCACAAACAGTTCTTTGATTTTGAGTTTTTTGAGTTTGGGGCACCGGAACTTGTCCATCCCAGGAAAAAAATAGGTATAGATCGGTGTGGATTCTACTATCTATACCGGTACATTTTCACACGAGTCTTGCTCTTTCCGGTTTGTCAAAATACAAACTCGGCCAGAAGGCGAGCATCTGTGTGGCGATCGACAGGTCGTCGTTTTTCCCACCCCCTTTCCCCGAAAGACCTCGACGTTTGACCAGGATGTCTTCCTCCCTGCTTTTGTCTACGAATCTGTACGCCTTGAGCTGCGAGCAAATCTCTTCGCGCGTACCGACGCCGTTGGACACGAAAGTTTTCGCGAACTCGACGCGTTCTGATCTGAGAAGTTGCTGCAGTGCGAAACGCATCGACTCTTTTGTGTCGTACGACGTCACGACCCCGACTCTATGTTTCCCGGTGGAATCGCCCGAGAGGTGTTTGATGGGTGTACAGTCGGAGCATATCGCAGCGACTCTGCTCGCACCGACCCACCCACCTGCATGATAACATGAATGGTCAACTGTCAGTGATAACGTACAGGATAGACGAACGTTCGAACGTACCAAAGTTCTGTTCGATAATTGTGACGAATTCTACACCCTGCAAGAAGGACTGCTCGCGCAAGGACTGGAGGTGGTCGAGGAGAAATTGTTCAACTTCAAGGTCTGATGTCAAGACCGCGGAGTCCGCCCCAAGAATCTGACGGTGTGGGTAAGCGGTGTAAGAGTGGTTGGAAACAGGGGGACAGAGACGAGTTAGGTGAAACGCGTGACGGGATGAACCCTGGGTTATTGGTGTCGCAGGATTTTCGAACCGTCAGTCGGCATTTTACGTCCGCTGTTGATAAGGTGCTGAAGAAAAAAATGAACGTGCCGCCATATTGCGAGGAGATCATTCAGAGGGCGAGACTGTCGGAGGGTCTCGCCGTGAAGAAACTGATCTTCCTTGCGTTGTTATGCATGTTCCCGGAGGTGCGGGAGTATTACGCAAACACATGCCCCCCGTGCAAGTTTGAGCCTTGGTTTGAGACGCTTGAGGGGAGTTTAGAACAATTTTTGACGGGTAGTCATCGAGATGGAACGTCAAAGTGCGTCAGTAAGACAGACGCGAAATATCGTTCCGTTGCGAATTTCGTCGGTGTGGTGTCGGCACGGTACGTTAATATGTGAATATAACTCACCACCAGCGTGTGTGACTTTGTGTATATACCAGAGCACACTGCCGTGCACGACGCGCCGCCTCCCGCCGTGTCGATACACACGAACACAGGGGCGCGAACGTTTCCAAAACTCGCAATGTCATACGACTCTTTGTTGAGAAGTGTGTCGATGCTCTCGATGTGAAACGCGTTGTTAGTCGACGCGGCGACGACTCCAGCGTTCTCGCGCAGATACATCTTCTTATCCGACGACATGATCGACTGGACGAGCCTCCCTCGCTTTTTATCGCGTTTCCAGTGCGGCACTTCGTGCGCCATGTGGGGACACTCCAGCAGGTTCGCTTTTCTACACGCGTCGCACATGAGGGTGACGGAGATGGCGTTGAACATGGGGTCGCCGTTCTCATGTTTCATCGACATCATCTGTGAATAGTCGCACGTATCATCCATCGGTGTGGTGATGCCTATAAGGGCGGTATTCTCCACCAGGAGGAGAGGTGCAATAGTCTCACGGAATAACTCCTGCGGGATCCTGGCGGCTTCTTCCAGGATGAGGCATTGCCCACCCGTGCCCTTGGTCCCCTAAATATAGGGTGCCTCGTTTCCATAAATAAGGTCGAATGCGTCGGTGGTGCGTCACACGATGGTCCAACAAAAAAGTTGAGACCGCGGTGAGGGGTCATGATAGTCTAGGGACGGGGGGCACGTCGTGCAGAGAGATCGAGTCTACTTTTTATACCATCCGTCAGTTCGACGCGAAAATGACGAAAAAACTACATGCTATCGTTATCTTGGCCTACAACCGCTCAGAACTGGCAGTCCCAAACAAGTCTCTAACGCAGACGAACGACTTAAAAGTGGAGGACATCCTAGACGATTTTTTTAAAACGTATGGACTGTGACACATAGGTATAGATATAAAAAATGATACCGATCTATACTTATTTTTTCAAGGGAAACTAAACCCAGGGTAGGAGGTTTAAAATTTGGTTTCCTTTTTCATAAATTTCCGTCTCTTTCTCCTCTGAGAGTGGCGCAAATTGTCTTACGTCCATGATATGGAAAGGGAAAAGAACATGTTGCTGTCCGTCTACCACGACATCGAGAACGACAACACCACCAACATAGTTACCGCCTTCTATATCAACGGATAGGTGTCCGACAGTTCCAGTGATCCATTCTACCGATTGGGCCGTCTCGGTGTCAAAAGTTATTTTATTTTGTATGAAAGTGTCCGATTCAACCGGGTTGTGGGTCCGCATGTATAGTCGTATTTTCACAAACGCCTGCGCTCCATAACCGATCCCAATCAGCTCTTGAATGGCATGCTGCTCGGTCGTGATGCTTTTGACGAGAAATTGTGCTTTGCTATTCTCGCGATTGAGTTTTTGGAGCGTTGCGTTTATACTGGTTTGCACATCCGTAAGTTCAACGAGTTCAATAGACATTTTTATTAGTATTACCTACACCTATACACCTACATATATATGCGGGGGTCTACCATCCACCCTGCATTTTTGTATTTTTTTTCATTGCGGCTCACTCTGGATTTGCGGGATGCGCAAAAAAAATGGGTATAGATATTAGACTTTTTTTCGTTCTATGCCACAGCACAAACTTCCCTAGATATAAAAAATTGTCATTATCTATACCTATTTTTTTCCGACCAAGTTGGTGTCCGCTTTTCCCACTAGAAGTCCTCGTCGACGGAGAACTGGTTCCCGCCCGTCGAGTTGAGCGAGTTCATGACACCAGCCTTCTGGTACTCACCCACGCGCTTCTCGAAGAAGTTGGTCTTACCCTGCAGTGAGATGAGCTCCATCCATTCGAAGGGGTTGACGGTGTCGTACTCCTTGGCCATGCCCAGCTGACAGAGCAGGTGGTCCGCCACGAACTCGATGTAGTCCGACATCAGGTCCGAGTTCATCCCCACGAGGTTCACCGGCAGCGAGTCGCACACGAACTCTTTCTCGATCGTCACAGCCTCGGTGACGATCTGGCGCACGACGGAGTCGTCGGGTTTGTTCTCGAGGTAGCCGTACAGCAGGCAGGCGAAGTCGCGGTGCAGACCCTCGTCGCGTGAGATGAGTTCGTTGGAGAAGGTGAGTCCGGGCATCAGACCGCGCTTCTTCAGCCAATAGATGCTGCAGAACGACCCGGAGAAGAAGACCCCCTCGATGCATGCGAACGCGATCAGGCGCTCGGCGAAGGTGGCGGAGCTCTCGATCCATTTGAGCGCCCAGTCCGCCTTCTTGGAGACGCAGGGAATGTTCTGCATCGCCTGGAACAGGTACTGCTTCTGCTTGGTGTCCTTGATGTACGCGTCTATGAGGAGCGAGTACATCTCGGAGTGGATGTTCTCGATGGCAATTTGGAACCCGTAGAAGGCGCGAGCCTGTGGATTTGAAGCCGTTTCAAAGAATTCGGGGGGCTAGCCGCATTCAGAGTGCTTTACTCACCTCAGGGACCTGCACCTCCTTCATGAAGCGAACGCCGATATTCTCGAGCACGATGCCGTCCGAGGCGGCGAAGAAGGCGAGGACGTGACTGATAAAATGCTTCTCATCGTCGCTCAGGTTCTCCCAATGCCTCATGTCGTCCGAGAGGTCAACCTCCTCAGCTGTCACAAAAAAGGGGTTGGGGTGACTGGTTCTTGAGCAAAGGAATTCGAGAGGGGCGCACCGGTCCAGAAGCTCGCCTCGGCCTTCTTGTACATCTTCCATATATCGTCGTACTTGATGGGGAACATCGTGAAGCGATCGATATTGTCGTCCAGTAGCGGCTCCGCGAGCTCACGGCCATTTTGACCACCCGTCGTGTTGATTTCACACATGATGCGGGTGATGGAACTAGCTCGGCGATGTGATGCTGCTTCTTTTTTTTGGAAAACTCGTGTTGAAAAGGAGTTTTATTCAATAGGTGAGGGAGGAGGCTATTTTTTTATATACAACCTCCTATCTGTTTGTGAGTTCTTTCTATGATGTCGGGGTGTCCCACCACTGAGGAGATCGATTCGGCGTGCTTATCTGTGGTCCCGAAGCATGGGTGTGGAGGTCAGGCCCGTAGCATGGTTCCGATGCGAAGTGTAGCGCTGGATGGGATAGGGATAGTGTCGCGCCTGATGGAGAGCCTGGAGCACGTGACGAAGAAGGATGCGACGGGGCCTGTCTTGGAGTACTCGGAGGACGTTCCGATCTTCACCTTCAGTCACGAAAGCCGCCTGTTGACGGAGTGTTACCCATTCCCATTAGCGGACGGCACTGTGGGCGAGATGTTACCGTGCTCGCGAGGGGGTGCGTGTATCGGGATGAGCAAGCAGTTGGAGGGGCATGATGCAAGTGGTGGTGTGGTCATGCGCGGGCTGCTGACGCCGGAGGAACTGGCGTGTTTCGAGCAGACAGGCAAGAATCCAGAGGGTCCTCGACTGTGTGTGATGTGCGCGCGCGTCTGCGTCTCTGAGGCGTACTTCGAGACTCAGGACGTAGAGTTTGAGCACATTACACGCGGTGTGTGTTTCAACTTTTATGGGAATCTGCGTGGGTGCCACGACGGTTACAAGCGTGAGCACACGATTCCGATCGGATCATGCACGCGTTGGAACGGGCTTGTTGCACCCGTGGCATGCAACGCGTTGAATAAGATGCGCATGGTGCGCAAGGGCGGCGTGTGGACAGTGGACCAGCGCCAGTTGGCACATGTGGATGCGTCGGACACGTCGCGTGAAACGGTGCGACATTTTCGTTAGCGCACGGCATCTCCCCCTCGGGGCTCGAACAGGTCGTACGGACAATGGAAACGAGCTCGATGCTGTGCGCGTTCTTTAACAAGAGGATGCGAGGAGGTAATGTAGAGATTTTAGTCAAGACTTTGTTCGGAGGCTTTTGGGAGGAGGTTGACGCGTTCGACGAAAGCACCGTGGGTCAGTCAATGGCGTCGATGTCGGCAAGTTCGAAACAATGGGAGGTCCCTGTGGCATGGGTGCATCGTGCGCGTGAGGACGGCACGGCACGTACGTTGATGCTTCTGGACTTCCGCGTGAACCGTTTGGCACGGCTTCTAGCGGTGAGTGACTGTTGGCCCGGAAACGTGGGGCTTCATCTCGCGCATTGGTTGGACTCGCACGTGCACTTGGTGCTAGCGGCCGAGCGGTTGCGATCCGGACCTCCGCGCGATACTCTCGCAAGCTCCGCGTTCCTTCGTCTGTGCGACTGGCGTTACACGCCCCCGTCACACACACTCGGTGTTCGCGAAATGCTGTTTCGTGACGAGATTCCGACGAGCATGTTTGGGAAAATGTATGTGAAGATGATCGGTAACATGGCGCTGTGTAAGACGTTGGATAAGGCTGTGGGGGAGGTGGGTAAGACGGCCGAAGGTCGTGAAATGATGTGTGCGGCTTTTGCACGGTGCCTTCTCGGCACGGGTCCGCACAAGGCGGACATGTCACTGCGCAAGAGCGTACACGCGGCATTCGCCGACGGAATGATACCGTTCTTCGAGCGCATCGGGCAGCTCAGTACCGAACATGATTTCCCGGTCGTCTTCGTCGCGCTCCGAGAGTTCATCATCTCGTCCGCGCTCCTCGATGTGTCGCTCGCACGGGTCCTTGCCAAAAAACACAAATGGACATCGTTCGTCGCTAATGCACAGAACACGGGCGAGATCGTTCGCTTGCGTCTGCGGGATCGTGTCGGTGACGGCGACCTGTTCCAACACAAACTGACCTCGTCCGCGGCGGAAAAACTAACGCTGTCTCGCCACTGCAAGAAGGTGCCTGGGCTCTTCTCACGATCCGGAAGTAAAAACACGACTCTATCAGACTTGTGTAAGATCCTCAAGCGGTTTCGCGACAGGCATGCAGGCCGCATCGGGCTGGGGACGGAACTATTCACGAACGTCCGTGACATCGCCGTCCGCGGCATGTCCTCGCGCGCGGCATCAGAGGGCCGGGTTTCCACCGAACTCGTGCGCGCGCTCCTGGACGATGCCGGACCGGAAGCCTCGCGCGTGTTCGTCGACCTGGTAGACGCCATGGTAGGTGGTAGCGAACCGGTCCTCAAAGTGGCCACCGCGCACGCGCGTGAAAACACAAACGCACTCACAATCACGGACGTCTTCACCGAGTCGTTCATGATAGCATGCGACTGTCTAGAGGTGATCAACCATATCGACGTGGCCTTCACGATCGACCTTCCGCGAACGTACGCCGACAAGCAACGCGCAGCCGTGTGCTCCCGCTTCACCAACCTCTCAGAAGCCGACGCAATGTGTCGAGCGTCTCGGATCCTGTGGTGCGACGGATGCAAGACGGTCAAGAACTTCGTCTTGTCGGACTCCACAAAGGACCTCAAGAACCACACCGCACACGGGTACAAGAGAGTTAGTCGAGGAGAACTCGGGGTCATGTGCTACGAAAAACGCCGCTTCGTGTGCTGTAAGCATGTTCCGGTTCGTGAAAGGACGCTCTTGACAAAAGAAGGCGCGTCGTGTCTGAGCCTTTTCGGCCAAGTGTACGCCGTCACCACGTGCTGCGGCCACCTCGCACTTCTCCAACACCTCGCGCCGAGTGAGGAGACCCCGCTATCTTGCGTAAGATGCGCCGCGCGCAACATCGCGAAACCAAAACCCGCGACACGCGCGTGCCACTATTGCGAGGAAGTCGTCAACAAACCGAAAGGGAGCTACACCGGGCTATTTCAGAAGGAAGATGGCACCAACACCACGCTCACATTCTGCAAACGTCACGTGCGGGCCTTCATGAAACGCGACCTAGAACCCTTGTCACTCGAAGACACCGTCCGCGAAATAGCAAAACGAATCAAAGTGTGAAAAAAAGAATTGCCGTCGCGCACGATGTTAAGTGTTGTGCTAGTATATAAGCGCGAATACTCTCGGTCGTGTACTCTATTATTGACCCCTTTGTCGGACCCGTAACCGTGCCCGTAATGGAACCCCAAGAAGCGAGCACGGCGCTTTTTCTTACCCCCATGAAGCTAAATGAAGCTTGGTTCAACTTGATTTCCAATCCGAAACTCATGGAAGTCCTCTGGATTGAAAAAAATGATAAATTTATTAAAAAAATGGCCATCGCAAAGGAAAATGACGCTACTGAGACGGCAGCTGCTGAGGCTGCTACTGCTGCCACTAAGGCTGCTACTGCTGCTGCAGCGGCTGCTGCTGAGACGGCCGCTGCTGAGACGGCCGCTGCTGCGGAGAAGGCTGCTGCGGAGAAGGCTGCTGCTGCTGCTGAGGCTGCTGAGGCTACCGCAGACGGAGATCTGGACGAGCAGAAAATAAACAGAGATTCCCAACAAGGTACATCTAGTATTATTCCCCCCCTTCCCAAGTCGGCTGCTGCTGCTGAGGCTGCAACCGCTGCAGCGGCTGCAACGGCTGCCGCTGCGGAGAAGGCTGCCGCTGCTGTGGATGTGGTTGTGGTTGATCCCCCCACTCCAGCTCCCGCTCCCACTCCCGCTCCCGCGGAGGGGGGTGGGCCCGCCTCAAGTGGCTCAGGTGCCGGCTCACCCCTCGCCCAAGAGGAAGTCCGCAAACAACTCGTGGATGCACTTCAGAAAATAAACACACAATATTCTCCGGAAAAACCGCTGTTTACTCAAGCAGTTTTAAAATATATCCGTGACACCACAAAACCCCTATCGGATTCCTATGTGAAAACAGCCATCTTGTTCAATGCAAAAGGACAAACTCCCAGATTTGTCAAGTTGCGAGCTGAAATGGAAACAAATCAAAAGCTAAAAGACCTGATTACGAATAATGACTTGTTGTCTCCTTTGGCCGATTACTTGATCCTGGGAAAAACCCCCTCTTCCTCAGCTAATGTTACACCGGCTACTTCGGGTACCACGGAGATGGGCCGCACTCGGAGCAAACCTGCCTCAGGTTCCGCCGCAGACGGAGATAACAGAGATACCGGAGATTCCCAACAAGGTACACCTAATATTATTCTTGAGGAGGGGGCGCCCCCCCCTCCCGACTGGGATGCCGACTCAGATACCCAACATGCAGTAGATTTTGAAGCAGAAGAAGCAGAAGAAGCAGAAACAGAAGAAGCAGAAGAAGCAGAAACAGAAGAAGCAAACTCAGATGACGACTCCGTTAAACCCCTCGCTCCAGAGGAAGTCCGCAAACAACTCGTTGCTGAACTTGAAGAAATAAACAAACAATATTCTCCGGAAAAACCGCTGTTTACTCAAGCAGTTTTAAAATATATCCGTGACGCCACAAAACCCCTATCGGATTCCTATGTGAAAACAGCCATCTTGTTCAACACAAACAAAACCCAAACTCTCAGATTTGACAAGTTGCTTGAAGTAATGGTATCCAATCAAAAGCTAAAAGACCTGATTATGAATAATGACTTGTTATTTTATTTCGCCAAATACTTGATCGATGGAGAAACTCCCTCAACCTCCTCAGCTACAGCCAGTCAAGACGATGTTGATTTCGAGGTGTCTCAACGACGTGGAAGCAGAAGCAGAAGTACAAGTGTCGCCCCTCAGAAGTAAAATGCAAAAATAATGTACCATGCGGTGTTTTTTTAATTAACATTAGAGTCTACGGTAGTTGGTTGAAAATAAAAAAATTTGTTTAAGATTAAGATTCCGGCGCCGCGGCTTCTTGAACGCGTTGTACGCGACAGTGTTCGTCGACGTACTTGTCCGTGACCACGGCGGGACATCCCGCGAACGGTCCCTTCCTTTCGACGAATA
>Ga0209502_10004298_pt1 | contig 10765 bp, 13 predicted proteins | sample ArcticOcean_MG_C_10_FD_187442 | JGI IMG/M metagenome (GOLD analysis project Ga0209502, IMG submission 187442) | Marine microbial communities from western Arctic Ocean - ArcticOcean_MG_CB11_90 (SPAdes) (version 2) | ecosystem: Environmental > Aquatic > Marine > Oceanic | place: Arctic Ocean...
AAACATTATTCCTAAAGCAAAGGTTGCGGCAATTGCTAAAAAACTAAATGATGGACCGATGTCCTATTCGCATGATGACTTAGCATTTTCAGTGGCTTTAAATTTCTTTAAAAATAAAGCTTACATAGATTCATTATCTACACAGCAGATGGTTGCGAGGCTAGCATTAATTGAAAGTATAAATAAAAAGATGATAAATCCGCTTCTTGCTGCGGCTTTTGAAGATGTTCTGTATAAGCTTTATAAGTAATCAAAAATTTAGAGGTGATTGAATGAAATCTTGCCCAAAATGTAAATCTAATATGATAATCGACATCGTCTATGGTTTCCCTTCGGAAGAGCTGGCGGAGGATGCAAATAACAATAGGGTTCAATTGGGCGGCTGTTGTGTAGGTGGGGATGACCCTAAATTTAAATGCAAATCATGCGGAAAAGAATTTGGCGGTAGTGATGATAATTCTTATGATTGGGTGAGATAGATGAAAAAACTACTCCTATAATTTATATTATTCAATCGTTTTTCATAAAACTAGTTTTCCCCATGGATAATTAATTGGGCCAATAGCTTGGATTACAATTCCTAACTTGGATTACACTTTGACGTGGATTACCTACACAACAATTACTAAGTATGGACTGCGTAAGGCTGTGAGTAGGCTGATCTCATTGGCTTAGTACACAACTATGAAGGATAATACAAACGAAATTGATGCTCCCCAGCTTCACCAATTTTTATACCAATTCTAAAGGTAGGAAAAACCTAGTATCCATATACTCTCAAAAATGGTTAAATAACTACGTAAATATTAAAAATAAAGGACGGGCATGAGAAAGCTATTATTACTACTATTAACGATTCCTATATTAAGTCATAGTAAAGAAATTTCTATTAATGACCAAGGTGTAAGGACAGAATACTCAAAGCCATCCGTTTCATGTTTTTATGATAGAGAAGCTTATGAAGGTTATTTAAACACTTGTTTAATCTTACCTAATTTTGAAACATGCGCACATAAAAAATATGAAATGTATATTTGTGGTGATAAGAATAAGGTTAAACAATTAGAAGAAAAATCAAAAAATATATCTAAAAAATCACAGTACCCGTCAGCTCAAGCATAAAAGACATAAAAAAACTAAAATGTAATTATTCTTTTTTTAAAAATCGCCGAATTATAATGGGCCTTATTAAAACTTCAACTCCTTATTTTTGCTTAAATCTCATTAAAATTTTCTTTTCAAAATCTAAGAAATATTTGTATTGGCCAAAAAGAGTCCCAACAAAAAGAAGAACAATTTGGTAAACAGGAAATATAATCAGTATTCTAATCATTATATAAAAAATGTAATTATCAATAAGTTCGTTAATTTTAAATAACCTAATAATCGGCTCTGAAACAATTACCGATAAGCTTCCACTGATACCAAACACTAAAAAAATAATGAATAAATGCCAATTACTTGTAGCTTTAAAAATCTTCTTTAATTTATTAATCATATCTTCTCTTATAATTTTTAGAATTTTGAATACTGTATACCAATCTTTAGACAATTAATTGGCATTTACTGTTTTTTTTTATTTCTTTTTTTAATTTATATAAGGAAAAAAAAATGAAAGTGTTATGTATATTGTATGACGACCCAACTGCGGGTATACCAAGCTCATATGCTATTGATGAGCTTCCAAAAATAGATAAATATCCGGATGGGGCAACTGTACCAAGCCCAAAAGTTATTGATTTTAAAACTGGTAAATTACTAGGATGCGTATCTGGTGTACTAGGTCTCAGCTACTCCCTATACCTTATTTTTTTGAAGCCTCAATTGCTTGTTCAACATCCTGAATAATGTCATCAATATGCTCAATACCTACTGAAATTCTTATCAAATCTTCACTAACACCTGCTAAAACTTTCTGTTCTGGAGTTAATTGTCTGTGTAGTGTTGATGCTGGATGGCACGCAAGTGATTTAGCATCTCCCATACTAAGTACCCTTAGAATCATTTGAAGTGCGTCAATAAATTTAGCTGCTGCATCACTCCCACCTTTAATACCAAAACTGATAATGCCCGATGCTTGGCCATTCGTAATTTTTTTACAAACATCATTATATTTATCATTAGGTAGAGCAGCATAATTTACCCATTCCACACGTTCGTGGCTTTCTAAATATTTTGCTAGCGCAAGTGCGTTCTCGCAATGCCGTTCCATTCTTACACCTAATGATTCAAGCCCTAACATTATTATATAGGCGTTATTGGGCGATAAACATGCTCCTGTTTCTCTCAAAGGGACAACCCGACAACAGGCAATAAAAGCAGCAGGTCCGAATTGTTCGGTGTATACAACTCCATGGTAAGAGGGGTCTGGTTCATTAAGCATAGGATATTTCTTTGGCTCTTTAGTCCAATCAAATTTTCCTGAATCAACAATAATCCCACCAATCGTCGCTCCGTGACCATCTATATATTTTGTAAGGGAATGAACAACAATATCTGCTCCAAAATCAATAGGTCTGCATAAATAAGGCGTGGCTACAGTATTATCTACAATCAAAGGAATACCATGTTTATGAGCAATATCTGCAAACTTTTTTAGGTCAATAATATTTCCTAAAGGATTGCCAATTGATTCACAATATATAGCCTTGGTTTTTTCATCTATTGCCTCTTCAAGACCTTTAAAATCTGCTCCATCAATCATTTTCACATTAATGCCATACTTAGGGAAGCTATGAGTAAAACAGTTATATGTTCCTCCATATAGCTGATTGGTACTCACAATATTATCACCCGCTCTTGTGATAGTCTGAATAGCATAAGTGATTGCAGCCATCCCAGAGGCAAGAGATAAAGCAGCCATCCCACCTTCCATTTCCGCAACTCTTTTTTCAAGTACCGTATTAGTAGGGTTTCCTATTCTTGAATAAATGTTTCCTTCGACCTTAAGGTCGAATAAATCTGCACCATGCTGCGTATCATCAATAGTGAATCCAGAAGTTTGATAAATTGGGGTTGTTGCTGCTTTTTGGTCATTTGTATCTGGATCATATCCATGATGAAGTGCTATTGATTCAAGTTTCATATATATATTCCTTTAATTATCATTTAAACTCTATTGCTCCGTCGTTAATTTTTGCCCACTTAAAACTCATATATTCTACTAAGTAATTTTGATAAAATTTATAAGTCCTATTTGGAAACTGGTCCATTGCTCGTAATACATAATTTGCTTGTATTGATGGCTTTGATTTTTCACCCAAATATTTTGGAGTACAACTCGTTAATTTCTTCTTCTTCATATAGCCGACTGTTTTGCAAATACGCTGACTAACTATTTCGCATCTAGCAGTCCAACTAAAATTAATATACCCTGCATGAGCAAAAAGATTTGGTATTCCACTAAACATCATTCCCCTATACCAACTAGTATCATTGATATTTATTTTTTTATCATTAACAAAAATATCAATACCACCTAACAATTGTGCATTACCGCCTGTGGCCATAACTGTGATATCACTGTCGATAACTTTTCCATTTTTTAACTTAACACCAGTTGCTTCCCAATTGCTAATTCCATCGCGCACTATTGTTACTTTTTTTGACTCTACAGCTCTAAAATAATCTTGATCTAAACTTGAAGCAGGGCGCTGGTCCCAATAATCATATGAAGGGGTAGTTGTCTCATTATAATAAGGATTAGTAGCTATTATTTTCTTTCTAAGTGACTTTTTAAAAAATCTACTAGAAAAATAATCCTTTAATACTTCAAATGTTTTATAGCCTCGGGATGATTTTTCTTGACTATCAATGTTTATAATCCATGCAGGACTTCGTTGTACCAATGTGACTTTTTTTGCTTCTTTTATTATTGACGGTGCCATAGTAATAGCAGTGCATCCGCTACCAATAATTGTTACATTTTTGTCTTTGTAGTCTGTATCTCCCCAAGCTTGGGTATGTACAATTTTTCCTTGGTATTTATTTTCGTCTTTAAACTTTGGTAGATGAGGGTTGTTGCGATCACGAGATCCAGTACAGCAAATAACATATTGGCTAGTATAATTTTTACGATTAGTTTTTGTTAACCATTGATTATCTTTCCATGACAATATTGTGACCTGCGTATCAAATAATATATGTTTTTTAATATTAAATTTTTCGGCAGTTTGATTTATATATTTTTTAATCTCATGACCTTTACCTATTATTGTTCCTTGCCAAGGATTAAAACTAAATCCGTAGGTATACATATCATTGTCTGCTCGTACACCAGGGAACTTCATTTGGTCCCAGGTACCACCAAGATCACTTCTAGACTCAATTATCTTGTATGTAATATCTGGAAAATTTTCTTCCAAATAATACGCTGTTGTTATTCCAGCAATACCAGAACCAATAATAATTACATCTATTTTATCTGTCATATAGAAATCTCATATTTAAACTACATAATATAAACTCGCATGTAAGGGCTTTGGACACAAGAATGAAAGCTGAGTTCATTTTAATTAGCGCACTAATTAGCGCCCTACTTAATGATGTTACACGTATAAAAATAAGGGGTTTTAACCTTACCCAAACTTAGGATATCATAAGAATATATATAAAATTTGTATAAAATCATCCTTTTGTAATAAAAAAATTAGACCAAGGACCATTATTATAAACACCAGATCATAACTAACCACAGTTAGCACAACAAAGTAATCAATATGAATGATGAAAATTTAATAGAAAACCCAAGTCTTGATAGATGGTTATGGTTACTAAAAAGAACAGTTCAAAGCAACAACTGGCGTGATTTACATGAAAGTTTTACAACTGATAATTCATACTTTAGAGAGTTAGTAGACATTATGGATTTTGTGAAAGATGAAGCTAATAAAGTCTCATCAAATCACAAAGTAATACTATCGATGAGAAGCGGCATGGGCACTTTATTTAAATTAAGAGAGCTCTTTGCAGTTGATTGCTATAAAAGAGGTGAGGCTAATGAGAACGATGTTAGCTTAGTTATAGAGATGATTAATAGAACGATATGGTCTAAAGAATACAATGAAGAGTTGTTGAGATTAGTTAAAGATTCATTCAATAAAAGAAAGACTGACCCTTTAGTTAATAGCTTAGATCAAGCCTTCCAATTAGACAGAGCTAATATAGGTAACCCCCTGAATCCTTATAAAGTCCCTAATAATATCAAGCAATTGATAGCCATGATGATTGATGAGGATAAGTCTAGATCTGCCTGTATTGTAGAGATAGATAAGTTGGCTAGCAATCATTTAGATATGACTAAAAATAATAAAGGGTTATGGCGTACCGCTAAAGATAATCCAAGACCAAGTATATGGAGTATTGATAGATGGCAAGATGAGATTGATAGGTATAAGTGGGCTGGGCTTAATGATTACCTATATGACAGGATGGAAAAGGGTAGAACAATTTTAGATGATAGAGAAAGAAAACGAATCAAAAGTAATTGGAATAAAATTGATATGCCTTTATCACTCATGTGCTATCCAAACTTTGTTGCAGTAAAAATAGGCAAATTTAATATATTGAAGAGTGAAGTTATTAAAGCAAAGGATTTACATTAATTTGCAATGCTGAAGAATAATCAATTTAATGATCTGGGGGTAAACTGGCCATATGAAAAAACTACTCGTATATTTTCTTTTGTTACAAATATTACTATTCGGATGTAGTCATGATGAAAAAACCGTTGAATCTGGATATGATGATGGCTTCGCTGAAGGCTATAACACTCAATGCAGAATAAGTGCAACAATGATTCACGGGCATTGGGACTCAGCTGAATATAGAAAAGGCTATGATATGGGAAGTAGTGATGGAGTTCAGGCTTGTTTAAATGATAAAAATAATAATAATATAAATTAGTTTAATGAAAAAACTACTATTAATTATAATGCTATTTTACTCTTTTGTTCAGGCTGAAGAGTTTACTTTGACTTGTGAGGGTAATAGAGAATTTCGTAGCTATATAGATGAAGGAATGACTTTTGATGATAAAGAAATAGCCCTCTTGATAATAAAACAGGATTCAATGGAGTACATTGGTGTAAATTCTGGAAGAAAGTATACATTCGGAAACAAAGAATATACAGCCCCGAAGAGAGCGCCTCATGAAGATATTAAAATCAAAGAGCGCTACGAAGTAACCACGGAAGCAATTAGCGCCTCACAAACGATAACTGATTTGGGTGGCAGTAATGATTCAACTATTAGTGTTATCAGCATTTTAGTTGACCGCTTAACTTCTAAGTTGACGGAAGTTGATAATATTAGAAATAAAAAAACTCTTAAAATAAATAATAGTAATAATTTTAAGGCTTTATGTAAAAAAGAAAAGAGAGCTTTATGAGTGTAAAAGGATTTCTTGTAATGCTTCTATGGGCCTTACTTGGAGTCGGTATTAATACGCAATTTGATCCCACAACAGTAATTGGTAGCGTAATGGGGAATGTCTTTATATTTATTTGGTTTGCTATACTCGTTATTGGTATTTTTTTCTGGATTAAGCTTAAAAAATTTAAGGGTAAATCACGTGGAATTAAAACTAAATAAAACAATAAACTATTATGGAGCTACCCAATATCCTTCCTTCTTATCTTTTTTGAATATACATTTGGCTCGATAATGACCAGTTTGAGATAATTCAAGGATATCCATTTGTTTAAACTTAATACTAATGACCTCAAATCTATTATCGGGACTGTTAAAGCCATAATTCATAGCAGATGATATTTTCTTGCCAGGAAATGGATTTATCCTGTAGTCATCTTTTTGCTTATTATTTAATTTTTCCCAATGAGTTTTTTTATTTTCCACAATAGATGCCTCTCCTTGAACTTGAACCTGTAGTTTTTGTTTCGGGTCCCAAAATAATAGCGAGCAGTTTTTATTATGATGTAATTGAGAATATTTTTGACTTTCACGATCTGTGAAAATTAATAATGAATGATCGTACTCATTAAAATTCCTTGCAACAACGATTCTTTGAAAAACATTATTATTTATTGTAGTTGAGAATACTGGTAGTCGAAAAGATGATTTACGATCAACCGTACCTCGCTGAATTTTTTTAAGAGCATTCAAAATAAAATCTGAAACATTCATATTTAATCCTTATTGAATATTTCTTTAGTCATATAAAGTGTCCTGTTGTTCATTTAATTTAATTTAAATAATAACTAATTATGAATTTAATGGTCATTAATTTAATAAAAGATAATTTTAAATGTATTTAATAAATTTATGTCAAGTTAAAAAATATGTCTAAGAAAAAAATTACAAACATTGTCTGGCTTAAAAGAGATCTGAGAATTACCGACCATCTCCCTTTGTATAATGCAATTCAAAAACATGAGGATTTCTTAATTCTTTATATCTATGAGCCCTCATTAATGCAAGATGCTCATTACGATGAACGTCACGGAAGATTTGTAGAGCAATCATTATCTGATATTCAAGAAGAACTTCTAACGCATAATAAAAAATTGACTGTTGCTTTTGGTGAAGCAACCGAAATATTTCAGCTTTTAATTGATAGGTATTGTGTTAGAAATATCTTTAGCCATGAGGAAACTGGTTTAAAAATATCGTACTCTAGGGACTTAGAAATGAGCCTATTATTTTCAAAGTATCATATTGCGTGGCATGAGTATCAATCTAATGCTGTTATACGTGGCCTAACTAACCGTAAGAATTGGGAAAAGCATTGGAATAATTTAATGTGTCTTCCTATTGAGAAAATTAATCTAATAGACGCCAAAATTCTCCACCACGATTTCCACCATAAAAATTTACCTACTTTTTTTGCTAAAAAATATTATCAAAAAGGCGGATTTAAGACTGCTCGCCTTGAATTGAAAAGTTTTTTTATTGATAGGGGGGGCGAATATTTTAAGAATATTTCTAAGCCAGAAAAAAGTCGACATACCTGTTCAAGACTTTCGCCATATATTAGCTATGGAAATTTAAGTATCAGAGAGATTTATAAAGAACTATTGAAGTCATGGGATAGACCTGGATGGAGAAGATCAATGGTAGCATTATCATCAAGATTGCATTGGCATTGTCACTTTATTCAAAAATTTGAAAGTGAAATTAAAATTGAAAATGAGCCTGTAAACAGTGGGTACAGAAATTTCCCATACTTAATTATTGATAAAGCTCATAATGATTTTCAATTATGGGCTCATGGCCAAACTGGATATCCACTTGTAGATGCATCTATGAGGTCATTAAAGTCAACGGGCTACCTTAACTTTAGAATGCGCGCAATGTTAGTTAGTTTTGCGTGTCATTACTACCTGATTCACTGGAAATTAGTCGCAGAATATTTAGCGACGTTATTTTTAGATTTTGAACCTGGTATTCATTACCCACAAATACAAATGCAAGCAGGCGTCACGGGAATAAATACTATTCGAATTTATAATCCTATGAAGCAAGCACTTGAACATGATACAGATACATTTTTTATAAAAAAGTGGGTAGAAGAGCTTCGTGAATATGACTCAGGATATATTCTTAATTTACCTAATAAAAACTATGATTTATTTTATCAATCTCAAAGTCATTATCCTCATCCGCTTTATGACTTCCATGAGAGAATAAAAAAAACAAAAGATCTATTATGGCAATGGAAAAAAAGTAATAAAGTTAAAAAAAATAATTTAAAAATCTTATCAAAACACGTCAGAGTTAGAAAGAAAAAATTTGATAATCAGCCTCAAAAAATAAGAATAATTGGGTAAAATAGATTTCTTATGAATCTAACTCATCCATCATGAATAATCCATACGGCTGGCGATTAGAAAATAGTTATGCGGGCTTGCCGGAACATTTTTTTACCCGCATTAATCCCACACCTGTAAATGACCCACAGCTTTTGCTGTTCAATACCGATCTGGCAAAATCACTCGGTATTGATTTGCCTGTTAATGAAAAGGGTATGCTCGCTCAGATTTTTTCTGGTAATTTACTACCTGAAAATGTAAATCCTATTGCACAAGCCTATGCAGGTCATCAGTTCGGACATTTTTCTATGCTAGGAGACGGTCGTGCCCACTTAATTGGAGAGCAAATTACCCCCGATCACAGACGCTTCGATATCCAACTTAAAGGCTCTGGCCCAACACCATATTCACGACGTGGCGATGGTCGCGCCGCCTTAGCTCCAATGCTACGAGAGTACCTTATTAGTGAAGCGATGCATGCACTAAAAATTCCTACAACTCGAAGTCTTGCCTTGGTATCAACTGGCGAGTCAATCCTACGCTCATCCTTATTAGACGGTGCAATTCTCACGCGTGTTGCCTCTAGTCATTTGCGCGTAGGCACTTTTGAATATGCTAAGGCTACTCAGGGCCTGGAGGGACTAAAGCAATTGGCTGATTATGCTATATCACGGCATTACCCTGAGCTAACTCACCAAGAAAATCCCTATCTCGGACTCCTTAACGCAGTGATTAATCGGCAAGCTAACCTCGTCGCTGCATGGATGCATATTGGATTCATCCACGGTGTAATGAATACCGACAATATGACCATTAGTGGTGAAACGATTGATTATGGCCCCTGCGCATTTATTGATATTTTTTCCATGGACACGGTATTCAGCTCAATTGATACCCATGGACGCTATAAGTATGGAAGTCAGGCACACGCCGCCCAATGGAATCTAGCACGGCTGGCCGATAGTCTTCTGCCGCTTCTACATAAGGATACGAAAAAAGCAGTGAAACTTGCAGAACTGGCGATTAAGGATTACGGTGATATCTTTAATCACACATGGATTGCAGGTATGCGTCGCAAGCTCGGACTATTTGGCGAGGAAGTAGACGATTTCTCAATCGTTCAAAAGCTTTTAGATTGGATGCAAGACTCGAAAGCGGACTACACAAGAACTTTTCGTGATCTGACCCAAGAAAATTTACCAGAAAATGAATCCTACAATTCACCAGAATTTCAAAAATGGTACATGGTCTGGAAAGCAAGACTTACGCGAAACTCAAAGCCGCTAAGCGCCTCTTTTTGTCTGATGCGTAATAGTAATCCCGCAATCATCCCGAACAACTATTATGTGGAAGAGGTATTGGCAGCAGGCGAAGACGGTAATCTAAAGCCTTTCTTGTCATTGCTTGACGCACTGAAGAGTCCGTTTGTGGAAACATTATCTAATAAAGCTTATCGTAACCAAAATATACGACCGAACCCTAATTACCAGACTTTTTGTGGAACATAAAATTATTTTTTATGCTACTTAATAAGAATAAGAATAAGAATAAGAATAAGAATAAGAATAAGAATAAGAATAAGAATAAGAAAAGTAATTTTAAGTCTTGTAAATAATTTAGTTTTATCAACCAAACCTCTTTCAATAATAAGTATAATAAGTAACTTTAGTTATTTAACCAAATACAGTAAGTGTTAACTTATATGAGCTCACTAAATATTTATTACGATCTAAAGTTTGCACCTGCAACATTTGATTTTGCATGTTTCTTGGTGACAGCCAACGCTATTAGACAATCTATTGGTTACAAAACAATGAGAGTCACTATTGTATGCAATGAATTCAGGAATTGGTCTGCCAGAGAAACGAGAATGGAAGAAAGCCATAAAAGATGGAGAGTTAGCCATATTTTAAGTAAATTACCTTTTTTAATTCCAGAAGTTGATAGTGTCACCGTTACCGACAGTCCATTATCAGGGTTACAGTTTCCAGCTTTTC
>Ga0209502_10004305_pt1 | contig 10752 bp, 10 predicted proteins | sample ArcticOcean_MG_C_10_FD_187442 | JGI IMG/M metagenome (GOLD analysis project Ga0209502, IMG submission 187442) | Marine microbial communities from western Arctic Ocean - ArcticOcean_MG_CB11_90 (SPAdes) (version 2) | ecosystem: Environmental > Aquatic > Marine > Oceanic | place: Arctic Ocean...
GATTTGAGTTTGTACCTACCGCAAGATCTGCAATAAAAGTATCTTCGCTGTCACCAGATCTGTGAGAAATTATTGTTTTATATCCAATAATTTGAGCAAACTTGATGACCTCAAGAGTTTCTGAGACTGTGCCGATTTGGTTGAGTTTAATTAGTATTGAATTTGATGAACCATTTAAAAAACCTTTTTTAAGTCTTTCTAAGTTTGTAACATAAAGATCATCACCTACAATTTGAACATTTTTTATAGATCTCATTATTTTATTCCAAGCTATCCAGTCATTTTCGGCAAAGGGATCTTCAATAGATTTAATTTTATATTTATTAATTATCTTTTGATATCCATTAATTGACTCATCAATAGAGATATATTTTTTGGAATGAATTGAATACTTGCCTTTTTTATGAAGTTCATTGCCAGCAACATCTAAACAAATTGATACATCTTTGCCATTTTTAAACCCTGACTTTTTAATTGCTGCAGCTATCAAATCTAAAGATTGTTCATTATTATTAATCATTGGAGCAAAACCACCTTCATCACCTACTGATGTTGATAATCCTTTTTTTTTAATTAAATCTCTTAAATTACTAATTACGACAAAACATATCCTCATAGCTTCTGAAAAACTTCTAGCTTTATCAGGTCTAATCATAAACTCTTGAATTCTTAATTCATTATTAGCATGAGCTCCTCCATTAATAATATTCACTAATGGGTAGGGTAATTTGTAATTACTCTTTACTAAAAATGTTTTATAGAGAGGTATATTTTTAATTTTTGCAGATAGCTTTTTGGCAGCCATTGATACAGCTAAAATGGAATTAGCTCCTAAATTTGTTTTTCGTCTAGTTCCATCAAGATTAATTAAAATTGTGTCTATACGTGTTTGATCGTGAATATTTGTGCCACTAAGTGTTTTAGAAATTTTTGTATTAACTAAGTTCACTGCACTTAAAACGCTCATTCCTAAATATCTTTTATTATTCTTATCTCTCTTTTCAAAGGCTTCATATGTACCTGTGGATGCACCAGATGGGCAAATAGCAGATGCGCTTGAATTCCTTGAATAGACCTCCGCTTCAATTGTTGGATTCCCTCTGCTGTCAAAAACTTGACGTGCTCTTATCTTTAAGATTTTACTCATTTATTTTTTAATTAAATTATCAATTTCAAATAATTGAGATAGTAATTTCTCTAATTTTTCTAACGGAACCATATTAGGTCCATCAGATGGAGCATTATCTGGGTCTTGATGCGTTTCAATAAAAACACCAGCAACACCGACTGCCACTGCAGCTCTTGCTAAATATTCTACAAACTCTCTCTGTCCGCCACTAGTCTCACCTAAACCACCAGGTTGCTGTACTGAATGTGTTGCATCGAAAATTACAGGATAACCATTCTTGGCCATTATAGGTAAAGATCTCATGTCAGAGACGAGAGTATTGTAACCAAAGCTAGCACCTCTTTCAGTAACTAAAATATTATTATTACCAGAATCGGCAATTTTTTTAGTAACATTGACCATATCCCACGGAGCAAGGAATTGACCTTTTTTAACGTTAATAATTTTTCCTGTTTTAGCAGCAGCAATCAATAAATCTGTTTGTCTGCATAAGAATGCTGGAATTTGTAATATATCCGCATGAGGAGCTACAACACTACATTGTTCAGCATTGTGGATGTCCGTTAATATTGGAACATTTAATTCTTTTTTTATTTTATCAAAAATAGGTAAAGACTGTTCAAGTCCAGCGCCTCTTTTTCCTTTTAAGCTGGTTCTGTTAGCTTTATCAAAAGAGGTTTTGTAAACAAACCCCATATTAAACTTGGAAGTAATTTCTTTAATTTTACCAGCCATATCCATAGCATGCTGTTCTGTCTCAAGTTGACATGGTCCAGCAATAATGCAAATTTTGTTATTATTTGAAATTTCTATATTTCCACAATTAACTTTTATATTTTTCATTTATGATTTTTAGCTGCCCTGATAAATGATGAGAATAAAGGATGTGGCACTAAAGGTCTAGATTTAAATTCAGGGTGAAATTGGACAGCAACAAACCAGGGGTGGTTTTTTAACTCAATAATCTCTGGTAATTTGTTATCAGGAGATAATCCTGAAAAGATTAGCCCATTTTTTTCAAATTGTTCTTTATAACCAATATTAACTTCGTATCTGTGTCTGTGTCTTTCATGAATTGATTTTGATTTATAGATTTTTCTAATCAATGAATTTTCTTTTAATTTAGCCTCATAAAGACCCAGCCTCATGGTTCCACCTAGATCTCTATCAGTTCCTTTGATTAATTTACCGTTTTTATTCCATTCAGTAATCAAACCAATAATTGGTGTACCACCTGTTCCGAATTCACTTGATGTAGCTTTTACTATATTTAATTTATTTCTAGCAAACTCAATAATGGCCATCTGCATTCCAAAACAAATTCCAAAAAAGGGAATTTTTTTCTCTCTTGCGTATTTAATTGCTTCAATTTTACCTTCTGTTCCTCTTTTACCGAATCCTCCTGGTATCAAAATTCCAGAAGCCCCCTTTAATTTTTTTTTGATTTCAGAAATTCTTAAATTTTCTGAATCTATTCTTACCAAGTTAATTTTTAAATTATTATCAATTCCACCATGTGTTAATGCTTCGTCTAATGATTTGTAAGCATCCTTAAGATCAACATATTTACCAATTATTGCAATGTTGATAGATTTTTTTGTATGTAGAATAATTTTTGTAATTTTTTTCCAAGGATTTAAATTAACTTTTTTTCTAGATTTAATTTTAAAATATTCAAGAACTTGTTTGTCTAGGTTTTCTCTATTAAAACTAATTGGGGCTTCATAAATAGTTTTAACATCAACTGTTTCAATTACATTTTTAATATCAACATTGCAAAATAAAGATATCTTTTTTCTATGTTCTAAGGGGATGGGTCTTTCAGATCTACAAATGATAATATCAGGTTGGATACCTAAACTTCTTAGTTCTTTTACCGAATGTTGCGTGGGCTTTGTTTTTATTTCATCTGATGCTTTAAGGTAGGGCACTAAAGTTAAATGAATGAATAAAGCATTTTTTTTACCAACATCATTTGCAAATTGTCTGATAGCTTCAACAAAAGGAAGGCTTTCAATATCTCCGATTATCCCCCCTATTTCACAAATTACAAAGTCTTCTTTTGATGTGTCTTTTTTTATGAAATCTTTAATACAATCCGTTATGTGAGGAATCACTTGAACTGTTTTTCCAAGATATTCTCCTTTGCGTTCCTTTCTTAAAACGTCACTATAAATTTTTCCTGTTGTTATGTTGTCAGATTTTTTTGCAGATATTCCCGAAAATCTTTCGTAATGACCTAAGTCTAAGTCTGTTTCAGCCCCATCATTTGTCACAAAAACTTCACCGTGCTGGAAGGGGCTCATTGTTCCTGGATCAACATTGAGATAAGGGTCTAGTTTTCTTAAACGAACTTTAAAGCCTCTTGATTGAAGTAGGTATGCTAGGGAAGCCGAAGAAAGACCTTTTCCTAAAGATGAGACCACACCGCCGGTGACAAATATAAATCGCGCCATGGAATTATCTTATAGCGATTAAATAATAAATTGGAAAGGATTAATTGTTATTCTCAGGAATTGCTGGTGCATCACTAGATTTTTCCTCAATTATATCTAATACTGAAGATGTTGGAGTTAGCTCTCCTCTAGATATTATTGTTAAAGCTAAGCTACAAATTATAAATAAAGTTGCAACAACCGCCGTAGCTTTACCCATAAAATTACCAGCGGATCTAGAAAGCATAAAATTATCTTGAGAAACACCTATACCAAGTGCCCCGCCTTCTGATTTTTGGACAAGTATCAAAAGCACGAGCATTACAGCAAGCACTAAATTGACTACTAGTAAAATATTTTCCATGGGGATTAACTATATGTTTTTTTGACTATATCAATAAATTTTTTTGCACATTGAGATGCTCCACCTATCAAAAAACCATCAATGTTATTAATTTCTTTTAAGTTTGTAATATTTTGAGGATTTACAGAACCACCATATAAAACTTTTGTTGGTTTATCTTTAAATTTACTTTTTATAAATTCAACTGTCTTAAAAAGGTTTTTTGATTTTGGGATAATACCACTACCTATGGCCCAAACAGGCTCATATGCTATAAGGATATTTGATCTATTTTTTATATTTTCCAAACCAACTTTAATTTGTTTCGATAAAATAGATTGGGTCTTTTTTTTTCTTTTTTCACTTAATGTTTCACCAATGCAAAAAATAACCTTTAGTTTTGCCTCTAGGGCACTTTTAATCTTTAGATTTATCAATTTATCATTTTCACCTTTTTCTCGATTTTCTGAATGTCCAATAATTACAAAATGAGCACCAATATTTTTCAGCATACGAGAATTAATAGAGCCGGTGTATGGTCCATAACTTTCACTTTCATGACAATTCTGACCTCCAATGCCAATTTGGCAATTTTTGAATTTTTTTGAAAATGAACCTATTAAAGTATATGGAGGGCAATAAATTAATCGGCCCTTATTTATTTCTTTTGATTTTGAAAATTTAATAACCTTATCCAATGTATTTAAAGAAGATAAATTCCCATACATTTTCCAATTAGCCACAAAATACATATATTTATTTGTCATAATGAAAAATTTAATCTATAGCTTGATATTTTAAAGATCAATAAATTAATGAACAATGATAAATCCTTTTAAAAATTTTACTAAAAAAAAAATTGGTGGCTTGCTACTAATTCTTGTTATTATTATAGCCTTTGGTTTTGGTGGATTTGGTGGAGGCTTTAGCACTGGAAACCAAAATAATATAGCTAAAATAAATAATACTAATATCACTACGCAAGATTTCATGGACTATTTAGATGAATCTGGATTAAGCCAAAAAGTAATAAAAGAAAACATTGATAAAAACATTATTGAAGAGCTTTTATCTGCACTGGTATCCATGACACTTCTTGACCTTGAAATTAAAGAATTGGATCTGACGATGACCAAGGATGTATTAATTAAGAAAATTAAGAATAATAAAAACTTTCATGATGAAAGTGGTATTTTCCAAAGAACCTTATATGAAAAATTTTTATTAACCAACAATTATTCAGCACCCATGTTTGAAATACGCTTGAAAAATAATGAGCTTCAAAAACAATTATTTACTTACATAAGTGGTGGAACAAAGACACCTGAATTTTTAATTAATAAATTTTATAAAGAAAAGAATAAAAAATTATATATTGACTATATCAGTCTAGATGAGTTCTATAAGAAACCTGAAACATTCACAGATAATGAAATTAAATTTTTTGTTGATAAAAATGTGGATAAGTTAAAACAAGATTATATAGATTTTTCATATGTTAATATTAATCCAAAAAATCTAGTTGGTGTAGACGAATTCAATCAAGCCTTTTTTGACAAGATTGATGATATTGAAAATCAAATATCTAAGAACATTGACTTTAAGATAATTGTTCAGAGTTTAAGCATGTCCCCTACTTCAGTCACATCATATATAAATCTTGACAATGAAAAAACTACAGAAAACAAAATTTATAACTCTAGAAACGATCAAATTGAAATTCTTGAAGATAACGGTGCATATATTTTTTATAATATAGATAGTTTAAATACTAAGTTACCCAGTCTTGAAGATAACACGTTTAAAAAAAAAATTAGAAAACTTTTATTTCAAAAAGAAAAGTATGAATTCAATAAAAACATTCTGGATAAGATAAATGAAAAAAAGTTTAACCAGGCGTATTTTGAAAAGCTTGCTAAAAGTAACATTGAAAAAATCCAATTAAACTCAATTAAAGATGATAAAAAATTTGAAAAAAACTCAATTGAAATACTGTACTCTCTTCCAATAAATGCATTTACTTTAATAGCAGATAAGAAAAATAATGTATTTATTGCGAAAACAGTTAATTATGAAGAGGTAAATATAACCAAAAATTCCATTAATTTTGATAAAATATCCATCGAAGAAGAGGCTCAAAGTAAAAATACTATTTTAAAATCATATGATTTGTTTTTAAATAATAGATATCAGGTTGTTGTTAATGAAAAAACTCTTGAGCGTGTAAAAAATTATTTTAAATAATGTTAAATCGAAACTTTAAAGATTTTAAGTTTCAACACAAAAGAAACAAAAATCAAATTATATACACTTCTAGGGAAACACCGAATGATCGCGAAGTTTTAAATTTAATTGATAATTTTCTTCAAGAAAAAAATAGTTTTATTTTTGAGTCTGTTGAAAAAGGAAAGATCAGAGGCAGATACACTATATTTGGTAAAAACCCTGATAAAATTTGGGAGTTTAATAATAAAAACTCTTATTTAATTACAAATAAAACTAAAAAAAAAATTAAGGGTGAACCAGACAAAATTATTGAAAAAATAATTGAAGATTTCAAATTTAAAACACCCGTCGAACTACCTCCTATTTGCTCATTAATATCTGGGTATTTTTCTTATGATTCTATTAGATACATCGAAAAAATACCTAACAGTTGTAAGGATGATTTAAAGCTACCAGATGTTAGACTCTTAAGACCTAGAACATTAGTTATTCATGACAATTTAAAAAAAAAGATTTTTTATATTGTGAATATCTTCAATGAAGAAAAAATTTCAAATTATAAAGTAAAGTATTTAGAAATAGAAAATGAAATAAATGATTTATTAATCCAAGCTTCTTTAGAAAAAAATAATTCTTATAAGGGTGCCAAAATTAATATTAAAGTTAAATCGAATACAACTAAAAACAAATTTTTAAAAATGGTAAGTAAAGCTAAAAAATATATTAAAATTGGTGATATTTTTCAGGTAGTTTTAAGTCAAAGGTTTGAAACCAAATTATCTAAAAGACCACTAGAAATTTATAAAAAATTAAGAGTTACCAACCCTTCCCCATTTATGTATTTCTTCAATTTTCAAGACTTTCAAATAATTGGAGCCAGCCCAGAAATTTTAGTTAGACTAAGAGACAACAAAATTACTGTTAGACCGATAGCAGGAACAAGACCTAGGGGTAAAAACTCTAAACAAGATAACTTTTTTGCAAAAGATTTATTGCAAGATAAAAAAGAGCTCTCAGAACATTTAATGTTACTTGATTTAGGAAGAAACGATGCAGGTAAGGTTTCTAAAATTGGCTCCATTAAAGTTACAGAAAGCTTTATGATCGAAAAATATTCGCATGTAATGCATATAGTTTCTAATGTAATGGGTGTTTATAACAAAAGTTATTCAAAATTTAAATCATTGCTTGCTTGTTTTCCAGCAGGGACTGTTTCGGGTGCACCTAAAATTCGAGCCATGGAAATTATTGATGAATTGGAAACAACAAGAAGAAAAGTTTATGCGGGTGGTATAGGCTATTTCTCAGCCAATGGTGAATTTGATACCTGCATAGCTTTAAGAACAGCTGTGGCAAAAAATAAAAAATTTTATGTTCAGGCCGGTGCTGGTATAGTTGCTGATAGTAATCCCACTAAAGAATATGAAGAAACTGTAAACAAAGCTAAAGCTTTACTAAATGCTTTACGATAATGAAAATTTTATTAATAGATAACTACGATAGTTTTACATTTAACTTGTACCACTACATATCATCTCTTAAAGTTAAAGTTGATGTTATTAGAAATGATGAAATTACTGACAAGGAAATAATTAAAAATAAATATGATAAAATTGTTATATCACCAGGTCCTGGTAACCCAAATCAATCAGGAAATTGTATTAAGATAGTTAAATCCCTTTATAAAAAGATACCCATTCTAGGTGTATGCTTAGGTCATCAAATAATTGGGCAAGTATTTGGCTCAAAAATAATTCAAGCTAAAAAATTGATGCACGGCAAGACTAGTATGATTCAATCAAATAGAATTGGTATATTGAAAAACCTACCATCTAGATTTGAAGCCACAAGGTACCACAGCTTAATTATTGATAAAAAAACACTCTCTAAAGAACTTAAAATTACCGCCCTAACTGAAGATGGAATTATAATGGGAGTAATGCATAGAAAGTACGATATTCATGGTGTTCAATTTCACCCTGAAAGTATAAAAACTACTATTGGTATCAAAATATTAAAAAATTTTATTAATCACAAAACTAATGAAAAAGTTTCTAGAAAAGTTAAAAAATAAACAAGACTTATCCTTTGATGAAAGTAAAGCTGCTTTTGAAATACTAATGCAGGGTAAAGCTTCTGATGATGAGGTATTTAATTTTTTAACTTTACTTTCTGCAAAAGGTGAGGTCTCGGACGAGATAGCTGGTGGTGTTTATGTTTTAAGGGATAAATCCAAAAGAGTTAATGCTAAAGATTGTGTTGATACATGTGGAACTGGTGGAGATGGAATGAATACACTAAACATATCAACAGCCTCAGCCTTATTGTTAGCTAGTATGGGTATTAGGGTTGCAAAACATGGAAATAAAGCAGTTTCATCTAAATGCGGATCAGGTGATGTTTTAAAAGCTTTAAATATTAAGATTCATTTAGAACCCAAAGAAATTGAAGAACAAATAAATAAAAATAACTTTGGTTTTATGTTTGCTCCTAACTATCACAGTGCAATGAGGTTTGTTGGACCGACAAGGAAAAAAATAGGTAAAAGAACAATATTTAATATGATTGGCCCCTTGAGCAGTCCAGCCCTTGTTGAAAGACAGGTGGTTGGTGTTTATGATAAGAGGTTACTTAAAATTTTTGCTGAAGCTTTAAAAAACTTAAATATAAAATTTGCCTGGATTGTGAATAGTGAAGATGGTTTAGATGAAGTATCACCATATGCAAAAACAAATGTAGTTCAATTAAAAAATGGTAAAATTTCAGAAATTACTATTGACCCCAATGAATTAAATATAGAAGCAAATAAATTTGAAGATTTATTGGGGGATGACGCTGAATTTAATGCAAGTAAAATAATTGATATATTTAAGGGCAAAGATAATGATTTTTCAAAAGCAGTTTGCTTAAATACTGCAGCAGCACTAATTGTTACAGAAAAACATTCTTCATTTAATAATGCCTATAAGGATGCTAGAGAGTATATCTTATCAGGAAAAACATATGAAAACTTAAAAAAAATACAAAATGTCTGAAAATATCTTGGAGAATATTATTAAAAAAAAAATTGAAAAAATTGATTTATTAAAAAAATCTATTTCTTTAAAATTATTAATTGAAAAAATTGATGAAAATAAATCATTTATTAATTTTAAGGAAAAGATTCAAAGTAATATCGATAATAAAAAAATTTCAATAATTGCTGAAATTAAAAAAGCTAGTCCATCTGCTGGCATCATTGTAAAAGAATACAATCCTATTGATATTGCTGAAATTTATTACAAAAATAAAATAACATGCTTATCAATCTTGACTGAAGAAGATTTCTTTCTTGGAAATTTAAATCACATGAGTAAAGTTAAAGAAAAAATAAATCTTCCTATTCTCTGTAAGGATTTTTTTATAGATAAATTTCAAGTACCCCTTGCAAAAAGTTATGGTGCAGATGCTATATTAATTATATTAGCTGGTGTTTCTATCGATCTTGCTTTTAAGCTATATGAAGAAGCGTTAAAATTTAATATGTCAATAATAGTTGAGGTGCATACAGTTGAAGAGGCAAAAAAAGCTCTTAACTTTAAGGAAGCTTTAATTGGTATTAACAATAGAAATCTTAAAACTTTAAAAACAGACATAAATACAACTTATGATATTCATAATATTTTGATTAATCACTCTGGCCCACTAATTTCTGAGAGTGGAATTAAAACAAAAGAAGAGCTTCTTGAACTGGAAAGCAAAACAACAATTAAAACTTTTTTAATTGGTGAATCACTTTTGAAAAACCTGGATAACAATTCAATTTTTTCAGTTCTTTAGTTAAATAAGAGCCAATTTTAAACACTTATTAGCTATTGTTAAATTAGAAGAACACTTGTAGAACGGTTTTGTACTTAATTTGTTCTTATGTTAACTAAAAAACAAAAAAACCTGCTTTTATTTATCAATAAGAAGTTGAGGGCATCTGGTGTTTCTCCTTCTTATGAGGAAATGAAAGATTCCCTAAATTTAAAATCTAAATCAGGAATTCACAGATTAATAAGTGCTTTAGAGGAAAGAGGTTTTATTAGACGGTTGGCTCATAAAGCGAGAGCTCTAGAGGTTATAAAGCTTCCAGAAACAGCTTCAGCAAATGACATTTATAATAGTTTTTCACCAAGTGTTATTAAGGGTGGATTAGACACTGAAAATATTGATTCATATGAAATGTATATACCTGTTTTAGGCAATATTGCTGCAGGAACCCCTGTTGAGGCCATACAAAATGAAGTCTCTAGAATACCACTTCCAAGTAACCTTGAAAAAAATGGTCAATATTTTGGACTTAAAGTTCAAGGTGATTCAATGATTGAAGCAGGTATTAACGAAGGTGATACAGTTATTATTAAAAGATCGGACACTGCAGATAATGGTAAAATTGTTGTAGCTTTGATTGATGAGCATGAAGCCATGCTAAAAAGAATTAGAAGAAAAGGCAAAACAGTTGCACTAGAAAGCGCAAATAGAAACTATGAAACTAAAATATTTGGCCCTGATAGAGTAAAAGTTCAAGGTGTTCTGGTATCTTTATATAGAAACTTCTAAAAAAATAGTCTAAAAATCTCAAATGTCTAATGTTG
>Ga0209502_10004309_pt1 | contig 10740 bp, 12 predicted proteins | sample ArcticOcean_MG_C_10_FD_187442 | JGI IMG/M metagenome (GOLD analysis project Ga0209502, IMG submission 187442) | Marine microbial communities from western Arctic Ocean - ArcticOcean_MG_CB11_90 (SPAdes) (version 2) | ecosystem: Environmental > Aquatic > Marine > Oceanic | place: Arctic Ocean...
GCATCAAGAATAGCATCAGAAATTTGATCGCAAATTTTATCTGGATGACCTTCAGAAACAGATTCGGATGTAAAAATGTAATTCGTACGCGCCATGATTAAGCTCCATAAATATTAATTCTCACTTAAGGAAGCCGTTGTGAGAAATTGATAAAAATTTTAATATCATACTGAAACACGCCGTCAATACTTTGATCCTTTAAACATATTTTTAATACAAAAAATCATTAAAAAACTGTAAATTAATAGCCAACCTAACTCTCCTATTTTTGCATATAAAGTTGGAGGTAATGCAGCTGGTAATATATGGTCAAAATAGCCAGCAGTTTCCAATTCTAAGGATTTTAAAACGCGACCATATGGATCAATCATTGCACTAATACCAGTATTGGCTGACCTAACTAGAGGTAAGCCTTGTTCAATTGCGCGAACACGGGCCTGAACTAAATGCTGGTATGGCCCAGAAAAGCTCCCGAACCAAGCATCATTGGTGATATGAACAATCCACTCTGGCCGGTTTTTACTACTATTTGAATACTGAGGAAAAATGGCTTCATAGCAAATTAGTGCTAGAAAATTAGGTAGATTTTGCACTTGTATAATGCGTGAACCTTGTCCAGGTCTGAAGTTTCCTGCTAGTCCAACCACATTGGATAAACCCACTTTATTCATCATATTTGCCAAAGGCATATATTCACCAAATGGAACTAAATGCTCTTTATCATAAATCGCATCTAATTTCCCCGCGGTACCTATAACTATTAATGAATTTCTTGGTTTGCCATTTTTCTTACGGACGATGCCTGTAATCACAGATGCATTCTGTCCCGCCACCTCTGCAATTTCTTGGAAATTTAGGAGGCTATTTTCTAAAAGTTGAGGCAGCGCAGTTTCAGGCCAGATTACCACATCAGGACTTTGCTCTACTTTAATACCAGTATATTTTAACTGCCGCGCGTAAAAAGCATTAACCATATCTGGCCGCCATTTTAAATGCTGAGCAGCATTTGGTTGAATAACTCTAACTATTATTTGCTCAACATTTGGCAGAATTAAACTGCTCGATCGCCATAGACCAAAAATAGAAAGTATTATTAAAGCTGTCCCCATTAATAATACACCTAGTCGAAAGCGAGGTATAAGTATTGCGGGAAGAAAACATACAATTAACAAGATAAGTCCAAGACCATGAATGCCAATCCAGGCTGTTAATTGAATAATTGGCAAATCAATTAAAGCATAACTTAAATGGCCCCACGGGAATCCTGTCAAAATATTTGCGCGTAAAAATTCAAATAGTGTCCAACAAAGTGCTAGAAAAATTAACCGCGTTGCACCTGCTATTGTTAGCCAAACTGTTAAATGAAAAGCTAACGCCCAAAATAAAGCTAGGCCACCCGCCATAAAAGCTAATGCAAAAGGCGCCATCCAGCCCGTAACTTCTGGGGCTACAAAAAAAGGCTCAACAATCCATACAATGGTTAATGCAAAATAACCAAAGCCAAGCCACCAACCAATCACAAAACCAAGCTTAGCGTTTTTTACATCACGCATATATAAACCGATAAATGGCAAGACAGCCGCGTATGTAAAGCTAAGATTAAACGGAGCCTGAGCTAACGCTAAAATTAGACCAACTATAAAAAATGCACCGCACTTTTTCCATGTGATCTCATGCATGTTTCTAGATTTAAACATATATTAGTGTCTACTTTTTTTGTGGTCTTTTATAAACCCTCAGTTTTTTAATACTCCTAGGATCAGCTTCCATAATTTCAAAATCGTACCCAGATGGGTGAGAAATTACTTCCCCCCTTACGGGAACGCGACCCGTTATCATAAAAACTAAACCACCCATAGTTTCAATTTCTTCGTCATCAGTATCTGAGGCAAGGTCAATTCCTAAAACCTTTTCAAACTCTTTTAGGGATGCACGCGATTGGCAAATATAGATACCAGGCTTGGTTTCCACCCATGCAGCCGCATCATCAGTATCATGCTCATCAGAAATATTGCCGACCAATTGCTCTACTAAGTCTTCAATTGTAGCAAGACCGTCCACACCACCATATTCATCCACAACTAAAGCCATATGCGTGCGTTCAGCTTGCATCTTTTGCAATAAAACATCCAAGGGCATAGACGGTGGTACAAACAGTACTGGGCGTACTATTTCAATGATATTAAATGTTTTAGACTTACCGTTGAAAATATGTTTAAGTGCTAAATCTTTCAAATGAATCATACCAATTGTATTATCTAAAGTATCCTCAAACACTGGCAGGCGCGAATACCCACTATCACGAAACTCTTCAATCATTACATCTAAATCCATCTCAGATGAAATACATACTATGTCCGCACGTGGGATTGCCACGTCCTCCACACGTAAAGTTTTTAACTTGGACACACCTGTGTCAGAAACGAAATGAGAATTGGGCTTTATGCTTTTATGTGCAATTTTTGGCCCACTTAGTAAGCGCCTAAAAAATCCACTTTTACTAGTTTTTTTGGGGGATTGCGCGCTTTGCGCTGCAGTCGATGACCCCTCGTTAATGTCGCCCATTAGTTCTTTCCAAAATTGCACCTATCTGTTTGTTTATTTTCATATGGATCAGTTATACCCATTCCCTTTAGCAAGCGCGACTCTAATTCTTCCATGAGTTGCGCATCAGCATCATTTTCATGATCATAACCAAGCAAATGTAAACACCCATGAACTAAAAGGTGAGCTGTGTGGTCAACTAAGGTAATATGTGCTGCATTCGCTTCATATTCGCATGTATCAAACGAAATTGCGATATCACCAAGCAAATTATCATAAATTTCATTTACATTAGGTGTACCAGGAACACCCCCAATCGACTTTGCCTTTAAATCATAACTAGGCCAAGAGAGTACATTAGTTGCTTTTGATTTTTTCCTAAATTCATCATTTAAATTAGCTATTTTAGTATCATCACAAGCAAGAACGCTCACTTCCCAATCAAGAGACAAGTTTAGATTTAAAAGAACTGTAGCAAAGGCTTTATTAGCAAGGTGCTCTAGCCCAATAGATTTCCACCTATCATCTTCAAATAATATATCAGCAATATCATTCATTTTTTTATATTTGCATCATATGCACGGATAATTTTTGCAACCATCGGATGACGAACAACATCAGAAGCATCAAATTCAATAAACCCAATTCCCTTAACATTTCGCAAAACATGCTTTGCTTCCACAAGGCCAGAAGGCATACCGCGAGGCAAATCAATTTGAGTTATGTCACCAGTGATTGCCATTCTAGAACCTTCACCCATGCGCGTTAAAAACATTTTCATTTGCATAGTAGTTGTATTTTGAGCCTCATCCAAAACGACAAATGCATTGGCCAAAGTACGGCCACGCATAAATGCCAGTGGCGCAATTTCAATTTTTTTTTCTTCAATCAACTTTCCTAGCTGATTTGATGGTAAAAAATCATTTAATGCATCATATAATGGCTGCATATATGGGTCTATTTTATCCTTCATATCACCCGGTAAAAAACCCAACCGTTCACCTGCCTCAACCGCTGGGCGTGATAAGACAATACGATCAACCTGACCCTCAATAAACATAGATACTGCTGCCGCAACCGCCATATAAGTCTTTCCAGTACCCGCTGGACCAAGGCCAAAAACTAATTCATGTTTAAAGAGTTGTTCCATATATTTTTTTTGAGTTGGAGTACGCGGCTCTACAGTTTTTTTGCGTGTACGAATTTCTGCACCACCTGCAGAAAACATTTCAATTTGATCACCTGTTTGCATTTTTGTTTTCGGGCTAACTTTGCCAAAGCGCAAAACAGCATCAATATCAGCAGCTAATAGCACTTTATTTTGTTCTAAGCGTTGATACATTTTTTCTAACGTGTCCTGAGCACTTTTTGCACTTTTTGCATTACCTATCAGAGTTAGCTCATTTCCACGTCTGATGATTTGAATAGGAATACTTTTTTCAATTTGGGCAAGATTTTTATCAAACTCACCACAAAGATCGATTAATAACTTATTGTCAGGAAAAGTTATAACTACCTCTGGCACAGCATTAGTGACTGATGCCGGACTAATTATCTTTATTGTCAATTCTGAGTTCTCCAATTAACTACTTACACAATTATGATGCAATAATGTGATGAACCCTACAAGTCACTTTCAATAAAAATTTAGTTAAATTGGTTAACTTTTTTATTAGAGCTCAACATATTTTTTAATATAAAGAAAAAATATATTTTTATTTAAAAGCTTACGAATTCGGCACGTAGAGAATTAGTATCAGCACCTAATATTCGTAAATTCACAATGTCACCAATTTGCGCTTGGTCAATGGTTGCATGAACACCATGCAAATACTCAGTGCGGCCCACTAATTGGCCATCCATACGCCCTGGTCGCTCTAATAAAACAGGCAGAATACGCCCAACCATTGAACCCATAAACTCTTTTTGATGCTGTGAAAGAAGGTTTTGAAGTTTGGCTAATCGTTCTGACTTTATTTCTTCAGGTACTTGTTTTTTGCTATCAGCTGCAGATGTCCCAGGGCGGGTAGAATATTTAAAAGAATAAGCTTGAGCATATTTAATCTCTCTAACCAATTCTAGTGTTTGTTCAAAATCTTTGTCTGTTTCACCCGGGAAACCAACAATAAAATCACCTGATAGCGCAATATCAGGCCTAGCAAATCGTAGCTTTTCGATGATTTCCATATAACTTTTTGCAGTGTGTTTCCGGTTCATGGCTGTTAAAACATCATCAGATCCTGATTGAACTGGCAAATGAAGATATGGCATCAACTTTTCTACCTCTCCATGTGCATCGATTAATTCTTGCGTCATGTCATTAGGATGGGACGTGGTAAAACGGATACGTTTAAGATCATTAATTTTTGAAAGTTCTTTTATCAATTGAGGTAAAGTAGCATCAGCACTACCCATGGGCCCGTGGTATGCATTTACGTTTTGCCCCAATAAAGTAATATCACGAACACCTCGCTCAACTAATCCCTCTGCTTCATTAAAAATTTGAGAAACAGGGCGAGACATCTCAGCACCGCGAGTAAATGGTACTACACAAAAAGCACAAAATTTATCACATCCCTCCTGAACAGTAAGAAATGCAGACGGTGCTCGCTTCATTTTAGGCGCACTTGGTAAATATTCAAATTTATCTTCTTCAGGAAAATCGGTATCAATTGACTTTTTCCCGTTTTCAACAGATTTAATCATAGCAGGTAAACGGTGGTACGCCTGTGGGCCAACGACTATGTCTACCAAAGGTTGTCTTCGTATAATTTCTTCACCTTCAGCCTGCGCTACACAACCGGCAACACCAATTTTAAGATCAGGATTTTTCGCCTTAAGCGATTTATAACGGCCAAGGTCTGAATAGATTTTTTCAGCTGCTTTTTCTCGAATATGACAAGTATTTAATAGTATCATATCAGCTTCTTCTGGGGAAGACACTTCACTGTAACCCTCTGCACCAAGAGACGTTGCCATTCGCTCAGAATCATAAACATTCATTTGGCAACCAAAGGTTTTGATGTAAAGATTTTTAGTTTTTGACATAATTAAAGCCTCAGATGCATTTATGGAATTTTAATGGCATTACACTGCATTTTGTATCTATTCAATGCTATGGGTATTTTACACGTAAAGCCAATTGATTAGAAATAATTTAAAAGTATAAAAATAAATATTTATTTATCTTTTAGCCGAATAACTACATCCACACGCGAAATATCAAATCCTTCAGGCGCGTGGGGTAACTTTTCAAACTTTATAGATTCCTTTGGGGCATCGCTTAAGGCTCCAGTGCTTTCCCAATAAAAATGTGGGTGATCATCGGTCCGAGTATCAAAATAAGATTTATGTCCATCAACATGAATTTCATGCATTAACCCAGCGTCACAAAAAGTACGCAAAGTATTATAAACAGTTGCTAACGATACACTTAATGCTTTTTCACAAACAGTTTCATGTAAGCTTTCTGCGCAAACGTGTCGATTCAAACCATCACCAACTAATAACGCCGCCAACGCCAAGCGTTGTCGTGTGGGGCGAACATTAGCACTGCTTAGCCAATTACGGCTTCTAATTTCATGGTTTGTAAACATATATCCCTCAGACCTTAATATTTATATTATGACCTGAATAGTCATGAATTTCAATAAATTTTAATGAATTCTAATAGGCAGTTCTAGGCTTCACGTTGCAAGCTCCTATTGCAAGCAAATGGTTTGGGATGGTAAGTATTGACAAATATAAGCATGGAGCAACTTAATATGACTGAAAGACCAACCAGCTATAGCTATGAAGATTTATTAAAATGTTCGAGAGGCGAACTCTTTGGCCCAACCAATGCTCAACTCCCGGCACCACCAATGTTAATGATGGATAGAATTACTGAACTTTCTGTTGATGGTGGTGAATTTAGTAAAGGTCATATTGTAGCAGAGTTTGATATTAAACCCGAACTGTGGTTTTTTGAATGCCATTTTCCTGGAAATCCAATTATGCCAGGATGTCTGGGCTTGGATGGTCTTTGGCAGTTAACCGGTTTTAATCTTGGTTGGCGCGGCATGACAGGAAAAGGAATGGCACTTGGTGTTGGAGAGGTGAAGCTAACAGGTATGGTTACACCAGCTCGTAAAGTGTTAACATATAATGTTGAATTCACTCGCGTTATTGATCGTAAATTAAAGATTGGTGTTGCAAATGGCACAGTACATGCAGACGGCGAATTAATTTATGCTGTTAAGGATATGAAAGTTGGCCTTGCCAATCAAGAGGGTTAATTCCCAAATGTAAATTTAAGGAGAATAAAATGCGCCGTGTAGTTGTGACAGGAATGGGAATCATCTCTTCCATTGGTAATGATATTGAAGAAGTGACTGCTAGCTTAAAGGCTGGGAAATCTGGTATAATTGCTGCACCAGATTATGCAGAAAAAGGCTTCCGATCTCAAATCCACGGTATGCCACAAATTGACGTAACTGAACATATCGATAAACGTCAAATGCGATTTATGGGGCAAGGAGCTGCATATAATTTCTTAGCTATGGAGCAAGCAATTGCAGACAGTGGACTTGAAGAAAGTGATGTTTCAAATGAACGTACGGGTATGGTTATGGGCTCTGGTGGTCCATCAACTATAAATTTATTTAACGCACATCAGCTTACACTAGAAAAAGGCGCTCCAAAACGTATGGGCCCATTTATGGTCACACGTTGTATGTCGTCCACGAACTCTGCTTGTTTAGCTACGCCTTTCAAAATTAAAGGTGTAAACTACTCTATTACATCTGCTTGCTCTACATCAGCACATTGCATTGGAAATGGTGTGGAACAAATTCAAATGGGCAAACAGGATATTGTCTTTGCGGGTGGCGGCGAAGAACTCGATTGGACAATGTCATGTCTATTTGATGCAATGGGCGCAATGTCCTCAAAGTATAATGATAGCCCAGAGACAGCTTCGCGAGCGTTCGACGCTAAACGAGACGGCTTCGTTATTGCAGGCGGTGGAGGTGTCGTGGTTTTAGAAGAATTAGATCATGCATTAGCCCGAGGGGCAAAAATTTATGCCGAAGTGACTGGTTATGGTGCAACATCTGATGGACACGATATGGTTGCACCCTCAGGCGAAGGTGGAGAGCGCTCAATGAAGTTAGCTCTCTCAACAATTGGTGAGCGTAATGTGAGCTACATTAATGCACACGGCACATCAACACCAGCAGGAGACGTTACTGAAGTTGAAGCTGTCCGACGTGTGTTCGCAGGCAAAAAACAACCCCTAATAAGTTCAACTAAATCCTTAACGGGTCACTCTTTAGGTGCAACAGGCGTGCAAGAAGCAATCTATTCATTAATTATGTTGGAAAAAGATTTCATTACTGCATCGGCAAACATCACAGAATTAGATTCTGCATTAAAAGCTAATGAGATTGCAACTAAACGAGTAGATAAAGCAGGTTTGGATACAGTCCTGTCAAATAGCTTTGGCTTTGGTGGCACTAACGCCAGCATAGCTATGAGCAAGTATTACGGATGATAATATGACTAATTTAATGAAAGGCAAACGTGGCCTAATTATGGGCGTGGCAAACGAGAAATCTATTGCCTGGGGCATTGCGCGCGAAATGGCTGAACAAGGCGCTGAACTTGCGTTTACATACCAAGGTGAGGCATTTGGTAAACGTGTAAAACCTTTAGCCGCAAGCCTTGGCTCAGACATCTTAGTAGATGCCGACGTGACGAATGATGAATCATTAGATTTGGCATTCTCCGAACTAAAATCAAAATGGGGGAAATTAGATTTTATTGTTCACGCTGTTGCTTATTCAGATAAAAATGAATTAGTAGGCCGCTTCGTTGATACTTCACGAGCTAACTTTAAAAATTCATTAGATATATCTTGTTATTCATTAATAGAAGTTTCGCGTCGAGCGTCCGAACTAATGACAGACGGGGGCACTATTTTAACGCTTACATATCAAGGCTCAAATAAAGTAACTCCCTTTTACAATGTTATGGGAGTAGCTAAGGCCGCATTAGAAAGTGCCGTTCGATATTTAGCAAATGATCTTGGGCCACAAGGAATTCGCGTAAATGCAATTAGCCCAGGCCCAATGCGCACACTAGCTGGTGCTGCCATAGGTGGCGCCCGCAAAACATTCCGTACAACAGAAGCAAATTCACCAATGCGTGCAAATGCAACATTAGAAAGTGTTGGTGGAACTGCTGTTTATCTTGCATCTGACTACGGTAAATTTACGACTGGTGAAATTATTCATGTTGATGGTGGCTATCATATCTTAGGTATGGCGCAGCCAGAAAACCTATAATAATTTTGACATATTGATCTTTTTACCCAAAGTTTTTTTAAAAGGAAAATGCATGATTACTACCTGTATTTTTGATGCTTATGGAACATTGTTTGACGTTACATCGGCTGCTCGGGCAGTGGCAAATGAAGAAAAACACATAACCTTTGCCAAGCACTGGGTGAAAGTTGCAAAATACCTGGCGATCAAAGCAACTACAATATACTTGGCTTCGGACAATTATGAACCAATATTCTGATTTTTGGCAAGTGACTAAAGACGGATTAGATTTTGCTTTAGAAGAAAGTGGCATCCAAAGCTCGGAGCTACGCGAACGCTTATTGGCTTTATACTGGAAACTATCTGCATACCCAGAAGTTCAAGGCTTGTTATCTAATCTAAAGTCAAATGGATACAATACTGGGATTCTGTCTAATGGGTCGCCCGATATGTTAGACAGTGCAGTAAATTCAGCAGGATTAAATGATGTTCTAGATGCTGTTTTAAGTGTAGATAATATTGGAATATATAAACCAAGTAAGCATGTTTATCAGATGGTTTTAGATAATTTTAAATGTAGTGCTGAACAAATTTTATTTGTTTCATCAAATAGTTGGGATGTTGCGGGTTCAACTAAGTTTGGTTTTCAAACCCTATGGGTGAACCGCAACAGTGAACCCCCAGATAGGTTAGACGCTAGACCACGCTGGACTGCTAAAAATTTAGTTAGCATTCCAACACTCTTGAAAGACTTAGCATGAGCACTTTTAGTATGATTAAAGATGCATACGAACGCATAGCACCTCACGCTCGAAGAACCCCACTTTTGACATCACCCTTTTTAGATGAAATAGCCAAGCGGCGTGTATGGGTTAAGGCAGAGTGCTTACAGCATACCGGTTCATTTAAATTTCGAGGTGCCTGGGCAGCCATTTCTGCACTTAATTACGAAGAGCGCAGACGTGGAGTAATAACATTTTCTTCAGGCAATCATGCACAAGGTATAGCTTTGGCAGCAATGCGACATTCAGTTTCGTCAACAATCATCATGCCAAAAGATTCTCCGCGGATAAAGATTGAGAACACCCGCGCTCTAGGTGCAGAGGTAGTTTTATATGATCGAGCAACAGAGGATCGAAGCATTATAGAAGAAAAAGTGAACCCTAAAAAATCACGCATTCTTATTAAGCCCTACGATGATCATCAGGTTATAGCAGGGCAAGGTTCCGTTGGAATTGAAGTGGCAGAACAATCTATAGAAAATAATATTTTAAATGCTGAAGTTCTTGTATGCTCTGGCGGTGGCGGTCTTGCGTCTGGGATTGCTCTAACTCTAGAAAAGCTTAATTCAAATATGCAAGTTCGCACTGCTGAACCAAACGAATTTGATGACATAAAAAGATCGCTGATCAGTGGTAAAATTGAACAGAATACAAAAACGAGTGGATCTCTTTGTGACGCTGTTCTAACTTTATCTCCTGGTGAAATTACATTCCCAATACTTTATCGCCTATGTGGCAAAGGTATTAGTGTTTCTGAAGAAGATGCATTGCGTGCAATGGTATTAGCCTTTGAGCGCTTACGTATTGTTATTGAACCTGGTGGCGCAGTTGCATTGGCAGCAGCATTATTTCATGGCGATGAGTTAAATCAAGATGATGTAATAGCAGTAGCTACAGGTGGCAATGTGGATGCAGAAGTATTTAATAATGCATTGGCCCAGTATGGAAGTAAGTCGTAAAACCTATGACAGCAACACTCTGCGTGTTTGCAAGGGTAATTAATAATACGATTCTATTTGTAAAATAAAAATACATAAAGAAGATCTGAAAATCTATTTTCCTCGCCCAACAAACCACAATGATGATAGGCCAGAACTAATAATTATAGA
>Ga0209502_10004316_pt1 | contig 10734 bp, 4 predicted proteins | sample ArcticOcean_MG_C_10_FD_187442 | JGI IMG/M metagenome (GOLD analysis project Ga0209502, IMG submission 187442) | Marine microbial communities from western Arctic Ocean - ArcticOcean_MG_CB11_90 (SPAdes) (version 2) | ecosystem: Environmental > Aquatic > Marine > Oceanic | place: Arctic Ocean...
CCAGGGCACAGTTTCTAGCTTTCTCTTGGATTCTGATTTCTATTATATCTCAGAATCAGCCCAACTATACATATCCGCGAAAATCGCATCAGAAAAACTAAATATGTATAAACTAAACTATATCTTTATAACACATCCCTTTGATATCAACCCCCTAAAAACAAGCTCAAGCTAAGCCCCTTAGCACACTTCACCCCGATAAACAGGTTATGGCCCAACCTACCCTCCCACAGGGAAATACCCCAAACAACAATTCAAACAATTCAAACCCCCTGAACTTTAACAACACCCCCAGCACCACAGACAACTCAGTCTCGTCCTCAGGAACTGAGCTGGGAGAGCTTGTAATTCTACCACCCGGACTTGAAACACTTGGAACGATTATAATGCAGAAGCTAACATTTTCCACAAGCATCCTTCAACAAGCAGCCTTAGAGATAACACACACTCAAAAAGGTGACAACAATCCGGTCACTGGGCATCATAGAACCAGCATCAAAATGGTGGTCGAATGCAAGTGTGGCCTTGACCCATACACATTTGCTCAGCAACACCTCCAACACCTTCCAAGTCAAGATCTTCAGTCCGCTGTCAATCTCTTGCAAACTATCTTCGATTCTTTTCTTCCCACACCAGAAGAAATAGCACGTCAGGCTGCAATGAAGTACGATGAGGATCAGTCTGAGACTGAAAACTCGAGTGACAACCTATCACAATCCGGATCTGACACCACTCAACAGATGCCTACAACCAAGCAATTCATTGAAAAAGCTGCGGAGTTTTGTAGGAACGCAACCTTCCAAGACTTCATTACGCCAGAAGCGTATAGAGCATTCAGAAAGTACATTATGAGCCTAAACATTTCACCCCAAAGTGCTAACACTCATACAGACCACAACAACACCAACACACAACTCGAGAACGTCATCGTCGCAACACATGCTTTACACAAGTCTCAACAACGCGATGAAGCAAGCGTACGACGCACTGACACCAGTCGAGCGTTACACAAATTGCAAATACCAGCCCAACAACTTGCCAAAGGGCTCGATTCCAGGAAGCCCACAACGCCACAGCGTGCACAGGGCATTTCAAAAATCGTCCGCATTCTAACCGAAGCAATTGATACAATGGGCATGCAGCAGCAAAAACTCATTGGATTCACTCCTGACGAGAGCAATGCCGGAAATGGACAACTCTCGATCTTCACATCCTCAGCCAATTCTGAAAACATGAACAATCAGGCCTGGTGGCCTTCCTTTACAGAGGCGGTCGGCACCGTTTTAGAACCGTTGAACCAAAACCTGGACACGGAACAAATTCTGAGCATGGAGGACATCAGGCAAACAATCATAGCAACTGTCGAAGAAGCTATGGTCAGAGGAAGACTCAGCTCGGAACATCAGATCCTTTTCATTACGCACATTGAGAAAGCGTTCGAAGCCAAGGAAAGATACAAAGGAGACACACGTGATGTCGCTCTCAACAACCTCCTTCCAGACCTACTAATTTTTTTGAAGTCAGCACTGGCGATCGTCACCATTCAGTCAGACGACTTTCAACACAAACAAATCAGGACCTCCACAAAGGAAATATTCGGACAAATCACTGAAGCCTTACAAACATTTTCAGACTCACACTCTGCCATTCCAGAACTCCTAAAGTTAAACAACATACCCCCCACAATCACCAATACAAAAACCCTCCGCCAAATCACACACAAGCTCGCCCGCCTAGCGAAGGTTGATGACGCCGAACCCCAGAACTCAACAGACAAGAAGCAGAAACAGAAACAGAAACAGAAACAGAACAAGAAACAGAAGCCGGCAGTGAAACAAGAACAGTCGACAGCCTCTAAAACTGAAATCAGCACAATTGCCGCTGCCTCTAACACTGCAACAACTCCAACATACAATCCACCGCCACCAGTGCAGTGCGTTTATTGCAAGGAGAACAAGTTTCGCCCCCACACCACAAGATACCCACACCTGAGATGCTTCCAGTACATGTTTCAAAACTCAAACGAGATCAACAACTGGAGCCAGAGGATTATAGATTTGTGCGTCGTTCACTTCTTGAAAGTCAACCCCTCCTGGAAGCAAACAAACTTCCCTCCCGAATTTCAAGCCAGTGCCGAGCGCATAATATCTGAAGCAGAGCCCGATCACATCCCAAAGGAACAGGCAAAAGAGCCAGCTTGGAAAACGGTGAGAGGGAAGGACAGTAAGAGTAAGGAGAGCAAACGTTCAACAAACGTAGCCGCCCTGACCTCAGACATCGACACTCCTAAGAACAAACAATCCGAAAACGCATTTGACATTTTCGCGGATTCCGACTCCTCTGACTCCGACTCCGACTGACGCCAGCGGACAAGGGGTCTTACGATAACCCCTCCAGTCCGCCCAAACAATAAAAAACGCACGCTCACGTGCACTAAAACAAATAAAAATGAAAATACTAATGAAAATACTAGATGTAACAACAACAACAACAACAACAATAACAACAACAACAACAACAACAACAACAACACCGACCGTCGCGACACCGTGGCGGTCCCCGGGGCACAACCCCCACCAACAATCAATAACAACAACAACGGCCACCTCGAACGAATCGCAGCGGCCCCCGGCGCACAGGCGTCAAAATCAATCAACCACCACTCGGAGAACAACCCTACGGGAGAGACCGATGCAGTACCAGTCGACGCACACGTCGACTCGGGAGCAGACGTACATGTGACCGGCAACAACGTCATGAGACGATGTCAATGCCAACATCCTAGCAATCTCCAATTTGCTTCCTTCACCGGAGACACTATGCACGGCGAAACCTGCGCAACTTGCTCATTCGTCTCGAGTACGACAGACAAGAAGAAAGTTTTGCACTCATTCGAAATGCACACAACCGAACAGTCTACAGACGAGTCACCAACTTACATTTCCGCAAATAAGCTCAGCAAGAACAGAAAAATTAATATTGAGGACGCCAAAATGACAGTCCACACCGTTCATGGAGAGCTTCTAACTGACGAGTTCGCACTCCCCCTCCAACAGGTGCAACCCACCATAGAGCGGAATCCAAACAGCCCCGACGTAGAAATCACTCCCGAGACGGCACTTCAATATCTGACCCCGCACCAAGCGAAACAGATTTTCAATGACAACACCAACACCACCACATCCACACCACCACCAGTCACAATAGCACCAATAACTGGGTTCACCACACCAGTAGAAATTCACGACTCGTACGCAATCGACAATCTTTCCAGAAACCAAACAAACCAAACCGGTCCTGGCTGGGACGACCTACAATTCGTCAAAGTGATGGGATTACAACCCCCGTACTCAAGGAAAAAAGATGGTCACACCATCAACGTGCCCGGCTACGCCAAGGTGGTCAACATCCTCTTGGAGCAAACCAATATAAAATTAAAGCACCTCGCTCTACGAATTAAAGCAACTAATCTCACGCAAGCCCAGCTCGACACACACAAGCTCGAAATGCAATTGGCGGAAGAAATCATTCTCACGTATGATGGACCCGCGTTCACCGAGAAAGGGAAACAAATACAAATAGAAATTGAGTCCAGGAAGCTTGAACAAGCTCGGAGCATCGTTCTTTCTCCAACTACACTAACTTCCAAATCCTCCACACCCTCCCACACCGCACCTGCTGCAGACGAAATCACTTCACAAGATGCAGCGACCAGAACGGCAAACGAGTCCGTTCGACTACAACTCGAAAAAGAAAACGAACAGCACAGATCGTCCTTCAACGACACCGACTTCACAAAAGGCAGCGTCTACTTCAAAATTAAAAATCACAAGGGACAACCAGTTCAACCTCCTACTCTCGTTACGGTAACGGACTACAGCAACATGGACAAGATCTCAGTCGTCAACGGCACAGCCGGAAAACACAGCACCGTCACTGTTGACCAACTCCGTCGACTGAGCGACTTAGCTAGCTCCGCTACGAAATCCGAAGCGGACAGAAAAGTTCTGAAAACAGCGATGACCAAATACGTTGAACAACTGCACGTTGCAAACACTACACTTACACTCTTTCACCACCAGACGGGAGGAATGGGATACGATATGATGAAATTGCACTTCCTGCAAAATCTCATACCCACCCTCAAATTCTTTCCTCCTCGTCAATTAGCGATAAACTGCGAATCCTGCCCTGCTGCGGCACAAAAGAAGCACACGTCTCACCATGGACACTCCGCTTCGAAAAAGACACTCGCAACGAAATCCACAATAGCAACAATCACAAACCCCAAACAATGCAACGAACCTTTATTCAGTCCATTACAACTGGAAAAGGCGAAACAGGACGACCACGAATGGTTCGATAACCACGAACACTTCGAGGATGTCCAAGGACTTCTTGAGAACAACGCAAGTGCGTACCAATCAGCCACTATAGCAGCCAACTCGGTATTCGAAAATCTTCCCAAACCAGACTCATCACCTACAACGACACCAACAACAACAACAACAACAAAAACTCTGACATGGGCGTCAGACACAAATTTCAACAGCAGCAAAAATAAACTTAAAACCACACCCTCACCCTCGACCCTCCCAACACCCCCACCACCCCCTACCCCCGCCAGACGTGGATCAACACCACGAAAGGTACAAGGTAATCGCACGGCGCATGACAAAAGCGCCAGCACCCTCGAAATCCGAGCCACACCAGCTATGGACAACGAATCTCTACCGAACTTGGGAAAGACTTCAGCGTCACATGACATCTGGAACGCTGGTCAGAATCCAAAGAGCAACTCCGAAGACGAGGACAATAACAACGATGACGACAACGATTTTGTCATCAACGACGTGTCGCGAGACACAGTCATGTCCATCTTCGTCGGCAACAACCAGGACGTAGTCATCATTGACCATGCCCAGTTCACGTCCAAAAGAGTTACCTCCAACTCCGCCACAGCAGCCGCGAGGGCACTCCACACGTACCGACTCCTAATCAGGAGCCAGAACGGCACACTAACGGACGTTCGCACGGACTCTCAATCTGGTTTCGACACCATCTACTACGCATCCGCACAGGAGAAAGACATTCGAGTCACTTTCTCTGCGCGCGACGCCCCCCATAGAAACGTATGCGAGCACGTCATCCGCGAGCTCAAACGCATGGCGAGACACATGGTCGACCACGCTCGACGCAACATAAAAACGGCAGCTGACTTAACCACCAATTTTGTAGAACGCAAATCAATCTACATCGCGGCGTTCAAACACGCCGCTACAATTTGGAACAACACCTTCCACCACCAACAGCTCAACTCAGAAACACCCCGGACACCTGCCGAGGCAGCAAACATGCCCCAGGTGCCCATTCACCTAACACCACCGTTCCTTTCACCCCTCAATCCTCCAACAGCCTATTTGTCCAAACTTCCACTCACCAAATATGAGCCAAGAGCGGTGCCAGGAGGCTACTTCAAAGGGCTCGACACAATCAAACGGGGCAACGACTGTTACTTAGTTTTTTTCAACCGTAAGGGGAACAAACCGTCAGCTTCCACCCGAAAACTAACAGACCCAGGCTTTGTAGATTTTCACTTCCACTCAACATTGAAGAACATTCTGAAAAGAGAGGCAGTGATGGCCTCCACACCGCAAACGATCGAATTGCTACAAGCAGCAATCACGACCAGCACGCTCGATGCGGACTTGAAAGCCTCCTACTTGGAAGCCGCCGAGGACGCAAGAGTTCTCTTCACTACAAACGATTTTTCAACAATTGCAGCCATCAGAGTTGCAGAAATGACAGATCCACGTGACAAAGAGGACGACTACATGTCTCCCCTCCTCGACAAATTAGCTGCCGACCGCTACGAGGGCGATACACTCCACTCCAGAGTGGCAACAGAAATAGCAGCAGCCCACGTATTAGACCAGAATAGCAACAACACGGCAAACATTGCTGCAACCTCCACAACACAACACTCCCCAACTGAAACAAAAAATTCCACAACTACGAAGTCAAACTACTTCCACACAGTCCACCAGGACAACACCCCAGTACATCCAAAGTACGACCCACTCGAGACTCTCCTCGTCAATGCCGAAAATCAGAACATTACGTACGGCGGCAGGATGTCCTTCGAAGAAATACAAGATCGATACTCAATCGACTCAACAGGATATCTCACCAGGGAGCAACACGAGGCAAACCTCGAGCCAATATACGCGCCGAGGACGAACCCCCACACCAATAAAATTGCTCCAATCCTCCACATCTCCAAACCTGAACTCCCAGCAAGTATCACGAACTCTCTTATCGAGGAAGTGTCAACTCCCAAAAATCACAGACAGGCAATGATTGACGAACTTGCCGAACACTGGGCGACCGCCGAAGACCACGAAATTGATAAAATGCAACACGGCTTCGATAACGGCATCCCCGCCTGGAAATTGATCAGCAAGAGCAAAATGATTGAAATTTGCCAAAGCGAAAATGTTGAGCCGATTCGCTCGATGTGGGTCTACAAGGTTAAATCTGACGCAAACGGCAAAATAAAAGAATTGAAAGCCAGAGTTACGCAGTGCGGCAATGGCGACGCCTTCATCCAGAACCGAGACGCCGGTTTCGCTCCAGTTTGCAAATCATCAACAGTTCGAGCCATGCTCTCAGAATGCGGCGACAGATTCAAGTTCGAAACAATGGACGCCCCACTGGCCTACCTAAACGCCTACGCCAACAGGGCGATCATTGTCCATCAACCACCCGGCCACATCGTCAAAGATGAAAACGGCGACGAGATGTACATGCTCCTACAACGTAACCTATACGGCGGGAGAGATTCTGGTCGTCTCTGGGCAGACAATCTCACTAGATTCCTGAAGAAACATAAACTAATTCAATCCAACCACGACCCATGCTTTTACTACAACAAAGAAAGAACACTTTTCCTGTGCGTGTACGTCGACGACTGTTTACTGGCCACGTGCAACGAATTGCACAGACGCGGCCTAATCAAGCCACTCATTGACGAATACGGCATAAAACTAGAAGGAGACCTGCACAAAGGAACCTTCATAGGCAACGAATATGAATACATCCCACACCAGGGATGGCACATCACCAACACCAACTTCATCAGAAGGTTAGCAAAATCAACAGGCCTACAAGACTCTAATCCAGTAAACACCCCTTACTACAACAAGGCCAACATAGAACCGGCTTCACACTGTCTCTCGGACAAAGAATACAGCGAGCTGATCGACAAAACGGGCATCGACATCAAGAGATTAGTCGGCTCGCTACTGTTCGTCACCACAAACACCCGCCCGGGAGTATCACTGGCGGTCGGCCGGATCGCCAGATGGGTAGACAGACCCACCGAGAACGTCATCAATCACGCAAAACACGTGGTAAAATACCTACACTCCACAGCACGGGAAGGACTTCTCATCCGTCCAGCAAACAATCAACCTACAGTCTGCTGGGTGGACGCCTCGTACATGGGCGATCGACAACTACATGGACACCCCCGCTACGGCTACCTGCTCCAGGTTAACGGTAGCACCCTAGTCTGGCGAACAAGCTTCGTGTCACACTCCTGCCTCTCAACTTGCGAGGCCGAGTACTGTGCACTAGCCCTTGCAGGCAAAGAAGCAATTCACCTTCAGCAAATTCAGTCGGAATTCCGAAACCTAGAAAAGGTCTATGACCTTCTCCTCAACGGCGACCTCGCCAAAGAGGAAAATCCCGACGCCCCGTACAATCCTGATACCAACACCATCAACAACAACAATAACAACAACAACAACAATAGTGACAAAACTCCAGAATCCGGCAAGCTCACTGACCCAGAACGAGAACGACTTTTGAAACTCGCAACAACAATCCAAGTATCAATACGCGAGGACAATCAGCCAGCCGTCAACGCGGTTAAATCCAGTCACACAGCTTACCTCCGACTTCGGCACACCGCAGCACAGTACCACTTCATTCGAGAGCTACACGAGAAGGGTGTCGTGTCCGTAACACACACTCCTGCAACTAACATGAAGGCCGACTTTCTAACAAAGACGACCATGCCGACCAAAGAGTTCAGAACTCTGGACAAAACTTTCACAAAACTTACCCCATAATTACAGCTCAAACACAACGAGCCTCAGAGGAAACTAGACAATGACCCGTCAGAACAATAAAGCCACCTTGATAAGTTGGCCAGGGCACAGTTTCTAGCTTTCTCTTGGATTCTGATTTCTATTATATCTCAGAATCAGCCCAACTATACATATCCGCGAAAATCGCATCAGAAAAACTAAATATGTATAAACTAAACTATATCTTTGTAACACTTATCTTTGATATCACCACCCTAAAAACAAGCTCAAGCTAAGCCCCCTTAGCACACTTCACCCCGACAAACAGGTTATGGGCCCAACCAAAACCTCTACGGGAACCCCCCCCAACTCGAATTCAAACTCGACAAACCACTCACCCCAACCCTCACCTCACACCTCAATCTCCTCCTTGGGAGGACATTTGTACGACAACGAGATCACGGTAACACAACCAATTATGGTAGAGATTCACTCTTCTCACATTCCTCCTATTTCACAAGACATATATGATATCGTCGACAATATCATTCAGGAAGTATTCTTTACCCCCAACACACCCGCCTACATGACTCAGGGAGCGATTCCCAGGATTCAACAAACTAACGACGAAAGTCTCCAAAAAGTTGCACTCCAACTAGCAAATTTTACTGTGTTAGATGCAAGAAGCCTAGTGAAACACTTCAACAGCAACATTCAACCACAATTTAAAAACTCTGTCATCACGACCATCAAGGCAATTCTAACAGCATCAGCTCCCTCACCAAAAATATTGGCAGCCATGACGATTTCATTGGCAAAGGAACGTCTCGCGTCAAACGGCGTCACAGACCGCGAAGTCAACTTTGAACAACAAGACCACGACCTTGGCCAAGACGACAGTGAAACTCAACCCTTAGATGACCCCAAACTACTCGAGGCTTCACTCCTCACTGTAGTTATGAACCTACGCATAGAACAAGTCATAACGATCCACACCATGGAAGCTCTGCAAGCCGCACTTGATTCCATTGAAATCATTGAAATCACCCCTACGGCTAACACCACTAGCTCCACACCACACACCAACAACAACACAGAGGACACACAAATCTCAAATCTCATCATAGCACAGAACCGCGCCTCTCAATCTCATGAACAAAATGCGTTCAAAAAACGCCTCCGCGAGTTCGAGGATTCCACCGATGCCCTGACCACGACGTCCCAGAATCTTGCGAAAGCAATCAAAAACCCAGCGAGCAAACCCAGCAACATTACAACAGATCTCACTAGCATTATACAAGGCATCACTCAGAACGTAAACAATCTGAACACGTACGAACAATTCCAGTTCCTTATTCCGCCCGGTGCAATCGCAAACTCCCAGGACATGGCAAACCTGCCGGATTGGAACAAAGTCGTGGAAGGCGTCATTCAGGTCGTGGCTCCGATCCATCCACAACACGCACACCAGGGAGAAATTTGCAGCATGTTCGACATTCAGCAACTTCTTCTCGCAGCCATTGAGAATACAATCGCTGAAGCACAACTCAACGCAAAACTGCAAGCTCAAGTGATAGTGTACAGGTCCAGAGCGCTACTAAGCCAGAATACACACAAAGGAGACACACGTAACGCAGCCTTCGCAGCACTTGCACCCAAACTGCAAAAAGTTCTAAAATCAATCTCCACACTCCATGGAATTCAACCCAAGCAAACAGGCAATATACACATACCTTACTCGGCGAACAAAATGTTAGAAGACTCCGAGTCCCTCGTAGCCATCTTCGCCCATTCACACACTGAAATCGCTCCTCACTTGAAGGAGTCTGGCGTATCCCTCGCAATCAACAATCAAATCGATCTTCTACGCGTTCTCAGCCAGTTAGCACGTTGCCTACCGAGCAGCAACGACAAATCAAACATGCCTCCTTCTGTCCACCCAAAACGAGAAAAAGCTAAGAAGAAGAAGAACAACAATGCCGAGAAAAGCCGAACCCCCTCCAAGATTGCCCCCTCTACGATTGCCGCTGCCAAAACAGCATTGACAAACAAAGAGGAGAACAAGCCGAACACAACTACACACATCACATTCCACGATGGATACGCGGGTGCTTATCACATGGGATCACACCGCACGATTCCAAACAAAAAAATTAGAGTCAGCGAAGAACAATGCCAATACTGCCAGGACCATGGGCACGAGAAACACACCTCTGCTCACCCGACTTCTGCCTGCTGCTCAAGGGCAATGATGGAAAACTCGGTCAACCCATATTCCATCGAAGGCCAGTGGCCACCCTCGAGATTGACAAAGGCCATCAAACATTTCGTTTACTACAAAGACTGGAAACAGGACAAATTCCTCCCCGAATATCAAAACGAGGCTAAGGCCATCATAGAGGAAAAGAGGACGAACGACCTAGTACTGGACACTAGCACTAACGAGAAGGGCAGCAGAGCCACAGCGTGGCAGGAGGTGAAGCAGAAGAAAGGCAAAAGCCATGTAGCCGCCCTGACCTCCGACATCGACACTCCTGAGAAAAAACAATCCGAAAACGCATTTGACATTTTCGCGGATTCCGACTCCTCTGACTCCGACTCCGACTGACGCCAGCGGACAAGGGGTCTTACGATAACCCCT
>Ga0209502_10004319_pt1 | contig 10729 bp, 20 predicted proteins | sample ArcticOcean_MG_C_10_FD_187442 | JGI IMG/M metagenome (GOLD analysis project Ga0209502, IMG submission 187442) | Marine microbial communities from western Arctic Ocean - ArcticOcean_MG_CB11_90 (SPAdes) (version 2) | ecosystem: Environmental > Aquatic > Marine > Oceanic | place: Arctic Ocean...
CACTTGCTGATGACCTTGGTGTGACACTAGAAGAAGTTGCACAAGCAAACGTAGACAAGTTGCGGTCTAGAATGGAACGTAACAAAATTAAAGGAAGTGGAGACAATAGATGAGTGAAAGTGAAGATCGAATTCAAATGTTAGAAGATGAAGTTGCAACTTTAAGAAGTTTCAACGAAACTGCTGCAATTAGTATCGAACAACTTTGGGAATTAGTAAGAGACTTGCAAGGATTACCTGTTCCAAATGGTGCAAATGATGTGGATTTGAGGGATTTAGTATGACTAAACGTGAAGAAAAAATTGAAAAAATTGTTAAAATGATGACTTACAGTCGCCAGCGTGACTTCCGCTTTACTTTTGGTGATATAGATTTCGGGTTTGATCCTAGTTGTCCAAACATGAAAAACCCAGGCAAGGGTTATAAAAACATTACCAACGATGAATATCGCAAAGCTTATAAGATTTTTCACAATTTACTAAAATCAAATCTTATTAAAAATCTTCCGGCTGGTCATATGGAGACTGATTTTTCTAAAGGAACATATACTGGCAATTTCGGAGAGACTTGTTATTATAGGGAATGGATTGAAGAGTAATATCATTTTGAGTTAAAAACATCAAAATGCCCACGATAATATTGACACTTTACACTCTGCAATAAACTACTTAGAAAGAAACAAATGAACATATTTTACCTAGACCGTGACCCCAAGATTGCAGCACAGATGCATTGTGACCGCCATGTTATAAAGATGATCCTAGAGAGCGCACAGATGCTCTCTACTGCACATCGTGTCCTTGACACTGACTTGTATGCAGATAAAGTTGGTCTATACAAGATGGCTCATAAGAACCATCCTAGCACCATTTGGGTTCGTTCCAGTGATGAGCATTATAATTGGATGTATAGTCTTATGCTATCACAGATGGAAGAGTATACCTATCGATATGATAAGCACCATGCTACTGAGCGTCTAATTGAACCATTGCGACTATTACCTACATCTATAGAGAATAATGGTTTTGTTGACCCGCCCATGTGTATGCCTGAATATTGCAAGAAAGATGACGTAGTGTCGTCTTATCAAAACTACTACATAGAAGAGAAATCAGACTTTGCTACATGGAAGCGCAGAGCAATGCCGGAGTGGTTTAATGCAGAGAGAGAGTTATTGGGATTACATGGGTAGGCGTTCAAGAGAAGAACGAGCTGAATATACCAAAGATTCCCTTGAGAAAAGAGTAGAAGATTTGGAACGTAAGGTAGCACTGCTTGGTGGTGATCCTCGACAATTGGAGATGGACGTATAATGCCAACATATACATTTTATAATAGTAAGACTAAAAAGCAGTGGGATGATATGATGTCAAATGATGAACGAGTGGAGTTCCTAGAGGACAATCCTCACATCAACCAAGTTCCCGGCGGGTTTGCTTTTGTTGGTGATCATATCATGGGCGTGGGCCCAAAGGTAGATGGTGGGTTCACTGAGAACATGCAACGTATTGCTGCTGCACATCCCGATTCACCTATGACTGCAAGGTTTGGTGGTAGCACACAAACCCATAAGGAAATTAAGACAAGGGACATTATTAGTAAACACGCAAAGAGAGTTGCTCGTGATGGTTTCTCTGCAAATATAAAGAAAACATTATAAGTTAGTAAAAAATACAATGCAATTTATTATAAATAGAATTGATGCAGGCGAGAAATCAAACTTCAGCACCGATGCACAGTGTCGATGGAAGCTGGGAAGTCAATCCGCCGATGCGTCAGAGAGGGGGACGGTAGTCCCTCTCTCATTTTTCAAGTGAGGACATATAATGGCTAGTGCTAAGAAAAATAAAGAAATCAATCATAACAGTCTTGTTGCAGTCAAACCCATCACTGATAATCAGAAGGTGGTGTTCGATACATTTAAGAAGGGTAGAAACCAATTCCTATTTGGTGCTGCTGGTACGGGTAAGACGTTCTGTGCGTTGTATCTTGCATTGCAAGCAGTTATGGATATGAAGACCAAATATGAGAAAGTGGTTCTAGTTCGCTCTCTTATTCCTACACGAGAGATTGGATTTCTACCGGGTGATGAGGAAGACAAGGCTGCACTCTATCAGGTGGTTTATCAGAACATGGTTCAGTTCATGTTTGAGCAACCTAACGAGCAGTCATTCAGTAATCTGTATGACCGACTCAAGGGTCAGGGAACGCTCTATTTCTTATCAACATCTTTTCTAAGAGGGTTGACATTTGATAACGCAATCATTATTGTAGATGAGTGTCAGAATATGAACTTCCATGAGCTAGATACAATCATTACTCGTGTCGGGCAGGATTCAAAGATTATGTTCTGCGGTGACTTTGATCAGACTGATTTACATAGGACAAATGAAAAAAATGGATTACATGACTTCCTTCGTATCCTTGAGGAGATGGATGAGTTTAATTGTACAGAGTTTACGATTGGCGACATCGTTAGGTCAGGGTTCGTGCGAAGCTATCTAATTAACAAAAATAAACTAGGCATAGGAATGGAATAATGAATTTAGAAAAACTCAGAGAACAACTAGAAATCGATGAAGGCGTCAAATATGAGACTTATAACGATCATCTTGGGTTTGCTACTTTTGGCGTGGGCCATTTGGTCCTTGAGTCTGACCCCGAATTCGGTCAAGAAATCGGAACGCCCGTTGCTGCCGATAGAGTTGCTGAAGCCTTCGAATCGGATTGCGAAAGCGTCTTGCGAGATTGCAACATCCTTTACGAAGACTTTGATGATCTGCCAGAAGAAGCTCAACAAGTAATTTCCAATATGATGTTTAATATGGGGCGTCCAAGATTGACCAAATTTCGTGGTATGAAGCGTGGGGTGGATTCCCGTGATTGGAATGCCGCAGCAGATGAGATGGTTGATAGCGCTTGGTATCGCCAAGTAACCAATCGAGCAGATAGGCTTGTAACGAGAATGCGAAATATAGCTACCGTATGGGGCAGCTCAACTGTTAATATGGAATAGAGCATTGCTATGATGATATGTACGGATAAAAAATATGTCTTTGTTAAAGTGTATAAAACTGGAGGAACGTCTATATATCGGGAACTGAAAAAGCATTCCAAGTCCCAGTACGGGTTGGGTTCGATGTACGCCAACGGAAAAGGTGTTCTACAGGACTCTAAGACTGCGGAGAAGTGGTACAAACTTGCTGCTGAACAGGGGTATGCCGATGCCCAGAACAATCTGGGACATATGTACCGCAACGGAACAGGTGTTCTCCAAGATTATAAGACTGCGCTGAAGTGGTACAGACTTGCTGCTGAACAGGGGTTTGCCTTTGCCCAGTACAATCTGGGACAGATGTACCGCAAAGGACAAGGTGTTCCACAGGACTATAAGACTGCGGTGAAGTGGTACAGACTTGCTGCTGAACAGGGACACGCCTCTGCCCAGTACAATCTGGGACTGATGTACGAGAACGGAGATGGTGTTTCACAGGATTATAAAACTGCGGTGAACGCTGCTGAACAGGGACACGATTTTGGTGTTAAAAGAAAACACGATCATGTTAAATCCTCTTGGATCAAAGAAAATGCATTTCCAGAATTAGGTTTGGATTGGGATAAATATTTTAAATTTGGCTTTGTAAGAAATCCGTGGGACAGAGAATTATCAAATTATTTTTTTAATAGTGGAAAATTAAAACCCCCAGAAGATATTTCTTTTAAAGAATGGTTAAATATTCGTTTACAAAAAAATGGATTTATTCGTTCTCATAACTCACCTCAATGTGATTATCTAACTGATGTAAATTATGTAGCAAGGTTTGAGAATTATGATGAAGAAGTTAAATATCTTTTTAATAGGATAGGTGTTCCTATGCCGCAACCACTAATGCACATTAACAAGACAGATCACAAACCTTATTATGAATACTATGATGGTATAGATATAATGAAAGTTCAACAGTGGTACGAGAAAGATATCGAAATGTATAATTATGAGTTTGGTGAATAATGAAAATTTTAGTGATGGGTTTATCGGGATCAGGTAAGAGTACTTTTGCTGAACCATTGGCAAAGAGTTTATTCGCAACATGGATCAATGCAGATCAAGTAAGAGAAAATTATGATGATTGGGATTTCTCAGTAGAGGGCCGAATTAGACAATCACAAAGAATGAAGTATCTTTGTGATGGTGTCGTCATGGCTGGTGGAGTTGCAGTTGCAGACTTCATTTGCCCTACAGAAGAAACACGCAAAGAGTTTAACGCTGACTTTATAATATGGATGGACACTATTAGTGTTGGCAAGTATGAAGATACTAACAAGATGTTTTTACCCCCAGATAGGTATAATGTAAGGATTTCAAAGTGGATAGACGTAAACCAACTGTACAAATGCTTGGAAGATATCAACCATGGCATGAAGGACACAGAGAACTTTTCAAGAGAGCTCACGCAAAGACTGGCCAAGTTGCAATAATGGTTCGTGACACTGGTGAGGGATGGTTTGACCAACCCTCTATTATTGATGATCTTAAAAATCACGGATATGAGTATGATGTAGATTATATCATTATGCACGTTCCCAATATTGTGAATATCACTTATGGTCGAGATGTTGGTTATAAGATTGAACAAGAACATCTAGGCAAAGACATTGAAAAGATTTCTGCAACAGAAATAAGAAATACACAAACTTAGGAGAATAGTTATTATGGAAGTTAATTATGCGTTAAATACGATATTCTTTTTGATATCGGGCGATACGCAGTGCGTATCAAGAATTTATGAGTAAGTAGGGGTAATAAAAATGTTTAAACATGTACCAGTGAAGTTGCAACCTATAACGGCAACAAACCTAGACGGTGTACGACTATACGCTACACCAGAGGGTAACAATTACCCATCAATCACAACAGTCCTATCAGTGCGTAACAAAAAGGGGCTGATGGAGTGGCGTAAGAGGGTTGGTGAGGAAGTTGCTAATCACATATCAAGAACTGCTGCTGCAAGAGGCACAAAAGTTCATCATATGTGTGAAGACTACCTCAACAATAAATATTTAGACTGGCCAGAGGAGTGGAAAGAACATAAGAAGAATTTTCTTCCATACTGTATCTTCAGTCAGCTAAGAGAAAAGGCACTATGTAATATAGATAATATCTACGCACAAGAAGCAGGACTCTATAGTGATAAATATAGAGTAGCAGGTAGGGTTGATTGTATTGCTGATTACAAAGGTGTACCGTCTATTATTGATTTCAAGACATCAACCAAAGAGCGCAAAGATGAATGGAATGAAAGTTATTACATTCAATGCTCAGCATATGCAGAGATGTTTGAGGAACGTACAGGCACACAAATCTCACAGATAGTAATTTTGGTGGTAACAGAGGATGGAACAGTCCAAGAATTTATAAAAGAAAAGTATGACTACCTAGATGCTTTAGTAGAAACAATTGCAGAATGGAACAACCAACGAAAAGCTTTTCATTAGAAAACATAAGATAAAAAGGTACTTGATTTTTTAGTTTCTATGTGTTATAAATAGAGTACAATTTGATGATGCGAATTGAAAACAGAACTGGACGGGGGTGCGATACCCCCCGCCTCCACCAAAAGGAGATTGTTATGAAAACAGAAATATCTGGAGATTCAGATGAAGAATCCTCTAGTAAAAAAAATATCGGTATTGATGTTTAAAGTATATATCACATGGAGCATATTTGCTGATATGATATTGATTGCAGGTATAATTGCTTTACTTCTTGGTTATGGTAAAATCTCTTTTTGATGGGGGCGATATTAGGTTCGACAGGCTGAAATAGATGAGTGGAGAATTGTCGGATGACTGCGTAATTGGTCAAAAACTATAGATGCTAACGATAATGCATACATTGGGGATTATGCTCTAGCAGCATAATCTTTCGGGGTTCGGTGGGTTCCTTGCAACAGAATACCCACCATTAACTTGGTGTGATAAAAATATTACACTTTCATAAAACAACATGTTGGTTGATTATTTCCTTAACAAACCCCGTTCCATATGGTAACATAAGCTATAATGAGAAATCAAGGAAATCTAATTTTAATATAAATTAAAAAAGTGGGTTGACAAATACATATTGCTATGTTACACTCTATAAACAATGTCACTGATGAGTCTGTGAAATCCAGACGAAACACTTTGTGTCTGACAATGTTGTCTAAACTATCATCTTTGAAAGGATGAATTATAATATGGCTACTACAACTACAACTACGCAGGCAACTAAGGTTATTGCCGCTCTTGAGAATGGTTCTGAACTTACTGCCAAGCAGATTGGAGCACGTTATGGTGTTAAGAATCCTCGTGCTTTGATTAGTTCCCTTCGTATGCAGGGTTATCCTGTATACCTCAATAAGCGTTCTAGCACGTTTAATGGTGAGACTACGACTTACAACAAGTATCGTTTGGGTACTGCATCACGAGCTGTGATTGCTGCTGGTTATCAAGCCTATTGCGTAGGTTAATCTAACAATGGGTTGTGCCATAATACACACGAGAGGGGCCACGGTTAGCCCCTCAACTTAAAAAAAGGAGAAAATGACGAATGAAGAAACTTATTATCGGAGTTGCACTTGCAACCAGTATTTCGACAGTTGCACTTGCAGCTGAAGAAGCAGTAACACCTGTTTTGTCTAATATTGATATGTCTTTCGTGACAGACACAAAACGTAATACAACTCAGGGGACGACAGATACGAAGTTTGGTGTTGTCGCTGGAGTGAAGGGACTTAATTTGTCACTTCTTCCAAAGTATAGTTGGACGGATTCAGAAGTATCAAACGTAGAGTTTGGTGCAGGGTATACAGTTAAAGTGAATGATACTATAAGTATTGTACCTTATGGTGAGATTAATACTAACCGAGATTTAGATGTTAGTAGTAAGATCATCGGCATTAAGACTAAATTTAACTTCAACTAAAAACTGAGACTAAAGGTTATGGGGGTTCCTTTCAAAAACCCCCATTTATTTAATGGAGTATAACTGGTGCTAAATACATCAAAGACCTTCTCAATGAATATTGAGAACATTGCCCTAGAAAAGAACATCACTCATATGGAGGCAGTCCTTGATTACTGTCAACGTAATGACCTTGAACCTGACACTGTAGGCAACCTTATTTCCAAAAGTCTCAAAGAGAAGATTGAGGCAAACGCTCGTGACTTGAACTTCTTACCAAGACAAGCACAGCTCCCCATTTAATCTATGGAACCGATTGACGTATATCTTATGTATTGTGCGATGAAGGCTCACTTTGGTAAGGGTAAATATGACTTTGTGGAATACAGAGGTAAGACCCGCATCAAACGTGAAACCTTCTATAAGCGTAAGGACAGATCGTTCTTCGTGCGTCTTTCACGCAAGTATAATTCAGAGTTAGAAGTTAAGAACTACTTAGTGGCTAACTTCATCAAGGATAAGAAGGGTTACATTGCTAACTTCAATGATGAGAACTATGAGTCGTGGAAGTTAAAACGTCAGGGGTTTTTTAAATTGTTTGTGGTGGAGATGTTGCCTCTGGTTAAATCGTTTGAGAACTTATTTAAGGTAGAGAAAAATCAACACCCTAAATTAATGAAGGAGTTTCTTGGTAGTCGTGTCTCTTTGGAGACTATGATTATATTGCAAGAGTTGGTTAGTTATGAGAAAACATGGGATAAACAATTAGAGGATGATATTATATGGCCTGAGTTAAAAAAACTTATGAATGACTACAAAAGGTTCTTGATAATTGACCAAGAACAGTATAAAATAAGACTATTGAAACTAATAGAGGAGTCCAGTTAGATGGATCAAGTACGGGTAGAAGGGTTCTTTGAGGCACGGTGCCAGGAACTTGAAAATGAAGTTAAGGCATTGGTATGGAACAATGCAGAATTAGATGTTAAGAACAAGGAATTGTTTGAGCGAGTTGAGAAACTTTCAAATCGACAACCAACTTGGCCTAAGGGTTATAAGGTTCGACAGTCTAACGCCAACAGGTAAATGGTAGAGTAATTAATCCGGCGTAGCTCAACGGTAGAGCAATTGCTTTGTAAGCAATAGGTTATGGGTTCAATTCCTATCGCCGGAACCATTTCTAAGGATGTAATATGAAAGTAAGATTGATTTCACATACACAACCTGATAACATTATCGGTGTTGATGATGCACAGGAGCTTATCGCATACTGTGCTAGAGTATCTAATCCAAGCAATCAGAACAACAAGGATACAAGTGATAAGTTAATCAAGTATCTCATTAAACACAAGCACTGGTCACCACTAGAGATGGTCAATGCTTGTCTTGAGATTGAGACAACGAGAGATATTGCACGTCAAATTCTACGTCACCGCTCGTTCTCGTTCCAAGAGTTCAGTCAACGGTATGCTGACCCAACAATAGACCTAACTTATGAGACAAAGGATGCAAGGTTTCAAGATACAAAGAACCGACAGAACAGCATTGACTTTGACCCTAATAATGAGAAACAACGCCGTCTAAATGAAGACTTCCGTATCAAGCAAATGATTATATGGAGAAATGCAGTTAAGACGTATAAGTGGGCTATTAATAAAGGGATTGCAAAGGAACAAGCACGGGCAGTACTGCCAGAGGGTATAACTGTATCCCGCATGTACATGAACGGTACACTGCGCTCATGGGTACACTACATTGACCTACGCAGCGACAACGGCACACAGAAGGAACACAGAGAGATTGCTGTGGCCTGTGCCCGTGAGATTGCAACAATATTCCCATTGATGAGTGAACTATGAAAACAGTAGTTCTTGGTAATGGTGAGTCACGCAAGTGGTTCAGTGATAAACAGTATGAAGTGAATGCTGTCATATGGGGATGCAATGCAATCTATCGTGATGTGATGGTGGATAATCTAGTAGCAGTTGACTATGGTATGCAGCAAGAGATATATGACTCAGAATACTACAAGGACATAGAGTGCCACTTTGCAAACTGGTCAGTTCTTCCATCTGAGGTAGCAGATGTATTCTTCATGGGGTATGACATTCCAGCGGAGTTTATACACAGGAGCAAGCATCAATACGACCATTGTGTGATATCAGGTAAAGACCCTATTACACTACATGAGAGGATTGAGGCTGCAATTAAAATGCATCCAGAATTAGACATGAAAGACCTTCAGCTGAAGATGGAGAAGGATGTTGGTGTCTGGATTACATATGTCAATGAAAATGACAATATAAATACCATTGACTTTCCTATTGGATGGTCAGCGGGTAATACCGCATTGCACTTGGCATGTCAGCAAGGTGCAACAGAAATTTATATACTGGGGTTTGACCTATCATCATACGATGAGCCGTTGAACAACTTATATAAAGGGACAGATAATTATCTGCCCAGTGATGCAAGAGGTTTTAATCCAGTTAATTGGATTAACCAAATGCAAACTGTTTTTAGAGAGTTCAAGGATATTACGTTTTCTTGGGTAGATGCCAAAGAGGAATTTATTCAAGAAAATAATCTAGGATACTTGACAAAAGCAGAGTTTTGTGATACATTACATATACGATAACAAATAGCATATATTCACATAAGGAGATACATATGTCGTTAAGTACACTAAGAAAGTCCAGTTCATTGGATAAACTGCTCGGTGCAATCCAAGCAGAAAACGCCCCCCAAGATAAGAAGTCTTATGCAGATGACCGTCTATGGAAGCCTGTAGTAGATAAGACGGGTAACGGTTATGCCGTTCTTCGTTTCCTTCCAGCAGTAGAAGGTGAAGACCTTCCTTGGGCAAAGGTCTGGAACCATGCGTTTCAAGGCCCTACTGGACAGTGGTATATTGAGAACTCTCTCACCACCGTTGGTCAGAATGACCCCGTATCAGAGATGAACTCTGCATACTGGAACTCAGGCGTAGAGTCTGACAAGGAGATTGCTCGTCGTCAGAAGCGTAAGTTGCAGTATTTTGCAAACATCCTTGTTGTTGAAGACCCCACTAATCCACAGAACGAGGGCAAAGTTATGCTCTATCGCTTTGGTAAGAAAATCTTTGATAAGTGTATGGAATCAATGCAACCAGCATTTAAGGATGAAACTGCTGTCAATCCTTTTGACTTCTGGGCAGGTGCGAACTTCAAGTTGAAGATTCGTAAGGTAGACGGTTATTGGAACTATGACAAGTCAGAGTTCGAAGCACCATCTGTTTTGTTTGATGATGATGACAAGCTAGAAGAGGTTTGGAAGAAGGAGTATCCTCTCTCAGAGTTTACTGGAGCTTCTAACTTCAAGTCATATGATGAACTGAAGACACGATTGAACGCAGTTCTTGCAGGGACTACATCAGTAGGAACTGCTGCAGCAGTGATGGAAGATGCGCCGTGGGTAGAACCCAAGGTGGATACAAAACCTTCTCCCGCACCCACTGTTGATAATGATGAAGGAGACACTATATCATACTTTGAAAAGTTAGCTAACGACTAAGAGATTGGGGGGGATTTATTCCCCCCCTTTTTTATACCTAATGAGCATACTGGGCATAACCACTGTTCATGTTCGTCGTCATTGCCTCCAAGACGGCACGCCGTACATGCGATTTGTGGTAGGATACTGACCAGTATTTCCTACCATATTAATATGTGTAGTTTGTTTAGCATCGACTGCGGCGATGTTTTGCCCTCCACCAGCACCACCAGCAGCAGCAGCAGCTTCTCTT
>Ga0209502_10004321_pt1 | contig 10727 bp, 13 predicted proteins | sample ArcticOcean_MG_C_10_FD_187442 | JGI IMG/M metagenome (GOLD analysis project Ga0209502, IMG submission 187442) | Marine microbial communities from western Arctic Ocean - ArcticOcean_MG_CB11_90 (SPAdes) (version 2) | ecosystem: Environmental > Aquatic > Marine > Oceanic | place: Arctic Ocean...
GGTCACCATCTTAACAACGTGTTTATCACACATCATCTGTGCGGCAACAACAGGGTCATTATCTAATCGAAATATATTCATGTTAATAAAGTTCCTATCATATAAATTGCGATACAGAGAACCGAGAAAATGAAAACTATCAGCAAACCATAACCAATCACTTTTAAAAGTGGCCAAAGAAACTCACATATCAAACAAAAAACAATGCCAACTACGGCCAAAAAAATTAAAAATTTAAACAGTAGAATGGCAAATCCGAAACATATAATCAGTAGTTCCATAATTAAAATATATCATTAACCCAATCGTCAACTTTTCTATTAATGTTTCGCCTGATCTTATAGTCTGCCTGTTGCCTGAATCGCTCGGCAGCATAACCCACATAACCTTGTCTTCGTCCACGTTGAAGGCGGCCATACTGTCTCTCGATATAATACTCATGTTCTCGTTCGTAGTTGCGATTACCATTAGGATAATACACGCAACAGATGCCAGGCAACTCTTGATAATTTGTTATAGCAACAATTGCTGGAGTATTGTGCGCCATTTTAATGTTGGTGTTATTGCTGCTATTAGACCAGGCAGCGGCTGTAGCAGCTGATCCTGTGGCCGCGATACTTCGCTTTTCTGGTGTCGAATTGTCAACATAATTCGCTGGTTGTACTGAGCAGCCTACGACTGCTGATAGAGCAATTGCGATTGTCAGATTGCTACAAACACTTTTCATGCCGCTAACTCCTTTAAGTAATCACACGACTCTTTATACGGAAGAATCTTACCGTTAGCGAACTCAAACGAACTAGAATAGTCCTTCTTTTCGCCATCAATCTGCAACCACCTCTCGTACTTGCAGCGCACTTCTTTTCTCATGTAACCGTATTCACCATTGATGGTCTTGTTCAGTGCAACAAATCCTTCAGTAAAAAGGTCTTTCTCTAGGTAGATAGGTGTCTCCCATTCTTCAGTATAGGAACCCGAGACATAATCAACATTATCGATCAGTTCTGAGAATACAATGTACTCCTCAAAATACATATCGCATGACTGTATAGCAGTCTCTAATTGAGTCCAAAACAACTCTGAGATTGATTGCTCAACCGACACCTCTGAAACGATATAGGTATTACCACCTTTCATCTTCCAGTGTTGAGGACACTCGCCCTTACCATCCCAATCATGGGCGCCATAGTTCTCACGGTGTTGAGTTTGAATTACAATCTTCATTACGCTGCTACCTTCATCTTGTTTATTTGCTTCTGCGTTGGGCAAGTCGATCACTGTGTGCCATATCGAGTTGCTGCTGCATAGACTCTACGACCAATTTCCGGCGAAGCATTTCGTCCTGCATATCCTTGATGATACGTGCTTGGCGTTCAACGACTCGATGATTACCCTCGATGATCCTTGCTTGGTTATCGCAAAGGTCACGCAACTCTTCGAGTTCCTGTCGTGCCTGTTTCTGGGCATCGTCTGCACCTTGTATGTATGCTTGACTCATTTTATCTGCTACTGACTTAATGCTCATAATCTTTCTCTCTCTTCTCAACTTGAAACCATTATCTCACAATTGCAGTACAAAGTCAATGTCAGGAAACCTGAATAGAATCAATGACTTGGGGGCATCGCCCAGAAACAACCATCGTGGTGGCATATCTCGCGTTCCCATTTGTTTCCTCCATACACACCAAGGAATGAGATCCAATTGCGAGCATATTCGCTCTCCTTATAATAGAACACCACCTTCTGTCCTTCGGGTGGGATGCTGTCTCTGATGTCGTTCCATTCCATTACTTTCTCTCTCTTCTCAACTTGCAACCATTATCGCTTATTTCACGACCTAAGTCAAGTGGTTTATTTTCATAATAAAATCAATGACTTACAGCAAGTTCCGAGTCCTCGTACCAAGCACACAGTGATGTCCGTAGACTTTCCATGGGACGTATACGTCTCTGACCCTGACTTGAACCACAGTGGAGGTTCCATCCTTCTCATAAGAACCTCCCACCTCTTCGCACTCAATCTGTGCTGGCACATCGATATAGTGTGCCACAGAGAGTACTATCACCGCCAAAGCAGGAACACCGAATACCATTCCACGCTCCACCCAGTCGCACTTCTTCCAGAAATTAATAATTTTCATTCTACTTCACCGATCATATTGCTGATATTGACTTCATTTCCATTGAGAAAACACTGCTTTATCTACACGTTCCCGTTTCAATCCTGCGCCGAAGTCACTGTTATCCATTACAGGTTTATCATCTATTGAGGGCAACACCGACTCCTGCGACTCAGCATTATATAGTTTCATTCGAGATCGATCAACACCAACAACGAATCTTCGATGTAATGCTGGATCGCCGTAACGATTCTTCAACTGCTTCACCATAATCTGATTCATTCCTTCGAGTTCTTCAGAGGATATTGCCGCAACCATGAAGTCTGCTGTTGCTGGTAGACCGAAGGATTCGGAGGTGTCTTCGAGTCCCACATCAGACGATGTGAAGCCTGTACGATTTGTCTGCGTGGCCGTAAAGATAGGTAAGTTATTTTCAACGGCAAGTCCTCTCAATTCTTCTGCGATTGCCTTTACAAGAGTATAACTATTTACCGTACCACCCATTTTCATTCTGGATGAAATACACAAGTTGAGATAGTCGATGTAAATGATATCAGGCGAAAACTTTTTCTTCAATTTCAATTCATTCAATAGATGACGAAAATGACCAGCACCCACAGAAGCAGTAGGGTACTCTTTGATTACAAGTTTGCCTTCAGTCTTTTTTCGCAGGCGATCAATTTTAGTATCGAATGCTTGTTTAGGATAAGTTTCTAATTCATTCAGTGGAATGTCGAGTAGATTAGCATCGATTCTTTCAGCGATGCGTTCTTCTGCAACCTCTAGTGTGATGTACAAAACGTTCTTGCCTTCCATCATGTTAGCGGCCGCGAAGTGGCACATCATCAGTGTTTTACCGACACCAGTACCTGCAAGTATTACATTAAGTGTTTTACGAGGCACACCACCGCGAGTGATCGTGTTGAACAGATCAATATCAAAAGAAGTTCGTTCTATCTTCTGGTGATAGAAGTCATATCGTTGTTCGTAGTCTTCTAGAAAATCGTGGCCGATGTGTGTATCGAATGATACTGATAGAGCATCGGAGAGAATCTCAGGCAACGCGCCTTTGTCTTTCTCAGAGTTACCTTCAATCACTTGAATGGATTCCATGATAGCATTATAGATTGCTTTGTCTTGACACCACTTCTCAGTCTTTTCGGTTAACCACTCATTATCATCCTCAGAGTTGTTCAGACGATCGATTAAGTCTATACTGTAATCATAGTTGTCTTGATTGACACTCAGATTATCCAGTTCAATCTTCATGGCATGTTTGGTAGGCGGGTTGTTGTAGTTTGTAAAGTAATCCAATATCAAACTAAAAACAGTCATGTTAGTTCGATTGAAATATTCTTTCTTTAAAAATGGTGATACGTTTCTAATATAGTTTTCATTATTTAAAAGATTTGAAAGGATCATTTCTTCCATATTCACTTCAGTCAATTTGTTCTCCTTGATACTTTGTATGTACTCACATAGTATAACACAGATAGACCCATCTAGTAAATACTTTTTTTCATGAAGTCATTGCCTCATAAAATACTATACCAGTACTGATGGTGCAGATTACCATAATTGTAAGAACCATAATCATAAATAAGGTGTGGCCGAAGTTCATCATAATCTTTCTATCTTATAATATCTATATCTGTTGCGTTGGTATTCCAAGTTTCGACAACTGTTCGCAATCTGTTGTCACGTTTCAGAGATTCGTATCGCGTGGTTGCCTTTTTCTTCCACCACTCTGTCACGCCCTCTAATGAGAATCGATCATAGTTGTCCATCTTGACGATTGTATCAGTTTTCATATTTAGATAATCTGCTACCGATGTTTTATCATATCCATATGTACAGAAGTATGTACGTTTCTTCTCAGTTAGTTTCGTGGCTGATATCATTGTGTTACAGAACTTTTGATACGCATCATTATCTTTTTCTTTCAAAGATTTTTTGATGATTGAAATCATTGATGTATTGCGTTTTAGTTTCTTGGAGGTTGCGTCAGGAGAGATTAGATGTATGCCAGAATTCTTTTCTACAAACCAATTGTAGAGAGAACGATATCTGTCATCATTTAATCCTGGCGCAAAGTTAGAATCAGTTAATCCTACATAACGTAGAAAGGGTTTCATGCCATCATACTGTGATCCTACCTTAGTAGTTCCGTAGAGTGATGTAGTCTCAAACATACAAATATCTGATCCGTATTTCTCATTGATCATTTCACGTACATAGTGAGAACAACAAATACTTGCCAACAATTTGCCGCCAAGATAGTTGAAACCAAAAGGCTGCGTAGGAACAATTACAAATCCCATGATAGCAGAAGAATTGAAACGACTCATCACTTCTTTACTATGTGTGTCGAGTACTTGCCCTAGAAACTGATTACGTGGTTTGCTGTTGATGGTTGGTGAACCCAATCGAATCATGCCTATGAGTTTTTTAGTATTTCTTTCAAAGACACCCAGCAAAATACATTTGCCAGGTATACTCATTTCATTAACATGCGATGATGTGATCTCAAGATATGTCGCGAATCTTTTAGAGTCGATAATTACAACATCAAACTCCATGTCATTCGGGTGCATATCAAACGAATCGAATAGATCAAACTCTGGACCTAGACCAGGCAGCGAAGAAGGTAAAGACTGTATACGTTCCATCTTTATCTTACGCATGTATTCATCAATTCGATTTATGTCACTGAAGAAGTCGTTATATACGCCAGCAGCATAGTGTGCATCATTTAGTTCTAACATCATGCCTCTTCAATAAACTCATCTATTTCTTCGTCTGTGATAATATCATTATGTGAGATTTTATATTTGGCCTCAACGTACTTAGCAAAACGTCCATCATCCAGTATAGGTTGCCAGAAATCTTTAGTGTCAGTATCTTTGCTGCGGAACTTCTTATCTTCTGCCGCACCCGTATCAAGATCAACACGAGAATACCAACCGTTGCTTGGCTTGATTACAAATCCACCAGAGAGTGCAATGTCTAACAGTCCAGACCATTTGCTGATACCATTCTCCCATGTTACGTTGATAGGAATCTTAGACTTCTCTTTCACATATCGAGACTTCTCTACATTGATAATAAAGTTATAACCCGTGATTTCAGTACCAGTCTTTTCTTGTTGACGACCGATGATGTAGATGTTGTCGGCGCTGTAGTATGAACCTGTGCCGCCACCAACAATTGCTTTTGGAAAAAGACCTATCTCCATATAGGTGTGGTTCACGACTATCATAGGAATATCTTTCATTGTTAGATGCGGTGTGACCATACGAAACAATGACTTGATCTGTTTTGCGCGAGTCATATCACCAACAGACTTTTCATTCAATGCATCGTCTACTTCTTTCTTTGATGCGAGGTTCCCGATCGAATCAACAATAATGATTACCTGATCACCGCGTTCGAGTTGATTGATCTGTTTCATTATATCAAATTTCAGTTGCTCGACATCAGTAATTGGAGTATGAAGAACACGATCCATATCAATTCCGAAAGAGGTGAAATATGTCTGTGGAGTACCAAACTCGGAATCATAAAACAGCAGTGCTGCTTCTGGATATTTGTCCAAGTATGCCTTAGCCATTAAAAGACTGAATGCAGTTTTAAAGTGTTTAGAAGGTCCTGCCCACATTGTAAGACCGGGAGTCAGGCCGCCGTCAAGTTGACCTGAGAGTGCCACGTTCACGATTGGAACGCTGGTGGGTATCATATCTTTTTCATTAAAAAATTTTGACTGGGAAAGTACTGCGGTTTCTTTAATCGTTGAGTTTTTCTTCAGTTTGTCAAGAATAGACATCATATATCTCCATTGCAATTGTTATACCATAATACTATAAAAGAGATTGAATGTCAAGACAGATTATGACCTTCTCTGTTCGGTAGTATGACATCAACATCTCTCATAATTTCTGTGCCAGTCATCGCTGTGATTTTCTTGCGATGTTGTAGACCAACGTTACCTGCGAGAATCATAACAATGGCCAAAGGATCGAATACACATACAAGTAATATAATGATCCATCTAACGGCGTTGTCAAAATGGTCAGACGCATTATCTTTACCATAAACTAACTCTGCAATATATTTGAGTGGTCCAATTTCTGCTGCGAGTTCAAGAGTTTGTTTGAGTAGAGGTTGTAACTCGTCCTGTAGTATTTCAATCTTATCATACGCAGAGTCGATTGCGGTATTGACTCTCTGCCTTTCTTCTGATTGCTCACTTCGAACTGCTAGAGCGCCATCTGGTCCACGAATGCGGTCATAATCTTGTAGGATTCTTACTGCTCCATCGAGTTGCGCCAAGACCTCTTCAGAGTCTTTAATGATAGCATTTTGTCGATCAATCTTTCGTTCGACATTATCAATTCTAATTTCATTATTACCACCTTGCATAATAGTCTGATCAACGTGGGCCTTACTGAGGTATCCAAAGATTCCGAGAGACGTTATAAACACCAGTACAACTACTGCGGATACCATATATGATCGTATGAGAAAAGGAGCAATAGGCCAACATCGGTATATCCACGATGCAGCGACCACCTTCGATAACTCCAGTGTACTGGCCATTACAACAACCGACCAAAACGCACCCGCAAAGATAGTTGCGAGTCCGATAATTGAGAAATATCCGCCTACCGCGGTCAACAACAAACCCATCATCAAAACGAGATGACTGATATTCATTAGTCCTCCAATATAGACATTAATTTTAATTTAAATGCGTTAATTTTTTCAACACGATCCGGCCACAGGATATATTCTTTCTCTGGTGACTGTGCTAAATTATTTAACAGAGGTTGAATTGAGTTGTAGATAGTTTGTGCTTTGTCGCGCCACTGTTCCGCTTGTTTTTGCCACTGCTCGGCATGACCTTCTGTTTCCGTAACAGCTTGCTGTATCTGTTGAACCTCTTCAAGTTCATCACTATCGACAAGAGTAAATCCAAAATCAAAGTCTGCTAAGTTGATTGATTCTTTCTCTGTCATTTGAATGATACCACTAAAAGTATTGCTATAAGTAAAATGTTTGTGAAGGCAATCTCAACTGCGAGTATGGTGTGATACCAAACCCATCTTGCCTTATACACTTCCTGTATGTGTTCGTTATCGGCACCAGGAAGTTTCTCTACGATCAAAGCATCTATAGGGTTCTCTTCGACTGGCGTCTCCAGTTTTATTAAAATTTTATTAAACCATTTCAACTAAAAAAGTCCTCTAGTGTACTTTGCTTTTCTGCTGTCCACCCAATCACCGATAGTATGATGTTCATCGGATCGAGATAACCCTTCTCAAACTGTGTGTCATAATCAATGTATTGTTCGAGGCCGAATTCTTTAGGCAACAAACCCGTAGATGCAATTACTTTATCACGAAGTGGATTAGGTAGTTTCAGATAGCAAAACTTAATTTTCTCACCATCTTTTATCTCTTCATATTTCTTGGTGAGTCCATGTTTATTTAGCAGATGATTATATAGCAGTACTCCCTTGACTTGTATCGGAGCACCCTTTCGATAGATCGTATTAGCATCGGCATAGGGTTCAGAATATCTTCGACCGTCACTGGATGTTTTCCATGCGGTGAGACTAACGCCACGAGGAAACGCAACCTTCTCAAAGTCGAGTGTATTAAATTCTTGATGAATTTTACCGATGAAATCTTGACATGTCTTTTCATCAGAGTTCATAATCAACTTGAGTGTTTGTTTAATGTACTCTCGGATCACTGCTGGCGTAGATGACCGAATCGCCTCGATACCCATCATCTTCAGTTTCGGTTCATTGTATCGAACACCTTCACTGTCCCACACATTCATAATGTATCGCTTCTTGGCAGTCCAGATCGCTTTGTCGCCAATGTTCTCCCGTTTCATGATCATCTTCTGATCATAAGCATTCATGTATTCTTTGAGTTCGAGGTAAGACTTATCGATGAATGGTTCAATCTTCTCAGTGGCAATTTTATCGAGAAAGTCAATTGGTTTATCTGGATTGATTCGCTTAATCATTTCATCAAAACAAATATAGACCGAGTCGGTATCAACTGCAACAACATAGTCTTTCTCTGTGTCGAGTATTTTGTTTAGATACTGATTAATTCTTTTCTCAATCCAGCGAATAGATAACTGACCAGACAACGTAATTGCTTCGGCGTTATCCTGCTCGAACCATCGAAAGTATCTGTTAGCAACAGCACCATATGCTGAGTTCAATAGAATCTTCAGGGCATATTGCATGTTATGACTACGAGATATTTCTCTCTCAAGTTCAGCTGAAGGATTCTTCTGATACTCTTGTTGAGCAACAATCATTTTTTTCTTGTACTTTGTTCGGTCATTATACATGCGTTGCATCAAGACAGAAAGAAAACCTTGCTTGTCTTTGCGATAGAATTTGCCGCCTGGCGTGATAGTGAGATCACGATCTTTTAATATCGATGTATCAACAGACTCATTGAGAAAAGACTCAACAGTAGATTGCGTAGAAATTTCACCTAGATCGAAGATGTCTCGACCTTGCACCCGAGTCTCAGGTGATATGTTGTATTGCATAATCAAGTGAGGATACAGTGAGTTCAAATCGAACGACATCACCCAGTCATGCATACCAACTTGAGGTTCTTTCACATAACCGCCTGCAATCTGACCAACATCAGAGTTCTGGTGCGGTTTCTTTGTTGGTATGACAATGTTCTGATCCATGAGATAGTTATGTATAATAGTATCCCAGATTTTCAGAGTTGAAAGTCCGTCTTCGTAATTACAACCAGAGTCATAAGTCAGTGCGAAGATAACATCTATATAACCAAGACGATCTTCGAGCATGAAAATCAATTCAACGTCACGAATATTATATTCAATAAATTTCTGATAATCTTCTTTATATAGAGTGTAGAGATTGCCGTGTTCTGTGTAGTCAATCTTTTTCTCACCGAGTTCAATCTCACAAATGTAATCGAGTCGATAAGATTCTCTAGGTTGTAATTGAAACTTCTTATACACTGCCATATAATCTAGGTTAGCAATGCCATATAGTTCGTAACCCTGATTCTTTTTTGTACCTAACGTAACATTGTATTCACGAACCTTTCCCCAAGGCGACAACCGAAGTATGTGTTCTTCACCAAGAAGTTTGCGAATACGATTCACGAGATATGGTATATCAAAGAACTCGGTATTCCAACCAGTCAGTACGTCAATGTCAAACCCTTCCCAAGCTTTTAGAAACTTGCGGAGCAATTGCTCCTCATCTTTACACTTGAGATAGTAAATATTCTTATCGTCTGTTACGAAGTCACCGCAACCAATCACGACAGTCATATTGCGCCGCTTGATCGTAATCGCGGTGACTTCTTTCTCCGCAACTCCTGGTTCAGGAAATCCATCATCTGATGCTACCTCAATATCGAGCGAAACAATATTGATCTTGCTGGTGTCAGGTTTGATGTTTTTATAATTATCATAAATATAAGTGTAAGCAAATCTATCGTAACCGTAGATAGAAAGATTTTCGACTTGATCATATTTTTTTATAAAATCTTTTGCATCGTATATGCTGTTAATTGATTTGACGGGTTGAACTGGATTGTTGCGTATGTCGGTGTAACCTGATGGTGTCTGCGAAGGCACATACATCGTTGGTTCGTAGGTGTATTTCTTCTGTACTCGTTCTCCAGACTCATCGAATCCGCGGAGAAAAATATAGTTTCCATGATTGAAAACGTTAGTGTAGAATGCGTTCATATATACTCCATGTCAATGTAATAATTATAACTCAAATCACGGGCAAAGTAAAGATGAATAGACAAAATATTTACGATCAACTCAAGATAGATGAAGGAGTTATGTACGAAATATATCGCGATCATTTGGGATATGCTACCTTCGGGGTTGGTCACTTGGTCACTTCCAATGATGCAGAAAGTGGCCAACCAATAGGAACTACTGTCTCAGAAGAGAGAGTACTTGAGATGTTCGAGTTCGACTTAGACTTACACATTTGCGAATGCATTGCTTTGTATGGTGAGACTTTGTGGAAAGAGTTTTCTGGTGAGGTTCAAGAAATACTTGTCAACATGTGTTTCAATATGGGACGCACTCGGTTAGGTAAGTTCAAGAAGATGACTGCCGCGATGGAACGCAAAGATTGGGCAACCGCAGCAATGGAAGGTCGCGATAGCATTTGGTATAAGCAAGTTGGTAACCGAGCAGAACGTTTGATGACTCGTATGGAAAATGTATGACACCCTCATTTATCTATCTTCTCTATAAATACTTTGAGTGTTCTCTGGTCATCTTGTATAGAGATAGTCACGCCTTTTAGATCATGTAGGGTGAATGCTCTACCATAGTCATCTATGACTTCAAATCGAGTGATAGTCTCTATGGTTTCAGTATCAGGCATTTCTGTCCTTAAAACCGAGGGCCCTCGAAGTCATCTCTCGATACTTTAATTCTTGTTGCTATTTCAAGAATTATGGTAGGTATAATAAACAACTGAGTGATGTGACCAAGTACATAGGCCTGATCTTTGCCAATAACTGTGATTGTCTTCGTGCTTGGAAACAACACGCGGATGTTT
>Ga0209502_10004324_pt1 | contig 10724 bp, 10 predicted proteins | sample ArcticOcean_MG_C_10_FD_187442 | JGI IMG/M metagenome (GOLD analysis project Ga0209502, IMG submission 187442) | Marine microbial communities from western Arctic Ocean - ArcticOcean_MG_CB11_90 (SPAdes) (version 2) | ecosystem: Environmental > Aquatic > Marine > Oceanic | place: Arctic Ocean...
ACCATCGGGCCGATAAACTGGGCCTTGAGGGAGGTCCCCTCGAGTTTGGCGATCGCCAGCGACACGACGACGAGCGCGGCGCCTACGACGAGCATTTCCAAGATCAGACGGCACAGTTGCATTATACTGTGGGTAACATTTGTTTTTAGTCCAATTCCCGCATGTCGCACCTACAAACGGGAAAGACATAAATCAAACTCGTCCAATTTTAATTTATAGAATAAAATAATCACCCTAATAAGATGACAATCAACCGGGAATACATACCAGGTATAGCGTTGGGTTTTGTTGTTGTTATAGTCATATGTTTTATGTTTATTGTCACTACGGTAAAAGGGTCAGTATCAGAAAATCAAGCTTTTACTCAACAAGAAAATTGGATATATGACTTTGTAGACAAGGCGTATATCATCGCACTACCACAAAGACGAAAGAGTGTTCTAAAAATACTCGATGACATCGGGATTAAACCTAATGTTCATCCAGCATACTTGGAAAAATATATCGACAAACGAAAACTCCTAGACGAAGGGTTCATTTTACCAGGCACCACTGTAACCAATGCTCGGATATCTTGCCACTACTCCCATATGCAAGTGTTACAAACCTTTGTCTCGTCAGGCGCTAAGACATGTGTCATTTTCGAAGATGACCTCAAAGTGAATTTTGACCAGAGCGAAATACAAAAATACTTTACGGACATGTGGGCAGATTTGCCCGAGGACTGGGATATCATAAGTATCGGTAAATGCTACGACCTTTGCTCACCCTCGAATGTTACTTCAAATCCTCTTATAGTGAAAGCCCCTTATGCACGTTGTCGACATGCCTATATCGTTAATCGCATAGGGGCAAAAAAAATACTCATGATGGCCAAACCTATGATTCACCTACCGGGTGATGAAATGATAGCCAAACTCGTTCGCCAGGGAAAACTGAATTACTTCTCCTCGGCTAGGAACCTGTTCGACCAAAATAGGGGGGAATTCGGCTCCACTCTAAACAACAGGCAGAACATATTACCCGAGTGTACAATTTGGAGCCGAATTCTGTCCAAGGTTGGCATATAAAATAACCCTTAGGAGCACCAGAAAACTTCCATTTAGAGACGAGTAATAAAATTTAATAAAATCATACCAACACAACAATGTCTATGGATAACTTTGCCGTGAATGGCTTCGGAACGCGCAAATTTTATGGATCTCGGCCATGGTATTACACCATGCCTTATACTGAATCCGAGAATGAGGACCGCAAATGGCGCAACAGCATGAGCCGGCACCATTACCAGTATGGCACGGCGTGCGACGAAGTAATCACAGATAGCATTCGTGAGGTTGTTCTCAACCGCGGCGGAAATAGGGCTCACTGCGAACAGTGCGAAATATGCATGGGCACCCTGAATCAGTATGTCCGTTATGTTGTCCCGTTTGTAGAGGTGACGGACTATATGTTTTCTAGCCCCTCTGTATATGGCGGTATCACAGGAGTAAAGTATCGGTGGAAGCCGTTTCGCACCAAACACCTGGACAGGTACCGGGCGTGGATGGAAGATTACGACGGCGACTACACCTGCGGGTTGGTTATCGAGCCGCAAAGGAACCGCGACGCCTTCCGCAAGTCCGGGCTGGGACTGGGAATGGGAGTGAACCCAGCGCTAATGGTGTTGACCCGGGCAATGCTCATCAGCCTGGCGAAGATCCACGGCATCCCGGCGTCCGGCACAAACAGCAACTTGCAGAGAGCCCTCACGGCTGCCACCGAGCACGGCATCGACTTCGAAACTATGTTCGGGCGGATGAAGCACAAAGATATTCAGCGATTCGTCAAGGACATTCCCGGGGTGGCGGCCAACCAGAAACGGGAGGTGCTGTGCGACATCAGCACCAAGTACCTCACCAAAAAAGCCGACCAGTTCGGGGCCGCAAGCAAGCTCCCCTGTGGGGTGGTGGAACTGATCGAAGCTTTCCTATAAAAACTCAGCAAGTCGGAGGCTGCATAGACGGAGGGCGCGCGGAAGCAGGGCAGCATTTGTGGCGAGGCTGCAGGATCTAAGTTCAAAGTTCAAAGTTTACTAAGTGCGGCGTACCGACGCGGACGGCCAATGTCTATATAAATTATGGAATGTTGTTTTCAGAGTAGCTGGGAAACTGCCCAGAGACCTCGGCGCTTGGAAGCTGAGAAAGTATAGTATCGGGTCTTCAGTGCGTGGACACTGCGGCGAGGCAGCTGCTGGGCGATTGCGGACCAGCTGGGCCCGCCTGGCGCGTTGTACCCAGCGATGAGTATGGCATCCTCCTCGTCTGTCCACACGATGCGGCGCCCGCCCTGGCCCCGCGACCGAGCGCCGGACGGAGTGGTAGTAATAGTAGGAGGGTTCTGCTCGACGTACTTCTTCTTGGCGGCACGGACCGCGGTAATCGAGTGCATCGGGAGCAGTGCCGCGACCACCCGAATAGAGCTGCCCCGGCTGACCTGCTTCGCGAGAATATCTTCCTCCTCCTGTGTCCATGGGCCATCGGGCTTGAGATAGTCCAAGTACCGGGCCCGGACATCGCCCGGAGTACGTCCCGGCAGTCCCCTCGCAATGGCATTCCAGCCCGTGTCGCCACCGCCGCAGCTCACCATGACAATGGCATCCTCCTCCTTCGACCACGCTGCGAAGCTTCGGTCGGTACTCGTTCCAAAGTCCTGCGTCCAATGTGGCGCTTTGGGTGGCGGCACCGCGACGGCCTTCTCCCGAACCGGACGGATTCTTGTGAAGTCCGCCTTTGTGTAGGCGCCCTCGTACGTCCCCGACCTCTCCACTTTGAAGCTTGAACGGCTGAGCTGCCGCCGGAAGCTTTCGTACGAATCGATCTGCATGCACATTGGGAGAATCTCTCGAGACAGCCGCTCGCAGTCGTGAATCTTGAAGTGCGTGTCGCTCACCCACGACATCACGACGGGGTGGTCGTGAAGCATCTTTCGCAGATTGGAGTGGAATCCACGGGACCCGTGGGGCTGCAAGGAGTCAGCGTACCTGCCCTTGATGGCCTCCTCGCTCCGCCCCGGAAGGAGCCGCAGGGTTTCGTCCCAATCCTCTGATTCACACCCGCTAAGACGAGCCAATACGACGTTGTCTTCATGCTGCGTCCACGGGGTCCACACCTTTGCCTCGTTCGGGCGCCTCCACGGTTCCACAGTCTTCCAGTTGGCTGGCTGAAGAAGGTCGTCGACCTCCCGCTTGAGACTACTGCTGAACGTCGCCGGATGGAATTCTACCCATTCCAATATGGCCTCGAGGCACTCGTCGTTCTCTATAATTCCCGCAGCCACCTCTTCCCCAGCGGGGTGCTTGCGGATGGCCGAAATGATGGACAGTCGTACTCCGCGTGTAATTGGGTCATTGTGGTGGGATGTCATTGTGCCTATTTTATATTGTATCAGTTGTCCTTCCAAAATCCTAAGGTCTATATAAAATGTTTTTTTAAAAAATTAGGGAATTCGTTGTTTTGCGAAGTTGTTTTTTAAAATACCCATAGGACACACGGGCTACACTGTTACAAATATATATACACAACCATCTCAACCACAATGTCTCAGTCCGCCGAAACGATGAAGAGCTACCGTGCTCATTTCAAACTGAGACAGAAATTCTTTGAGATCGAAGAAGCGAAGAAAGAAGCATATTTAGTCGCCCGTAATGCCGCGAGCGAGTATAGTAAGATCAAGGATCTTATTGACGAGGGTTGGTCCCGATCTGTCAAGGAATACAAAAGTCTGGAGAAAAACGCAGTCATCACTGACAAGAAGTTCACAGCGGTCGAGGATCGTTTTTTTGAGCTCCTGCGTAGCAATGACCTGGAGCACGATTCATACGAGGCCGCTCATCGTATACCCGGAGACGTTACTGCAACAAGCTGGTTCAAGAAAGTCTCTAAAGGGCGGCACCGCAGCCGCGTGATTGCGGAATTTGCAAGGCAAGCCATGGAAGGCATCACCGGGGCTTTTATGGGCTGCATTTACAGCATCAATGGCGAGGTGACGTTTGAAGATTTACTCAACGGTGACCATCCGGCCATGCGTGCGGTGTGCGATGTGACGACAAAGCTTATCGAAACCTTGATCGTCAAGCCCAAGGCTGGACGGGACGACAACCTGAAAATGAAGATGTGCCTTGTTCTGATTATTCGCGAATGTGTCGTAGGCCACAAAACCGACAGCGAATTGAAGGACGTATGTACCGAAGAGGACCTCGAAGAATTTTACGAGCAAATAAGCTATTTTATCAACGTTCTGGTATTGAAGCAGACGGATGACAGGATAACCGGATATCTATCGTCGAAACGGCACCGCATCGCCGACGCGAAGATGGCGACGGATGTAGCCGTCAAATGGCAGGTTGAGAAGAAGCAGTTCCCCGTCGACCTTCTCCCTCATGTTCGGAGCTACATATGAGCGTAAAATTCTAGAAACATATAACACAAACGAAGCGCGTCCACGAGGGCGCGTTTGGGTTGCGTTACTAGTGTTTGGTGTTCATTAAAATTATAAGAACCGCCCCACATCCGAGAGGACGTCGACGGATAACAGAGGCTCAAGTGCCAGCAGGCGTGCGGCCCGGAGAACTTTGTCCCTCGCGTTCTGGAGTACCCATTTTCGGCGATGCTTCCTCTGCGAACATTTCTTCCCGTGAATGTACCACTTCGTAGCGCCGGGACCTTCAACTGCGGGCCCGTCTACCCGGTGCTTCTTCCCTTGTGCGTACCAAGTAAGCGAGTACATATCTCCGGAAGTGAAATATCTTGCGGGCCCCCCAATTCTGTGCTTCAGACCGTGAAGGTAATACTTCTCAAGGATAATGCGGGCATGCTCCTCCCCTTCAACAAACCAGAGTGTCCTTTCGGCGACCCTGTCGCTGCGATGCTTGCGGCCCCGAAAGTACCAGCACTCGCCTATTTGTACGCCACCGTCACCCTGCGGGATGACCTCCTTCAGCGCGGGCCCATCGGTCCGGTGCAGATCCCCCGCTCGGTGCCAAAGTTCCTTCACGAGAATGCCTTGGTCGTTCCACTCCCGTTGCGAGGGTCCGTCGGTCCGGTGCAGTTTCAATGCGAAGTGCCAAAGTTCCTTCACGAGGACGCCTTGGTCGTTCCGCTCCCGGTGCACTCGCACGCGGCTTAGACGTCCTCGGGTGATACGCTGAATGCAACACGCAGCGCTTGCAGTTCCAATCGCCTCCCCGTTGGTCATGAAAAAGTACGACACTTTGCTGCTGCTAATCCTTGGGGCTGTCTTGGCATGGAGTCTAAAATTTTCTTTCCGCTGCCGATGGGAGAACAATTCGGCCGCATGTTGCATGGTTTGATTAGTCATGGTTTGGTTAGGGCGGTTGTGGCATGTATATATATGTATTCTATGCCTTTAATGTATTAAGACCCATTATTTTTGCATTTTCGAGTTCGTGATCACCGGATCTCATCAAACGCCGAAGCGTCTTCACCATTTCGCAGGGGTGCTTGGATGTCTGTGGCCGAACCGCTCTGTTTGACGATCCCCTTCTGCAGGCTGTAGATCTTCAGCTTGTCGGTGTGCTGGCTCAGCATCCAGTCCACCTGCTGCTCGATCGGGAAGAGTATATTGTTGTCCAGTATCTTCCTGGCGGCCTTGTTGCGCATCACGTAGGCGTGGAGGAGGTAGAACTTGTTCACCTTGATCACATCCTCCGAGACGGGAATGCAGTCGCGGCACAGCACGTCCAGCACGAAGATGTCCCAATCCGGATCCACGGAATTGACCTTGGAGAGCGCCGTCTTGAATTTCGTTTCAAAGCCTCTGGGGATTTGGGCGTCGTCCTCGAAGATGAGCACGTTGTCAAGGTTTTCGTCCGCGATCTTCTTCCACAAGTTCACGTGGCTCAGGTAGCAGCCTATGGCTCCGGGTGTGAGCTGGTAGTGCTTGGTGCGGTACCCGGACTGTGAGAGCTGTCCCAGTTCGTTTTGGGCTTTTTGGGCCAGTGGTATCTTTGAGAGATCCAGATCCTTGCCGACAACTGCCTCAGAGCGCTGCACCGATATGTTGAATCCGCTGTTCTTCAGCTGCTTGACAAAGCTGTGGTAGCGGTCTCTGCGCGAGTCGAGGTTGATCACAAACGCTCTGGTGGGAAGGAAGTTCCCGACGTTCTCGAAGCCTTCGGTGGCGCGGCTTCGCACCAGCAGGAAGACCAGGAGCACCAATGCTACCAGACAGTACGCGTACCTCATTTACTGATGGCCAACAAAATAATTTCAGGCCAGAAACTTGCTATTCTGTAGGCTTATGACTTGCGTCCACCGATCACCGGAAGCACACGAAACAGCTTCTCAAGTACAACTATGAAAATTCTACTTAACTGGAACGTGCTCGGCGAAGATTTAGACCCCTGGATCAGCTCCAACAGCACCGAGTTGAAGGAAAAGCGAATGTTCTACGTCGTGAGCTCGGACGCCGATCTAGAGAGCGACTCGGTCATGGAGAACTACAATACGTATCCCGTTGAACCGATTGGAGCAAAGCCTCCGGCCCAATTGTATAACCGTGACGTGTTCACTCGAGCCGTTTGGAACGGGTTTGTGTCGCATCGCCACAAAATTGGGATTTCTACTAACGGGACTGCAGCGAGCCGCTTGCAGAGTTACGTAACAATGTGGGGGAGGCGCGGAGGGAATAACAACCGGAGCCGCAACCATGGGGCGCGTATACATTTCGCCTTTGTCACGGAAAGGCGGCCCGAAGTCGAGACGGACGTAAAAACCACCCAAGTTTCGTTGTGCGAGAAGTATATAGTAGACTACTTCTGGCAGCACTACCCCTCCAAGATCATAGGTGGGTCAAGCACCCGCACCCAGAATGAAAAAAATGAACACTTCAACACACCGCTTGAGCTTATCAAAAGCGGGTTTGACGGATGGTACTCAAAGATCGAAGTAGCCGAACCCAACAAGCCCGTCCTACCCGACTGGGACGGGGGTACGGTGCTCGAAACGGATTTTCGCTCCCCCGAGTTCCGCTTCGTGAAGATTATAAGCGGCGGAAAGCATGCGAACAAGCCCGAGAGGGGTATCTTCATACGGAAGTGGAAGAACTCACGCCCACCAGCTTGTGTTACACATTACAAAGGCTACCACCCTGGTCGCATATATTGCCGCACGAATATTGGACCCAATAGGTTCGACTTTTCGGCGGACCGAAGGGAGTTTTTCCAACCGATGGTAGAGCTCCAGTTCCACACAGTCAAAATCTGGCGCAGTCCCTGATACACACTTGCCAAATTTGCGCTTCTAACCACACTTAAGGACAGAAATCCTTTTATACATTAGCGAACCAAACTTATCTCTCATACATCACATCTTAAATGACTACCATCTTCATCGACACCGAGACCTCCGGCCTCCCCAAAACGAAGGGGTGGGACAATTACTACGACTACACCGACGTCGACAAGTACGCAACTTCCCGGCTCGTGCAGATCTGCTGGATCATCTGCGAGGGGAAGGAGATAAGCACCAAGAAGGTCTACCTCATTCGGCCCGACGGGTTCACCATCCCGGAGGCTACGACCAAGATCCACGGGATCTCGGACGAACACGCGAATGTGCACGGGCATCTCCTCGAAGCCGTGCTCAAGGAGCTTGGGAACGACATCACCCAGTACAGCCCGAAGCGGTTTGTCGCGCACAACGTGAGGTTCGATTACCACATCCTCATGTCGGAGGTGCACCGGGCCAATCAACCCGGGGTTGTCGATCTCATCGGAAATATGAAGCTGAAGTGCACTATGGACGCCGGGCGGGGCGTTTGCAAGATCCCGTCCAAGTTCAATCGCAACAAGTTCAAATCGCCCAGTCTGAAGGAGCTCTACGAGTTTCTGCACCCCGGCGAGACCATGGAGCTCAAGCACCAGGCGGACTGGGATACTGAACACTGCATGAAGTGCTACTTCGCCCTGCGGGATCTCTGATCCAACATGCACACCTCTACAATCTATATCGTGTTCCGGCGGAACACAAACTCGTCATCTAGACTCCACTCCGATGAATAGACGCTGGGACTTTCGCCTGAAGTCCTAGCGTCTCTTATTGTTTTAAGTTGGTCACACAGCCGAAGGTTTAAACCTTCGGTGATGTGTGGTTCGGCTTCTTCTATAAGCTCTAACATTTGAGTATACATGTTAGACATAAAAGCACAAAAAGGGCGCTTTTAGTATATAACATCGAGACAAGCTTTGACCTTAAGTATTTGCCAAACTGCATTTGCTTTTAGCGTTAGGCAGATAGCACTTAAAAACATAAAAGCATATAGAATACATCGGTCAATACACCAACACACACACACAATGGACGTTCGCAAGTTTCACAACGACATCAAGAAGAACATGCTGTCGACGTATATAAAAAAGATGCCCAAGTCCAAAGTGAAAGTGCTGGATTTAGGGTGCGGCCGCGGTGGCGATATCCACAAGTGGATGGACGCGGGTGTCTACAGCGTTGTCGGTCTTGACACCGATTACCAGGCCGTCGCCGAAGCCAAGAAGCGCTTCCAGGAGGCCAAGACCAAAAGGCCGCGGGCGACGGCTATGGACTTCATCTGTCTGGACCTTCTCGCGCACAACACCCCGACGGATCTGATATCTGAGCTCAAACGTCTCTACGGCTCCACGAACTGGTTCGAGTTTCAGCTGGTAAGCATGCACTTCTCGCTGCAGTACTTTGTGGACGACGACAAGGAGCTGGTGCGGATCCTCAAGTTTATTTCCCAGAGGCTGGCTCCCGGGGGCTACTTCTACGGCACGTGTCCGCGGGAAGACAAGATCGTGGACCTGCTGGACGGCAAGGACGCGTACCAATCGGAGATTCTGAAAATCAACAAGACGCGGGACTCGGCCATCCTCTTCAATGTCGACCTTGGGGCCAACAGTTACTTCGAGACCTTCGGCGTTTCCGAGGAGTACCTCGTGAACATGCCCCACTTCACCAAGTTGTGCAAGTCGGTGGGCCTCGAGCTGGTGAGGATACAGAACTTCGATGAACTCAGCCCCCTCAAAGCCGGGCCCGGGAAGGAGTTTTCGGATCTGTACTGCACGTGGGCTTTCGTGAAACCGAAGCAGGTCTGTTTCTTCCCGCTGTTGAACCAGGTGGTGTTTTCGCGACTGGAGATCAGCAGCAACCACGTGCCCATGGTTTCGAAGCCCCACGAGGCGCAGCGCATTCAGAACGCCATTCGCTCGTATCTCGCCAAGCAGGGGTGTCCCGCCGGAGGGTTGAGCGTGATTGACATGTGCGCTTGTGTGGGCTGCGACACCATTCACCTCTCCCAGACTTTCAAAGCGGTCTTGTCCATTGAGAAGGACGAGCCCACCTTCGGAAAGCTGGTGAACAACATCCGCGAGTACAAGCTCAAAAACGTTCACTCCCTCAACGCGGACTGTATGCAATACCTGCACCTCTACAACGACCCCAACACTGTGCTGTACTTTGACCCGCCCTGGCTCCGAGTCGACAATCGCAACATTACGGTAAACGGCGAGCCGATCGCCCAGGTCGTAGCCAACATTTTGCGCCAGTTCAAGTACAAGTACGTCGTCCTCAAGCTTCCGCGGACCTACCCCATCCAAGCGGACAGCATGACGATCATCACGAACAAGATAGGCCTCTACTTTTTCGCCGGCGAGGCTTAACTCCAACAAATTACACTTTTATATAACCAAAAGGATCGCTCACAATATTTAATACACGCAGTGTAACAATAATACTAAAACACAAATACCAACCATCATGTCATCTAAGGACCACAAGGCCATGTTGGATCTAATTGTAGAGTCTCAGTACTGGACGGGGACCCGCGACGATGCCACCGAGCTCCTTGCCACCCACCTCGCCAACCACGGTGGGAAACTGGTGAAGCGGAAGCAGCCGCCGCTCAAGCCCACGTCGAAATCGATTAAAGAGAAACAGATTGTTAAGTCCAAACAAAAGATGGGAATCTCCGATAAAAACATCACGGAACTCAAAGGCTTGTGCAGGGAATATGGTATCAAGGGCTTTTCCAAGCTGAAGAAGCAGGGGCTGGTGGACGCCATCGAGGTTCATCTGGCCTCGCTGAAACCGACTACGGAGGTCGCTGACCAAGAACAGTCAGCCGCGCCTGCGCCTTCCCCGGTGGTTGACGATACCGACCTTGATGCCCCGGAGCCGGAGCCGGAGACCAAGCTTCCGACTGCCAACGTCGAATCTGTCGAGGACGAGGACGACAGCCACCACCCGGACTCCGACGACGAGCTTCTCCTCGAAACGGACACACCGACGGTCGAGCCCGAGCCGCCGATGTGGGGTGATCTCTCCGACGGCGACGTCGATTACGAGTCTTCTGCGAAGGTCACTGCGGCTCTGGTGGGCAACAACATTTTTGCAGAAGACTACGAATGAAGCGGTTTCCAGATGTGCTGCCCAAGATGTGCCATGGGCCGGGGAGGGGCATTAGCCCGTGTGAAGTTATTAGTGGGGTGGTATGACCCTCCGAATACCTGCACACAGCGTAGCGCTCCTCAAATTCTATAAAGACGAAATCGTCCACGTCAAAGATCGAGTGGACTGTGCCGAAGGGCGTGACAGTGCCCAAGTATTGGCGCTTCAGGCGGTTGGTCACGTGACAGGGAGTCATTTGATTGACCTTAGTGCGTCCCCTTAAGTGCGTTGTGTTGTACT
>Ga0209502_10004337_pt1 | contig 10688 bp, 14 predicted proteins | sample ArcticOcean_MG_C_10_FD_187442 | JGI IMG/M metagenome (GOLD analysis project Ga0209502, IMG submission 187442) | Marine microbial communities from western Arctic Ocean - ArcticOcean_MG_CB11_90 (SPAdes) (version 2) | ecosystem: Environmental > Aquatic > Marine > Oceanic | place: Arctic Ocean...
ACACTCAACGCTCTAAAAACCTCCTCTTAAATGCGATAGCCAAGTATTCCTTTGACGCTCTGATGTACTCCTTATGGGCTTGCTCAACTTGCTGGGTTAGCTCTGGAATGGTCTCATCAACCGCAACCATCTCATCAGTTAACAGTTGCCATGCATCACGAGTTCGCAAATAGCGGCGCTCCACTTCATCACTCAAAACTGAGCATACTTCATCAATGTACTTCATGTTTTGCTATTCCCAACGCCCTAACTTCATCTGTGCCGCTTCAACGTCTTTCAGTATTCTCGACACTGCGAACTTAGACAAGCCTACCTGCCTTGCAATCTCGTTATTTCCAACGCCCTGCTGTGATAGTTGCCTTATCTCCATCAACTGTTCAGCAGTGAAGGAAGGTTTCCGTCCTCTGTACTTCATAGGAGCAGCTTCTCTGGCGTGAGCTATCCCAGCAGCCTGTGCTTCCTTCATGGCTACAGCTTGTGCCTCAGCCATAGCAGACATGAACGACAGCATAGCATCACGTACAGCCTTGCCCATTGCATCCTGTGGCTTTGCATCAAAGGTCATACCGTTAATGACAGTCTTGATGGTAACACCACGATCTAAGAACAGTCGTATGTTCTTCTGGATGTCATCGTAATTGCGCCCAAGCCTATCTATCCAGCGACACACCAACACATCACGATCACGCAGTAAGTCAAACAATCTCTTGCCGCCTTCACGCTCTGCTAATGCTACTTGAACGCCTGATACGCCTTCATCCTCAATGACATCATCTATGATAAACCCAGCAGCCTCAGCCTGTGTTCGCTGATGCGCTATAGTCTGCTCTGCCGTACTCACACGTGCATATAAAACTGTTCTGCTCATTTGATCATAGCATTTGTACAAAACTCATTATTCGTCTTGTGTGTTCAGTGTATTATCGCCTGCCATATAAACACGTATCTTCGAGAACAACCCGTCTCTGACTGTGAAAAAATTACAGTTGGACTTATTAACTATCCCACCATCGCTTAGCTTATTGGTAACTCTAAAGCGCACAGCGATGTCATTACCTGACGCTTCTTCAACAAAGTGGAATTGATCGTGCTTTACCCACTGATGTCTCGCCCACAGACGCCTGAACATAGCGCTAATCTCTTCGCTACCATTCAGTTCCACACCATGTGTTTCCACCGTAAAAACGCAATCTGATGTAAGAAGTTCCAAGATGGCTGCAAGATCTTCAGAGTCTACGAGGTGAAAGTAGTCTATGACCCTCTGCTCAAGTAGTGATCGCATGCTTGTATCCCCAATCATTCATATGGACTGCTAAAAACCATGGATGAAGATGAAGCAATACGCATATTCAACCTCTCTTATAGCCAACAGCCAAGTTGTAATCTGTCTCACAGGTATCCCCTGATCAGCACTCAAAGATGTTTGACTTACAGGTTACACATTGCTCATGCCCATGCACAACAACCGTGTTCAGAGGGGACTGACATCTAGGGCATCGTTGCTGATGTGCGTTGGCTGGGTTTAAGAGATTATCCATCTGAGAAGATTAGCTTCAGAGCTAAGCTGGAGGCAATACTCTGATTGTACCGCAACAAAAAAAGGCCCCAACAAAAAGAGGGGCCTCCTTAGTTCCGCATAAATAAGTTTATGCGTTAGTATCTACGCACTGCTGTGTTTCTGCGTTCCATGCTTGTCCTGTTGCACAGGACATTGACGCTTCTTTGCTATGGCTATCGCATCCTTCAGCCAAAGCAAACGGAGCTGAAAGAACGAGAGCAAACAGTGATGCTATAAGTGTTTTCATAGCTTTCTCCATGTGTTTATATCTTTAAAGTATCCTGAAATACCTTCTAATCAAGGTACAAGTTGTCACAGCGTATAACTACGAAGCCTAATGCAGCTACAAAAAAGGCCATACCCCTACCTTTTTATTATGAGTGGAGCCAGTCCATCTTTCCTTATTGTTGGTTTAGTAAAACTCTAAGCTCATAACAGAAATATCAGCTGTGTAGTCCTTACCATATGCAACAATACCAATAGATTTCATCGTATCTTGGTTCATCGAAGTTCGCAAAAATGATGAAGATTTTACAAAAGAGTCAAATGGAAGTTTTACTTCCTTCCAAGCATTAGTCGTCTCAAAACCCAGTTGGTAATAATGCCAAGGTAGGCGAGTACTAGAATTTCTGATGTGCAGATAATACTGTTCTCCATTACCCTTAATTTTCAGCTTTACACCTGTTTTTCCCTTTGCGAGCTCCCAAGGGACTGATGATCTAACTTGTATGAATCCTCCGTTATTAGCCGTAGATACTTCTCCTGTCAGCCGTATGATTTTCCCTGACTCGCCACTCTGAAATTCAGCAGTTCCTACAGAAACACCACCCATGACTGTGTCTGCAAAATAGGACCACTGTCCTGTTCCAATAAGGTTTTGAGCCACCACACCACCATTCAATGAGATCACAAAAAAGAAGCTGCCCAAAAGTGTTCTAACCATCGCCTTATTGACCATTGCCCCAACTCCATGAGTAAATTTGACAGTATGTTAAATACGCTGCGACTTCTGGATTGGATTACATTAGCTATGACATGGTCATATTCTGGGATCGTGCTAAGTCCCTAGCTATGCAAGGGAGCGGGTGTTTCAATGCACTGAGACCACGGCGAGGAGTTTGGTAGTCCTATCCCCCGTCCGCCTAAAGCTTTAATGTGGGATTCCTTGCAGGGGGAGCGTTGCGAGTATGAATAAGCCAATTTTTACTTACAATGACCCCAATGCGTCATGCACTTTCTGTGACCGCACTCAAAACCCGCATCCTACTTATACCCATGAACCCATCGTTGTTACACGGTTAAAGCTCCATCAAGGTGAGCAAGAGGTTTGCATTAACTGTTACTGGGATATGGCTGTCGTCGCCACTGCCTCTAATGCAAGTATCATGGATATTGCTACAGAGAAACTCAATGTGATGCGGTTGTTAAGCAAGCAAGCCTCAGCTAATGCCCCAACTAGTTAAGCTTAAACGTGGTCTACAGCCAGAGGCGTCTATCTACTTCAGAACGGCCTGTGTCAGCCAAGAAGGAGTTCATGTCTCCTTTGGATCAGGTGTTTTGGTTGATGCAAATTTATAACCCGCAGCATCAGGCACTTTTAAGCGGATATTATATGTCGGTTTCTTACCTTCTCGAAGAAAAAAGACAATCGGACCGTCGCCTCTTAAGTCCTCGTAGTCTCGGTCGATGACTCCCATCCGCACACTCCAACAAATCCAGAATTATGTTCAAGATATCATGTAGATAGGATATTTAACACATTTTTTTGTATATGTTTTGTGCATGGCATTTTTGGCATATTTTTGACAATTTCTAAATATAAAATCACCCTAACTTATCGATTTTATTATATAAAATTGGTGACCCAGGGTGGATTCGAACCACCAACCTGCCCCTTAGGAGGGGGCTGCTCTATCCAGTTGAGCCACTGAGCCACGCATAACTTAATGCCAAGAAAATTCGACAATTACCAGACCTTGAATGTTTGGTTTGAGAGCAATTTTACCACTTTATCCTAAAGGGGAATGCTGCCTATTTCAAGCTGGCGTGAGACGCCTTATGGCTCAGGTGTGATGCTAGGCTTGGACATTCCTAATTGGCTTGGCTAAGCTAGCACAAATCAAATACGGATTTGGCTATGACCCAACAAAAACGTCCCCTCACCCTGCGTGATGTATCTGAAGCCTCGGGGGTTTCCGAGATGACCGTAAGCCGCGTGTTGCGCAACCGCGGTGACGTGTCAGCGGCCACGCGGGCCAAGGTTTTAAGCGCGACTAAACTGTTGGGCTATGTGCCAAATAAGATTGCAGGGGCCTTGGCGTCGCAAAGGGTTAATTTGGTGGCTGTGATTATCCCGTCATTGTCTAACATGGTTTTTCCCGAGGTTATGACTGGTATCTCTGACGCTTTAGACAACACGGAATTGCAGCCAGTAGTTGGGGTAACAAACTACCTCCCGGAGCGCGAAGAGAAAGTTTTGTACGAGATGCTGTCTTGGCGTCCCTCTGGTGTGATCATAGCTGGCTTAGAACAATCCGAAACCTCGAGGGCAATGCTAATCAATTCTGGCATTCCCGTAGTGCAAATCATGGATATTGATGGGGACCCTATTGATGCCATGGTGGGTATTTCTCACCGGCGCGCAGGTCGTAAAATGGCTGAGGCAATTCTGAAGTCAGGCTACCAAAATATTGGCTTTATGGGCACCCAAATGCCATTGGATCATAGGGCGAGAAAACGATTTGAGGGTTTCACTCAGGCATTGGCAAAACAGGGTGTCGAGATCATGGACCAAGAATTTTATACCGGGGGCTCTGCCTTAGCGAAGGGGCGAGAAATGACTTCTGCTATGTTGGAGCGCTCGCCTGAGTTGGATTTTATGTATTACTCCAACGATATGATCGGTGCGGGTGGCCTGTTGCATCTGCGTGAGAAAGATATTGAAATTCCACGGCAAATGGGTTTGGCTGGCTTTAATAAAGTTGAGCTGATCGATGGGTTGCCACAAAAATTGGCGACAATGGACAGTTGCCGGTTTGAGATTGGTCAAATGGCGGCGCAGATCATTGCCTCACGTAATGACGCGTCACTGGCGCCCATGAAAAATATAATCGAGTTGTCTCCTAAAATTGCGTATGGCGATACGCTGCGCCGTAAATAATCAGAGCTAATTTGGGAATGTGAGTGCCGTATCACCTGCGGCCCACTTGTCGTATTTCACCATGATACTGGCAAAGTGCTCTGACGCCAGAAACCTGGCAAGCCAGCACTGAAGATTGGGCCAGGGTTGCTTGTCGAACCAGGTTTTATCGATATTTGCGAATTGACGTATAAAGGGCAGCAAGGCCATATCTGCTAATTTACAGTCTGGGCCAAACATCCACTCAGATCCGGCAATTTGTATGTCTAAGTTTTTTAAAAACTCTGAGGCCTTACTGCGTTCGTGCAAAGGATCGAGATCAGGGTAGCGCACTGCATATTTGGTGTGATCTAAAGCCTGTTTGAACGGGCCATCGCAGCTAGCAATCCAGTCAAAGCCCACCGAAGGCATATCTAGCCAGTGCTCGGGGTCTGATTGTGCCAAGGCCCATTGCATGATGTCAAAGCTTTCTTCAATCACCCGTGAGCGCGTCACCAAAACGGGCACCGTGCCCTTTGGGAAGCTGGCCATGAATTCGGGGGCTTTGTCGCGCAGTAAGATTTCGCGCAGTTCAACTTGAATGCCAGACGCAGAAACCGCCAAGCGGGCGCGCATGGCATAGGGGCAGCGGCGAAAGCTGTAAAGGATTGGGGGGGATAGGCTCGGGCTCAAGCCGCCCGCCCTTGCAATTGAGTGGCCGAGGCCGATGTGATGTCGGTAGCGATGATTTTTCCCTCAGCCTGTGGCGCGGTGAAGATCACCTCTGCAAATTGCTGCGTACGCCCCATAGTGGGCCTTTCCATTAACACATCATGACTTTGGCCAATCTGCGCGTTCAGGTGCAGGGCCACTTGGGTCTCGCCTGCAGCGCGCAATCGCGCAGCCCGGCTTTTAATATCACGGCCATTCACCTGTGGCATCCGTGCCGCTGGGGTGCCGTTGCGCACAGAATACGGAAAGACATGCAGCCAGGTGAGATTGCAGTCTTTTACTAAGGCTAAGGAATTTTTGAAATGCGCTTCTGTCTCGGTTGGAAAGCCCGCAATGATGTCAGCGCCGAAGGTTATCTCCGGGCGCAAGCTCATGGCTTCCTCGGTAAAGCGAATGGCGTCATCGCGCAGGTGGCGGCGCTTCATGCGTTTTAGGATGAGATCGTCACCATGTTGTAAAGAAAGGTGAAGATGCGGCATCAGCCGTGGCTCGGTGGCGATGGCCTGCATTAAAGCGGGATCCACCTCAATGGAATCAATAGAGCTTATTCTGAGCCGCGGCAAATCTGGCACCAGCTTCAAGATCCGTAAAACCAAATCACCCAATCGCGGCGTGGCGGGCAGATCGGCGCCCCAGCTGGTCATGTCGACGCCGGTCAACACAATTTCTGCATAGCCTTTGTTCACGAGACGCTTGATTTGATCTACCACAACCCCGGCGGGCACAGAGCGAGAATTACCGCGTCCGAATGGGATGATACAAAAAGTGCAGCGGTGATCACAGCCATTTTGCACCTGAACATAGGCGCGGCTGCGAGTGCCAAACCCGTCGATCAAATGGCCTGCAGTTTCGGTGACAGACATAATATCATCAACCTGTACTGGCTCTGTGCCAAAACCATCCGCCAATCCAGCCCATGTTGATGGCTGCATTTTTTCGGTGTTGCCGATGACCACATCAACTTCTTGCATCTCAGAAAAGGTCTTAGGCTCTGTCTGAGCCGCGCATCCGGTCACGATTAACTTGGCATCGGGATTTTGCCGCCGTAGCTTGCGGATATCTTGTTTGGCCTTGCGGACTGCTTCGGACGTCACCGCGCAGGTGTTGATTACAACGGTATTGGCCAAACCGGACTGCGAGACTAATTCTTTCATCGCTTCGGTCTCATACATGTTTAACCGGCAACCGTGATTTGAGAAAATAGGGGTGCTCATCGTAGGCTTTCCAAAAATTGGGCTGTGAGCGTTCCGTCAAACACATGCATGGTTGCACCAGTCATCCAAACGCCATCATGTTGCCAATCTATATAGATCGCGCCGCCGTCCAGCTGGATCTCAACTTTACGTCCAGTCAGGCCTAAACGCGCGGCCGCGACTGCTGTGGCGCAAGAGGAAGATCCAGATGCTAAGGTCACTCCAACACCGCGCTCCCACACTCGCATTCTGAGGTGGTCTGTTCCAATTACATGCGCGAATTGCACATTGGTGCGTTCTGGGAAAAGGGGGTTTGTTTCGAGTGCTGAGCCGCGCCCCGCCAAATCAACTGCATCGGCATTTTCAACAAAGAAGGTGCAATGTGGATTGCCCATGCCAGTGGCTGTGGGAGTGCCGTCAAGGGGTAATCGCAACGTATCCATGGCGCGTGCCAATGGTATTTCGTCCCAATTCAACAGCGGATGACCCATATTCACGCTTACCATGTCGCCGCAGCGTAGGGCCGTCAGATTGCCGCGTTCCGTTATCAGGCTTAGCGAAGTAACTTGCAGGCGGTCCATTTCATATTGGGCAATACAGCGGGTTGCGTTACCGCAGGCCCCCGCAGTGGACCCGTCGACGTTGAAAAACGTCAAAGCAACATCAGCATCGGGCGAATCATGGATGACTGCCAGTTGGTCAAATCCCACGCCACGGTGTCGATCGCCTAATCCTTGGGCTATTTTGGCTGAAATCTTTGGGCCATGGTTACGCGAATCAACAATAACGAAGTCATTGCCTAGTCCATGCATTTTCATAAAGGGAATCTGGTGCGTCATGTTGGCCATATATCTGCCTAATTAGAAGGAATCCAGTAATAGCTCACAAAAGCCCTTGACCCCAGCCTCTACCCTTTCTAGACACCGCCGCAGTGGGCCCTTAGCTCAGTTGGTAGAGCAACTGACTTTTAATCAGTAGGTCGATGGTTCGAACCCATCAGGGCTCACCACTAATTACAAAGGCTTAGGCTTAACGGCCTGGGCCTTTTATTTTTTCAGCAAGACATACAGCTATACAAGTATGCGCTATGTTAAGTGATTATTATAGATTGAACACTTGATCTAAAGCCTCGTTTTCTCCGCACGCGCATCAGTTGGCAAGCGCCCTCATGGATCCGCACGTCCAGCCCTGACCCTAACTAGGCCACCCCTGGGTCCGCCAAAGGGCGCAACAGGGACTTGGATGTGGCGCTGAGTTGGGCGGGCCTGGCTAGCTAATAAGCCCCGCGACCTCCCTCATGTCAGAGTTTAAAACTGAAACTTACCGCTGCTCTTGCCAAGCGAAGGCAATTATAAAGTGGCAAATTCTATTATGTCGAAAAACGATGTTGCCTTTCAACGGTCTAAATCATCAGACATACACTTCAAGCAATGAAAATATAATTGCACGCTGGTCAATTAGCTGTCAAATTATACCTTGAATTTATGGAGAAAACACTATGCGGATGTCTTTAGTAGCTTGGGTTTTGGGTTTAGCTCTTCTAAGTGGCTGCACTAATAACCAGAAAATGATGCTCGATACTTGGACCGGAGTTCCTGAAGAGCATCTCTTTTCGAGTTGGGGTGTCCCAAACCGGATTGCGCATTCCAACGGGGTAAAATTTCTGACCTATGACACTAAAAATATAATTGGGTTAATAGTAAAAACTAATACTTTCCGTGTGAGCGCACCATCTGGAAAAATTATTGGAGCTTCATGCTCTGGGCTGTGTTTTTAGCAAACTTGAGATGATCAAATGTCTGCTTTGAAATACATGATCTCTCAAATTACAACTAAAACGTAATTTAGAGTAACCATGGTTTCTATTGCAAAGCGGCATCAGAATAACGGTTATGTGATGCTGTTAGTATTGCTGATAGGGGGGCTATTTGAATTCTACTATCAATAGAGTTTCTTAACCAAAAGTTAAGAATTTCAAGTAAATCTTCTCTCACATGAACGCAAATGATAGCTTCCCCAGTTTCCAAAGCGGCTTTTCTTGCTTGATCCAGCACCTCAAAAACCTGTTTCCGATCTTTAAATCGTGTATCAACATACACTGTAACGAGCCCAGAAGCTGGACGGATTACATTTTTTTCGCTTGCAGGAAACAACTCTGGTGGAGCAGCTAGATAAGCAAGCTCGTTATCTACCAAATAAGTGCCCAAGGTAGAAATTTCAGTAATACCTTTTTGCGGCCACGTTAGATTTTTATCCCAAAACCCCATCATTTCGGGCAAAAATTCACGGTATTTTGAAATTTTGTTTTCTAAGTCTTGAAGGCTACTTCGCTGTGGGAATTTTGCCTGTGCCAACACTTCATAACCTGCTCCTCGATAAAGGCGCATCTTAGATTTAGCTGCCTGACTTTCGCCATGCAGTGCAATAGTCAGTGGAAGCCCTGTTGTGAGGAAATACTCTGGATCAGGGGTGGCCCACTCATCGATTAGGACAATACTCAACAATGCTTTGTCCTGACTAGGCACAAATTTAGTTGAAAATTTAAATTTAGAGAGCACTGATGAAGTGTCTTTTGACTTTATTTCGGCGTCTGGCGTAGTTTTCTCAATAAGCTTTAAAGTTTCATACTGAGATGGACTAATGTTTAACATTTGGCTCAAGGCTAATTTATTGTTTATTTCAAGAGAAAAATCTCTTGGCACGGGAGCAATAGAAAAAAGTTTTGTGTGAAGTGCGCTGCGTCTGATTTGGTTTCTTTGTAATGGATCTAAAACTAATTCGGCTTTTGGCTTAATCGGCGATTGAGTGACATCAATTTCTAAAACAAATATTTCAGGAATTTGTGGAGAGGGCATAGTCTGTAGCGCCTGTGGTCTAGATTTTTTATTACCTACAGCAGCTATTTTACTTATCGTTGGAGCCTTCGTAAGCTCAGGTAGTTTTAAAATTGGCGTGACCATGCTTTCTGGCGCCACGACTTTTGTGTAAAACCACCCATTAGACAGTGATAGTGATAGTGTTACGAGGAAGGTTAAGCCATAAATATTGCCTCTGATGAACCCGTTTAAGAAAGAGAAACGCATCTATTGCTCTCCCGAGCCAAACATAGCACCCTCATTTATCAGATCGAGAGCGTAAAACTAATTTATAAATACATTTTTCAAAATTACTTTTCCATAGTTAATCAACAAAATTCCACTATTAAACAAATAAGAACCCTCATCGTTACTGTCCGTTTGTGACGCGCGGTAACGCTTAGTTTTCTGGCTGGTCAGATTTACTGTAAATGACTTTTTTTCCCGAACGACACCGCGACGATTCAATCATCCCGTAGGGTAGTCTCTATATAGGTTTCAAGCCCATCCAAATCGAGGTGGTCAAATTGTCCAAACCCCTGCATCCATGTCCAAGCGGCTTGCATTGCATCAGGATCAAGTTTGCACCACTTCACCCGTCCACGGCGCTCCTGAAGGATCAGCCCAGCATTGGCTAAAACCCTCAAATGCTTAGAAATTGCTGCTAGGGACATCTCAAAGGGCTCAGCGACATCGGTGACTGCCATGTCATCCTCCAAAAGCATCGACAAGATTTCTCGCCGTGTTGGGTCAGAAAGTGCTGAAAATGTGAGATCTAGAGATTTTGCCATGGTTTGAGTGATACTGATATGGTTTCAATCGTCAACCAAATGGTTGAATATAAAATTTAGCGCGATTTAGGGGTACAAACCCCTGCGACAAGGCGCCGTGCAGGCGTGACTGAAAAAATTATGTTTTAAAACAGAATTTTACCTAAAAATCTTACTGGTAAACTTGAATTGACTCTGAGCCCCGCGCCGACTATGCCCCCTGCAACACTCTTGGTTAGGAGTATTAGGTGTCGACGCCAGATCCAGAAAAGCTCAAAGAGCTTGAAAATCGCATTGCGAGGATAAGGGCTGCAAATGCACCTAAGCCTGCGAAAGAGGAGCATCATACAATGGCCAATATGGCTTGGCGTATGGTGATTGAATTGGTGGCGGGGATAGCCATTGGTTTTGGGATTGGGTTTGGCCTTGATTGGCTGTTTGGCACGATGCCAATCTTCCTGA
>Ga0209502_10004344_pt1 | contig 10677 bp, 8 predicted proteins | sample ArcticOcean_MG_C_10_FD_187442 | JGI IMG/M metagenome (GOLD analysis project Ga0209502, IMG submission 187442) | Marine microbial communities from western Arctic Ocean - ArcticOcean_MG_CB11_90 (SPAdes) (version 2) | ecosystem: Environmental > Aquatic > Marine > Oceanic | place: Arctic Ocean...
GAATTTAAGTGTACATCTCTGAAAATTAATTCAAATAAAAATATCAATAATAAAATTATTATTGATAAGATAAAAATAAAATACGATAAATTAATTTATGATTTAAATAATCATGATTCTTTATATGTTAAAAAAATATATAAATAGATAAATGAAAATATTAATCGGAGACATTGGGAACACGTTAACAAAATTATGTCTAATCAATAAAAAGTTAAAAATCATTAAAGAATATAATATTGAAACAGCTGAAATAATTAAAGAAAAAAGTTTAATTAGATTCTTGAGTCCTGTTTTAAAAGAAAATTTAAAAAGGAAAATCTTATTTTCTAGCGTAGTACCAAAAGTTTATAGAAAAATTAATACATTTTTTAAAATAAAAAAATATCAAGTTTATGAAATAAAAAAACTACCACTTAAAAATTTAATAAAAATAAAAATTGATAAATATAATGAACTAGGATCAGATAGAATTGCTAACGCGATAGGAGCCTATAGTTTTTATAAAAAAAATTGTTTAATCATAGATCTTGGTACTGCAACCACATTTGATATTGTTAGATATCCCGGTGTATACGAAGGGGGTGTTATTGCGCCAGGTGTAAAACTTTCAATACTAAATTTAAGTAGATTTACAGCTTCTTTACCTATATTTAACTTAAAAGCTAATTCAAAAATTTTCGGAAAGAATACAAAAGATGCTCTTAATGCTGGGTTTCTTTGGGGTTATCAGGGATTGATAAATAATATTGTTAAAAAAATTAAAACTTCTTTTAATTGCAGTTTTAAGATAATCCTAACTGGCGGTTATTCAAAAACTTTTTCTAAATTAATTAATAATAAATCAACTATTGAGCCAAACATTACTATAAAAGGTATCATGCATATTTATAAAAATTTAATCAAATGAGCAAAGAAGAACTTCTTTTTTGCCCATTAGGTGGCTCCGGTGAGATAGGCATGAATTTAAATTTATATGCCTATGGTAAAGAAGATGATCAAAAATGGATAGCTGTAGACATGGGCGTCACTTTTGCGGACGATTCTATTCCTGGCATAGATTTAATTTATCCTGATCCTGGTTTCTTGGTAGAGAAGAAAAAAGATTTATTAGGTATTGTATTAACACATGCCCACGAAGACCACATTGGATCTGTAGCAATTATATGGCCACAACTTAAATGCAATATATATGCAACTCCATTTACAGCAACTTTATTAAAAGAAAAATTTAAAGAAAAAAAAATTGATATTACAAGCTATTTAAAGATAGTCCAATTAAACGGCAAAATTAATCTTGGACCCTTTGAAATAGAGTTTATTACTTTAACACATTCAATTTTAGAACCCAATGGACTTAGTATAAAAACTCCCGCAGGAATTATTCTACATACCGGTGACTGGAAGTGTGATCCCAATCCATTAATAGGTGAAAGAATTGATGAAAAGAAATTAAAAGAGATAGGAAATCAAAATGTATTAGCTATGGTTTGTGATTCTACAAATGTTTTTAACGAAGGAAGAGCTGGATCCGAATCTGACGTCAGAGAAAGTCTTGTAAAAATTATATCAAACTTAAAAAAAAGAATTATTGTTACAACTTTTGCTTCTAACGTAGCAAGAATGGAAACAGTTTTTTACTGCGCTCAAAAGTCGAACAGACAAATATCTTTAGTCGGTAGATCTATGCATAGAATTTACAAAGCTGCTAAACAATGTGGATATTTAAAAAATTTAATAGAACCAATAGATCCGCGAGATGCGAAAAATATATCGAGAGATAAAATTATCTATCTGTGTACTGGTAGTCAAGGCGAACCCATGGGTGCCATGAGAAGAATCACCTCTGGTATTCACCCCGATGTATTTTTAGAAAAAGATGATACAGTTATCTTTTCATCAAAAATTATACCTGGTAATGAAAAAAAATTATATGCAATGCACAATGAAATAGTTAAGAATAATATTGAAATAATAACAGAAGAGAATGCTTTTGTTCATGTGTCTGGACACCCTAATCGAGATGATCTAAAAGACATGTATAGTTGGGTGAAACCAAAATCTATTATCCCAGTTCACGGAGAACACCGTCACATGATTGAGCAAGCAAAGTTTGCTAAGGAAATGAAGGTTCCACATAGTTTACAAATAGAAAATGGCGATATTATAAAAATTTATCCTGGTGACACTCCTAAGATAATTGATAAAGCTCCTTCAGGTAGAATGTATCTAGACGGATATATTTCAGTAAGAGAAGATTCTAACTCTATTAAAGAAAGAAGAAACCTAGCAATCAATGGTTATGTAGAAGTTACATTGCCAATAAGCAATAATGGTAAAATCAGAAAACCAGTGATCTCCTTTAAAGGTTTGCCAGTAGATGATTTAGACGAGACATTTATTTTTGATATGGAAGATGAAATAGCTGATATTTGTAAAACATTTTCAATACAAAGTAAAAAACAAGAATATAATTTAATAGATACTTTAAAACAAAACTGTAGAAGAATTGTAAGAGAGAAAACAGGAAAGAAACCTCATACTAGAATCAACTTAGCAAGAATTTAATGTCTACGACTGGGTCTTTAATAGTCTATATATCAATTTGGTGGATAGTATTTTTTTCAGTTTTACCAATTGGAATAAAATCTCAGAATGCAAAATTTACTGACAAATTGTATGGTAATGACCGAGGTGCACCAAAAAACCCCAACATCAAAAAAAAATTTTTAATTACTACTTTAATTACTTCAATAATTTTTTTAGTAATATATTATCTAGTAAATCAAAACTATTTAAATTTAAGAGGTTATTTACAGTAATGTTGCTTTCTAAAATATTTTTACCATTAACAAAAGATTTACCATCTGACGCAAAAATAAAATCTCACCAACTTATGCTTAGAACTGGAATGATTAAGCAATCATCAGCTGGAATCTATTCCTGGTTGCCATTAGGTTTCAAAATAATGAAAAAAATTGAAAGTATTGTTAGACGAGAACAAAATGAAATAGGTGCACAAGAAATGTTAATGCCAACTATACAATCTGCAGATATTTGGAAAGAGAGCGGCAGATACAATGACTATGGCGATGAAATGTTAAGAATTAAAGACAGGCAAGGGAGAGAAATGCTTTATGGTCCCACTAACGAAGAACTTATAACAGAAATTTTTCGTTCAAGTATTAAATCATATAAATCACTTCCTCAAATGCTTTATCATATTCAATGGAAGTTTAGAGACGAAGTAAGACCAAGATTCGGTATTATGCGCTGTCGAGAATTTTATATGAAGGATGCCTATTCTTTTGATATCAGCGATGAAGAAGCAAAAAAATCTTACAATAAGATGTTTTACTCTTATTTAAAAATATTTTCAAAACTTGGACTTAAAGCAGTACCAATGGCAGCAGAAACAGGACCTATTGGAGGAGAACTATCTCATGAATTTATTATTTTAGCAGATACTGGAGAAAGCAATGTTTATGCAGATAAAAATATTTTTGAAATCAATACTGACAAATATGACTTTAGTGACAAATCTTTGGAAAAAATGAGAAATGATTTTTCTTCTTTTTACGCCGTAACAGACGAAAAATTTAATAAAAATAATTTTGAACTAAAAGTCAAAAAAAATAATCAAATTATTACAAAAGGAATAGAAGTTGGTCATATTTTTTATTTTGGAGAGAAATACTCTAAACCTCTTAATTGTTTAATAGATCATAAAGAAGGTAAAAAAGTTCCAGTCAAAATGGGATCATATGGAATAGGTGTATCTAGGTTAGTTGGAGCTTTAATTGAAGTAAATTTCCAAAACGATGTTATGAAATGGCCTAAATCAGTTTCACCCTATGATGTTGTTCTGATACCAAACATAAATAAGAACAACAAACAAAGCTTTGAAATTGCAACTAAGATCTATAAAAAACTTCAGAAACAAAAAATTGACGTACTTTTAGACGATGTTGATGAGAATATGTCAGCTAAATTTAAAAAACATGATTTAATAGGTATTCCTTATCAAATTATAATCGGCTCTAAATCTGAAGAAAGCAGATTCGAATTTAAAGAAGTGGGCAATGATGCAATACTATTAAACTTAGAAGAGATAATTAGAAAAATTAAAAATTAAATTGTTTACCTCAGCAGAAAGATTAATCGCATTAAGAAATTTAAAGCCTAAAAGAAAAGAAGGTTTTTTAAAAGTTATTTCAATTTTTTCATTTATTGGAATAATGCTTGGTGTAGCAATTTTAATTATAGTTATGTCTGTTATGAATGGCTTCAGAACAGAACTTACTAATAAAATTCTTGGTTTTAATCCTCATTTAATCATCAAACCTTATAATAAAAAAAACATAGACTTAAAATTCAGAAATCAGTTGAGTAAAAATTTTCCCAGTATAGAAGTTTTAGAATCTTACAGTGGTGAAGGAGTTGTAATTAATAATGACTACGCGAAAGGCATAATGATTAAAGGTCTGGATCCTAAAAACGAAAAAAATTTAATTTTTTTAAACAAAATTTTAATTGAAGGTAAGAAGAATAAAATAAAAAAAGGAGGAATAGTAGTTGGCAAAGAATTAGCAATAGAATTAAATTTAGCCGTTGGTGATAAAATTAATCTCCTTTCATCTGTTTATATTAGCACCCCTTTCGGTAGTCTCCCTAAACAAGAAACTTATTCTGTAGAAGGTATTTTTAGTAGTGGTTTTTATGAATTCGACAAAAATGTTGTTTTTTTAAATTTAGATGAGGCGCTATACTTTTTTGACAAGACTAAACGTGACATTAATTTAGAAATATATTTACCAGACCCATTAAATGCTAACGATATAAAAGATAAAATTGGGCTAATGAATAATACCTTTTTTATTTATAGTTGGATTGACTTAAATAAATCATTTTTTAGCGCTCTTAAGGTTGAAAGAAATGTAATGTTTATAATTTTAACTTTAATTATTATAGTAGCTGCTTTTAATATAATTTCTGGATTAACTATTCTGATTAAAAATAAAACTAAAGAAATTGCTATTTTAAAAACGTTAGGCCTAAGCAATAGATCAATAATAAAAACCTTTTTTTTAACTGGTTTTACAATTGGTCTGATAGCTAGTATTTCTGGAATTATTATTGGTGTTTTATTCTCAGAAAATATTGAGTCTATAAGAGTATTTTTGTCTTACATTTTGAATATTGAAATTTTTCCTAGCGATGTATATTTTTTAGAAGAAATGCCAAGTGAAATAAATTCTTTTTCAATTATGATTATTTTTATTTTTTCACTAACAACAACAAGCTTAGCATCATTAATTCCGGCAATATCGATATCTAAAATGAACACTATAAAAGCATTAAAATATGAATAATAACATTCTAGAAATTAAAAAAATTAACAAAAATTTTCAACATAGAAACGGCTTAATTGAAATTTTTAAAAATGTAACACTGAAGGTAAGAAAAGGTGACTTAATAGCATTGGTTGGGCCGTCAGGTTCTGGTAAATCCACTTTACTTAACATGATTTCTCTAATTGACACGCCGACATCTGGTCAAATTATTTTTAACAAGAAAGATATAAGAAATTTAAAAGAAGAAGATAAAGATGATATTAGAAAAAAACATATTTCTATGATTTTTCAAAACAATAATCTTCTTACAGATTTTACAGCTATAGAAAATGTCTTAATGCCATTAATAATAAGAGGAGAAAAAATTAAATTATCTCAAAAAAAAGCAGAAAAAATACTTTCTAGTCTTGACCTAAAAAGTAGACAAAACCATTACCCAGACGAACTTTCTGGTGGTGAACAACAAAGAGTTGCAATTGCAAGAGCATTAATTTCTGAAACTGATTTAATCTTAGCTGATGAGCCCACTGGAAATTTAGACCATAAAACATCTCAAGAAATATTCTCATATTTCTTAAAACTAAAAAAATTAAATAAGACTATAATTTTTGCAACTCACAATAGAGATTTAGCCAATAAAGCAGATTACAAGTTGAGTATTTTAAATGGTAATATAAAAAGAGCTAATGTCTAATGTCAAAATTTTCAATAATTTTAAAATTCATACTCAATATTCCATCTGTGAAGGTGCAATTAAGATTGATGATTTAGCAATTCACTGCAAGGAAAATAAAGTTTCAAACATAGGTATTTGTGATAGCTACAATTTATGTGGAGCTTTAGAATTTGCAGAGAAGATCAGTAAGTTTGGAACACAACCTATAATAGGAACACAAATTAATTTTTCTTTAGACAATTCTATAGGTAAATTACCTTTATTTGCCTGTTCATCTCATGGATACAAAAATCTTATTAAATTATCTTCAAATAGTTATTTAGATTCTGATGAAAAAACAGATGCACATTGTAAAATCAATGTATTAAAAAATATCAACGATGGTTTGATGTTGTTAAGCGGCAATCATCACGGTTTATTTGGTAAATTATTTAAGTTAAACAAATTAAAACAAATAGAAGAAGCAACAAAAGAATTAAAAAATATATTTAAAGATAGGTTTTATCTAGAAATACAAAGACACAATGAAACAGGCGAAGAAAACTATGAAAATTTTATAATTAAACTTTCTAAAGAAAACCAAATACCCTTAATTGCTACACAAGAAGTTTTTTATTTAAAAAAGGATATGTACGAGGCCCACGATGCTCTAATTTGTATAGGACAAAAAAATTTTGTAGACAATCCAAATAGACTAAAATTTAGCGATCAACATTTTATTAAAAAAAATGATGATATAGTTAATTTATTTAAGGATATTCCGGAAGCGCTAGAAAATAACTATAATTTCCCATATAGATTTAATTTTAAACCAAAAAAATCAACTCCAGTTTTACCTACCATAGAAACAGAAAATAATATTACTGTTGAAGATGAGTTGTTAAAGCAAGCAGAAGCAGGTTTAAAAAATAGGATAGAAAACCATATATTAAAGAAAGATTCAAAACTTAACAAAGAAAAAACATTAATACTCTACAAAGATAGACTTTATCACGAATTAAACATCATAAACTCAATGAAGTATCCAGGTTATTTTTTGATCGTATCCGATTACATTCGATGGTCAAAAAATAATAATATTCCTGTCGGACCGGGAAGAGGTTCTGGAGCCGGATCTTTAGTCGCGTATTGTTTAGATATAACTGACGTTGATCCAATTGAATTTGACTTAATATTTGAAAGGTTTTTAAACCCGGACAGAATTTCAATGCCAGATTTTGATATAGATTTTTGTGAAGAAAAGAGAAATTTAGTATTTGAATATTTAAAATCTAAATATAAAAATGGAGTTGCTCATATTATTACTTTTGGAAAATTAAAAGCTAGAATGGCAATCAGAGATATGGGTAGAGTACTTGGGTTACCATATGGTCACGTAGACAAAATAAGTAAAATGATACCATTTGATCCATCAAGACCCCTTTCTCTACAAGAATCAATTGACAGAGAGCCAAGATTTAAAGAAGAAATTAAAAATAATAAGAAAGTTGAAAAGTTAATAGAACTTTCATTAAAAATTGAAGGACTTAACAGAAACATGGCAACACATGCAGCAGGTGTTGTTATAGCTGGTGAAAACTTATCCGAACAAGTTCCTTTATACAAAGATCACTCTGCCAATTTAATATTGCCATCTACACAGTTTGATATGCACTCTTCAGAAAATGCAGGTTTAGTAAAGTTTGATATACTTGGTCTTACAGCTCTTACTGTTATTAGCAAAACAATAAAAATGTTAACTCTAAAAAATATAAAACTTGAAATTAGTAAAATCGATTTACAGGATCAGAATGTTTTTAAATTACTGTCAACTGGAGAAACTACAGGCTTATTCCAGCTAGAAAGTACAGGTGTAAGAGCTACTTTACGACAAATGAAACCAACAGAATTTAATGATATTGTTGCTCTAGTCGCTCTTTATAGACCAGGGCCGATGAGTAATATTCCCACATATAATGAATGTAAAAATGGCCAAAGAACACCCGACTATATTCATGAAATACTAGAAAAAATTTTAAAACCAACTTATGGGATTATAATTTACCAAGAACAAGTAATGCAAATCGCACAAACTCTTGCTAGTTTTTCTGCTGGTGAGGCCGATATTTTAAGAAGAGCAATGGGTAAGAAGAAGAGAGCAGAACTTGAAAAACAAAAAGAAAAATTTATTTCCGGAGCGTTAAAAAATGGTATCAAAAAAGATGTAGCTAATTATGTTTTTACTAAAATTGAACCTTTTGCAGATTATGGTTTTAATAAAAGTCACGCTGTAGCCTATGCTCTAATTGCATTTCAAACCGCTTATTTAAAAACTTATTATAAAGAAGAATTTATAGCTGCTTCTATGTCTACGTCATTAACTAACACAAGTAAACTTAGGGAATATGTTGAAGAGCTAAAAAGATTAAAAGTTGAAGTTATTAGACCTTCAATAAATAATTGTTTTGCTGAGTTCAAACCAGATATAAACAAAATATTTTACGGGCTAGGTGCCATTAAAAGTGTAGGTTTTGAAGCGATTTCAAATATTATAAATGAAAGAGAAAAAAATGGAAAATTTAAAACATTTACAGATTTTATTAACCGTGTAGAACCTAAAGATGTAAATAAGTTACAGCTTGAAGGACTTGTTAAAGCTGGTGCATTTGATGAAATTGATATTAATAGGAAAAAATTATTTGAGGCAATACCTAAAATTATTCAAACAATAAAAAGTAAATATGAAGAAAAAATAAGCAATCAAACGAACCTCTTTGACGATGTTAGCAATAAGCACAATGAAATTTTCAAGTTCGACACAGTTAAGGCTTGGACTAAAAAAGAATTATTAAATGAAGAATTTGTCTCCCTAGGATTTTATATTTCAGACCACCCCCTAAATGAGTATAAAGATTTTTTTTCTCAGCTTAAAATTTTGTCTTATAAAGACTTCTTAGAAGGCAATAAGTCAGAGGCTCTTGTTGCAGGAACAGTAATGTCTATCCAAGAAAAAAAAAGTGCAAAAGGAAATTCTTATGCAATTATAAAATTTAGTGATAATAAAAGTGAATTTGAAATATTTCTATTTTCTGATCTTTTTTCCTCTAACAGAGAGAAACTAAAAGAGTCTAATTCTTTTATTTTAACACTTCAAAAAGAACAAAGTACGGGTGAAAATAGCTTAGTAAGAGTTAATATCAAAAAAATAGTGGACTTATTAGATCTGGTAAATAAAACCTATGAACAAGTGTCTATAGAATTAAGCGATAAAGGAAAACTAAAAGAATTAAATGAATTGTTAAAAAATACCGGTGAAACAAAAATTAATGTCATTTTAAGAGACAGTAGCAAAAATTACCTATTTGAACTTGAAAAAGCCAGAAAATTTGATTTTAATCTATTTAGTCTAATCAAAAATAAGGAATATGTTAAAAAAATAATTTTCTAGAAGCTTGATTTGTTCTATTTTTGACTATATGAGAGCTTAATTTCGCACACAGTGTTAAGGAGTAAAATCCTACCGGTCTCAAAAGAGGTTTGCTGTGGTGGATTAACCGGAAAAAATTATGAATATACCTGAAGTAAACATAAAACAATTATTAGAAGCCGGAGTTCACCTGGGCCACAAGACACTAAGGTGGAATCCAAAGATGAAAAAATTCATTTTCGGAGAAAAAAATTCAATTCATATAATTGATCTGACACAAACTGTAGTTTTTTTTAAAAACGCCTTAACAGAAATTTATAAGTGTATATCAAGTGGTGGAAAAATATTAATTGTATCAACAAAAAAACAAGCTTCAGAACAAATCTTAAGCTTAGCTAAAGAAACAGATCAATTTTATGTAAATTATAGATGGCTAGGTGGAATGTTAACAAATTGGAACACTATTCAAAATTCAATTAAAAGATTGAAGATGTTAGAAGAAACTCTCGCAAAAGAAGACACCGGTTTTACAAAAAAAGAAATTTTAAAACGAACTAAAGAAAAAGAAAAACTTCAAAGATCACTAGGTGGCATAGCTGACATGAAGAAATTACCTCAATTAATTTTTATCATAGATACAAACGTTGAATCTCTTGCTGTAGCCGAAGCTAAAAAACTTAACATTCCAATTGCAGCTATTTTAGATACCAATTCAGATCCAACAAATATACATTTGCCAATACCAGGAAATGATGATGCAAGAAGATCAATCAATTTATATTGCGACCTATTAAAAAGCACTATTATTAATGCATCAAAATTTATTGAAATAAAACCCAATGATAAAGACAAAGAACAACTAAACCCAAAAAAATTAAATACAGAAACAGTTGTAAAAAAAGCTGAATTAAAAAGTATTTAATCAAACTTTATTTTATGTCCAGCAAAGAACTCCTTGAAAGTGTAAAAAAACTTAGAGAAGTCACAGGTGTTGGTTTTAAAGACTGCAAACTTGCTATTGATGAATCAGACGGTAACATCGAAAAAGCTATAGAATTTTTAAGAAAAAAAGGTATAGCCAAGGCTTCAAACAAAATGAGCAGAACTGCAGCTGAAGGACTATGCCTATTAGAAGAAAAAAATGGTGAAGTATCATTAATAGAGATTAATAGTGAAACAGATTTTGTTGCGAAAAATGATGTATTTGTTTCTTTTTGCAAAGAAGTTTCAATTATAAATTT
>Ga0209502_10004346_pt1 | contig 10675 bp, 3 predicted proteins | sample ArcticOcean_MG_C_10_FD_187442 | JGI IMG/M metagenome (GOLD analysis project Ga0209502, IMG submission 187442) | Marine microbial communities from western Arctic Ocean - ArcticOcean_MG_CB11_90 (SPAdes) (version 2) | ecosystem: Environmental > Aquatic > Marine > Oceanic | place: Arctic Ocean...
GAGGCTTATTGAGATTGGTGGGTGAAAAAGGAAGGCACGAATGCCTCCCCTCATTTTAAGAGTTCAACCAGTCTAGCAGAAGTCGCTTCATTCTGGGTGATGGTATGTAGAGTGTTACGGGTTGCCCGTTTCGTATCTGAGACCTCCAAATCCATTGGATTAACTCCGTAAGCCCATAGGCATCGCTGAACTCTTTTGTGGGACAGCCCAGCCATTGAGTGATTGGTGGCATGGGATGCTTATCGTAAAGGTAAACTAAGTGGCTGCAGTGGGAATAGTCGTTGGTCCCTCTCGTCTGGTTAGCAACCCAATGAACTTTCCCGAGTCCCGTGGTTTTTGCAAATCCCCTAAGCTGAAGTGTACCAGACTTGAATGCTTTAGAGTCACGCCAGTTAGCCTCGGCACAAGTCACCATTACATTCTCTAGAGGCACACCCTTTAAATGCCGAGCACGCCAGTTCTTCAATCCAGACCGCACAATCTGAGTTTCTTTAGATTTTTCTGAATATTTGGTTTGCTTGGAGTAAGTGAAGTTCACCTTTTCCAACGCCTTTGCGTCAGCAAATGTAATAAGCTTAAGCGCTTTTTTTCTAAAGTCTGCTTCTAACTCATTATCAATCTCGAGTTGGTAAGGCAGATTCACTTTTTCCAAATATTTTAGAAAGTAACTTCCCTTTGATTTGTATGTTAAAACTTCCATCGAAGCGCAACCGCTAAACAAAACCTTTGAGACCGCCGTGAAAAAAGTGCCCTGCTTACAAACATATAGATTACGGGCTTGGGCATATTGTTTTATTCGTGGGTCAAGTGTGTCGGAGACCACATCAAATAAGCTGTCCCATTTAGGTGTCACAGTGCACAGGCCGCCTTCAGATACATCTAAGTAACCTGATGAAACATAGAACTCATCTACAGACCTTTTAGATAGGGTCTTCACGACATTAATGACCCCAGGAACTTCATCAATAATCACATTGTAATTCTTCAGGAACCCTTCAGCAGCAAGTTGACCAATGTCGCTGTAAAGCTGATGTGTAGTTACTATGGATTTTCCTTGAGCTATGAGTTCAAGCAATGCCGCTCGCTTGGTTCCAGCTTGCGTAATAGTTATGACAGGTTCTGCAACGTCTAGGTGCGATGTGCCCGCCAGCACACGCTTAACCTCGGTAAGTAATGGGACTACAATGAGGTAGCGCTTATCAGGCTTAAGTGTCCTTATCATTTTAGATGTCTTCCCATTGCCACAGGGAAGGTCAGTTATGATGATTTTGTTGGGAGGAAATTTGGTGTGTTCTGATTGCATAGCATTCCTTTTAGGCATGGCGAAAAATTGAGTAAGAAAGTGTCACTCATGAGGTTCTTAAGTGTCTATTTTTAAAGGTTTAATTTAAGTTTTTGTTAAGAGAAGCATAAGAAAAAAGATAAAAGCTGCCTCTATATGGTTGAGTGCAACAATCAAATTAAAGCTTATTTTAAGAGGGTTAATTTAGGTCCAAATTATAGACCAATCTTTAGGTGCGCCTAAAATACGTCTTTAATGATGACGCAGTCGGCATCTTACCAATCCACATTTGTGGAGACCAATTTATGTAAGGCTAAAGATATAAACTCGTCACTCTTTTCTAGCTAGAGTACACCCTTTGAAATTAGTCTTATATCTAAGAATTTATGACAGGGGGAGGGAAACAACCAAAATCACTACTTGTGATTGGTCTTACTCATACTTTTCTAAAAGGACGTAGCTATCGAAACCTAATTTGTCTCAAAAAATTCGTATGAAGTTAGGGATAACCTATAGAGTGTCTAGTCCGTTCATGTTTCCCTTTTAGGGCAACCTTTAAAAGACCCATTATTATAAGGTTTTTTGACTTCGGCGGCATACGACATTCAGTTGTCACCTAATAGCATTGGTCTTTTGACCTTGGTGGCCAGTCCTGCAGTAAACGAATTTAAAACTGTTGGAAAACAACAGGATAACTACAAGTTTACTAAGGATTTTGGTGCCCAGAAGAGGCTAATGGTTCCTGTAGTAGGCGTAAAAATCTGTCAGTCTTTCAACTATAGTTAACTCTAAGCAATCCCCCCGCATCCCTCAAGTGTTCTGTTGGTGGCCAGTATGGTGGCCAGTAGGGATTGGTCTGGGGCTTGGAGACTCTTTTAGGTGAGACCCAAGGGGGCTTTTGTGTATGAAAAAGGTTTATAACTTTGAAAGATACTCAATTTCGATGAAGTAGTCGGGTAAGTTATCTTCTTCAGCTACTGCACTTTCTTGTTCCCCATAAGTTGCTTTTATACCCATTGGGGTAAGATACTTATTTCCTGAAGTTGTAATGCCTTCGCTCGCAAAGGTTAGAAGCCTCCCATCCATTAATACAAAATCGCCTCTATTTACACCTAAGAGTTGCTCATAGATGCGGCTTCCAGGTTTAGCTGGTGCAAACCAAACCTGCTCGCCATCAATTGCAGCTATGGACCCAGTCCCAAAATAGACTTCGCAGTGTAACTTCACCCTAAATGCGGCGTCACCAGCTTCAGTTGCAAACACTTCTTCAACCATAGCTACCCAATCAGAAAACCCGCCATCCGGAATTATAGCTTCAATTTCCTCATCCCGTGTTCGAAGTACTAAATTTTGTTTTAGCTGGTTCCCCGTATTCATTGCAGCCGACAATTCAGCTTCTGAATTCTGAATTATTTCACAAAACCTTTTTTGACGCGCTCCAATATAGTCACTGGCGCTCGACCATTCTGGAGGCTGTCCAGTTGGCCCAGTGGTACCATCCACATCACCAGTCTTCGCGCCATTTACTCTGTTTAAAAACACGCTGAGGCCAACACTTAAATCTCTGATTTTTGCAATATCTCGGTCATACTTGTAGGGAGACGTAGCAAAAAATTCGTCTGCAGCATCCGAAAAGTCGATACCAGTTACAACTTCTGCATTGAACGGATTTTTTTGTATCCAGCTTACCAGTTGATTAAACAAGACACCAAGTTCTTCAACTTTACTTTGTAACTCAATTCCTTTTGTTTCCTGTCTGATTTTGGTTTGCTCATTAAGGAAAGTAGCCAGTTCACTACAGATCAAAACATGACCATTGAAAAAATCAATAACTTGCTCAGACACATCAGATACAGAATTAGCCTTCTGGATGCTCGTCCGGAGTTTATTCATCGCGAGGATTGAGGCGCGATTGCGCATACACGTTCCGTTACCCAGTTTATTGAAGTAAGCTCCCAAATCATCAAGTATATAGTTCGCCGAATTTAAATCTTTAATGTAGCTCATCACTATTTTTGGTGGGCCACTCGCTGGCGATGGCATTCGATTCTCAGTAGTTGTTTTGGTGATATCTGCCGCACACCCAATACCTAAGTGTTGATAGCAAAGGTTCTCATCATTGATAACTTGTGGATCAAGCTTTGAAGCTACCTTCATTACACAATCGCTGAATTTGGAAACTAGAACAGTATCATTTCGGCTTATAATAATTGCAGGTTGTTCGCATTGTTCGAACTCGCCAATTACCCCAAGAATCGGGTACGCGCGCGCATCCAATTGGTTTTTGCTAGCCCAATTGGTGAAGTCTTGTTGCATTTTTTGTACATCTTGATTTATGGCCACAAAATTCTGTTTGAGCTCTTCGATGTCTGATTTACTTCTGGCGCCTACAAAAATGAAAAATTGGTCTTGAGCCAAACACCATTCTTCAAATTCCATATATATCTCGTATGCTTCAATATCCCATGTAGACATATTTATGATACTACGAGCACCTGAGAACTTACGAACAAACTCAATTGGAAACTGATTCCCAGAATTTACGTATTCAGAAATGTCTGAGAGGAGTATTTTGGAACGAACCAAAGCCAGCTCGACGTCACGTTCGTACTTGGATACGCGCTCGTCAGCTTCTACTTGAACTAAACCGGCTTCTTTTTCTGCGGCAGCGGCATCAGCCCGTACTCTAGCATCCTTCGCAGTTTCCTCAGCCAAAGCAATTTCAAGCTCTACGCTCGTAATTGAACGTTTCACTGCATTAATTTTTTCAATTAATAGTTTATCCCTTTGGGGCAGACGAAGTAATTCTAAATTAAGTTCAACAAGACATTCGTCTTCAACTTTTAGCTCATTATATTTCTCTTGCATTTGCAAAATTAAACGAAGCTTGTCGTTCGTTTCTTCACTAACTTGTAAGCGGTTTGCAAAATCCAGAAGGTCCAAAACCTGAACGGTTTGCGCCGCAAATAAATTTTCTTTGCTGTAAATTTCACCGGTGTTTATCAGACATGAGATTTGATCCTGCAATGCAGCGTTAAGAGAGGCTTTTTCTTTATCCCGTTGCTCAACTAATCCATATCGGTATTGCACAAAAAGTTCGTTTTTGTTTGCAAAATCCTGCAATGTAGCGAAAGCCTCTTTCATTTGTTCGCCCCAAGCATCATCCTCAACGATTGGTACAACGGATGTATACAGCTTCACCAATTCAAGACCAAACACCCCAGGACTGTCTTTTACGAACGCTTGTAAATCCAAAATATATTGCTGGGCATCAGCAAGTTTTATGATAACATTTTGAGCACCTACTATGGGTGCATTATCTCCATCCAAACTGTAACCACGACGTTCTATTAACTCTGAGATAGGCAATTGGATGGATAAATTAGCAACTTCTTCCAAGAGCGATACCAACATAGCCTCCAGTTCAACTAATTTTTCCAAACCAGATTGCTCACCAAACCTTGTTAACAAGCTCAAAAGCGTAGCTGCATCTTCTGCAAATGGGTTCGCTCTCACCCAAACTTCAATCTCTTCCAAAATACGATTTATATCGCCGATTAATTGCTCTTTAGATTGATTTTCTCGAGCACTTCGGTTCTCGTTGCGAGAGTTTCGAAACGTTTTGAACTCATCGTATTTATTTACATATGTAAGTAGTTGCTCAAAACCATTTGTAAGCTCGGCAGTCCACTCAGTGGAAAATTCAGCGCCTTTCGAGGTTGCTAAAAACCTGGCCAAGTCTACGCCCAATGATGCACCACTGTTATAGTATTCGCGGATATCATCAAAAAGTGTATCGGCCTCTTGTTTTAGTAAATCTTCTTTCTGTTTCATCTCTTCTATTTTAGCAACTTTAACAGCCACAGATGCAAGTTCTTCAAGCTGTACATTCGTTTGTATTTTTTCATTTAAAGATGCAATTTCATTAGCTAAATCCAACTGCTCTTGACTTAATAAAAAGGTAGTATCAATCAAATCGATCTTATTAACTGTGTGGGTGATTTCTAAAGATTTTAGCTCTAATCTCGTATCCCGTATAAGGCTCAATTTAGTTTGAATTTCATCATCACCCCCGCCAGAAGCTGCCCCTGAGAGTTTTATTTCCAGAGCATTAACTCTGAGTACGCGTTGGTCGAGAGCATTTTTAACCATGAATTCTTTGATGTCTTTTGTCAAAACAGCAATTTCATTTTCCAAAACTATGTTCGCAAATTTCAACGCCTTGGAACGGTTATCAGCACGCGCTTTATGAAAACTATTGAAATCTTTGATATTAGAGAGTTGATCAATTTCGCAAATGGTAGCATTTGGCGATTTTGTTTCTTTCACAAAAATAACAAGCTCATCGAACTTCTTTTTATCGTCCTCACTCCAAGACTGTTGGCTTGATAATTTAGTAATGGGTGCGGCTTTTCCCGCCAATGCGACGCCGAAGTAGTTTTCACAGCTTCCCAAATAGTCACCTAAATCATCAAGAAAATGTTTAGCGTCTACAAGTGAATACAGCATCGTGGGACGAGGTTTTAGCAGCTCCGCAACAGTTTTTACTTCGTATGGGACAAGGCGGCAATCTCTTTTAATTGACGGCGTACGAAAATACCCGTCATCAACTTGCTCTTCGTAATCGATGATAGATCTAACGATAGCCGTCGCGGCACCATACTTTAAATTTTGGGGAGACTTAAACGTATATGAAGTGCCGTAGCCTAATTTAGATAAGCTATCAGATATTTGAATAAGTTCTTCTGGGGTATTCAGGATGTTGCAAGATGCGTTCTTGTTTTTCCCGTAGACCAAAGTCGAAAGCCAAAGGCTCTCATCATAGGTCAAACAACCACTGGCACCTTGCGCGAACGCTCCAAGTATTCCTTCCGCCTCCTTTATAGCCTTGATTGTTCCAGGTCCACGTCGACCGTCAATTTTCGACTTATAAAGGCCCAAATATTTTAGCCGTTTTTGGGCTATTCTAATTGCTGATGTCACCATCGAACACGACAGCGACGAGCTGGAAACCGAAACGGTGGCCACAGAGTTTTGTTTACGGTAGCACGCAAGTTCACGCGCTGAGGGATCGGTTCTGGTTAGTTTACTAATTACGCCGCCATTCAAAGTTTGTTGGCCTATGCTTTCGCAATTGGCCCATCGCTTTAAAGCAGCACAGCTTCCAGGGCCAAAAACCCCATCAGGGCCCCCTGTATATAACTTGCGTTTTATCAAAGCCTTTTGAATAGCAACGAGCTCAGAGGAACTTTTTGACTCATCAAAGCTGTAGCCACACACTGATCTCGTGCCAGAAGCACTAGCTTGGCTAGAACTTGTAAAAGCTACTTTTTTAGAGCCAGTATTTCCTACAGCCCTGTTGCAAGCATCAGCAACTCTATTGATTTCGCGAACTTTGGAACCCGACATCCAATAATCCATAAATTTTCCATCGACATAATCTCGAAAGCTAAAAGGCTTTCGACTTCTCAAATCGTTAACCAAATTGGATACGAATGCTTGATCTGACATCAGACCACATATTCCTTTAAGAATTAGCTTATCTTCTTGACCCAATCTCAGGAATTTTGCTCGCGCGCCTTGAGTATTATTTGACCCAACAGAGAACCCGTATCCAAGTTTAGGATTGCCAAACTTTTTTCCAATAGAAGTTGGCATCGACAAAAAAGTGCGTGTGGATGAAAATCCAATCTCGCTAATTGGACTACTCAAGGAATTCCCTAAAAATTCGAAACCAATAGTCTTTTTTGGTCCCAATTTCCCATTAGTTTTCACACCATCAAGAACAATCCATCCTCCAACTATTGTTCTGTTTTCGCTTCGACCATCAACCGGTGAAATTCTAAAACTTGAATAAGTTAACTCTTGCGATATCGCTTTAGTCGGTATGTAGAATAAAACTGAAACGAGCATTACAATAATCAAATTTATAGTTTGTCGCAGCATTAAGAATCCAACTTTGATTATCTGATGTTCATATAGCCTAAATATTTTTCAAGGAAAAACAATCTATGAAAGACTATTATCAGGATAAGAAATGATAAATAGATTGAATTTTCAATAATTATTGAGAATAACATGGGCCATGTTTGGGCGGTTGAAGGTAACGAAGCGATGAAAATAATATACTCTTTTTTGATAGTGTTTTTTGTCTGGTCCACCGCATCATTAGCAAGTGACGGCTTCAAATTTTATGGTGATTTTTTTATTCATGAGACCATTCCTGAAACCGCGTTCAAGTTAACGGGAATTGCGTACAATGATAATTTGGATTTTAAAGAGTTGCTCGTTAATGAAAAAATTAAAGTTTTAGTTCTGGTTAGCCTTGGAGGCAACGTGCGCGCAGGACTGAACATCGCAGACCGTGTTCACTCAGATGATATAACAACATACGTGCCTGGAAAAATATCTGGGAACGATATTGAATGCTCCTCAGCGTGTACATTCATATTTTTTGCGGGAACAAACCGATATTCTAAAGGACGAATTGGTGTTCACAGATTCAGACAAAAAGAATCTTTTCTTAAATATGTTGTTAATGAACGCAATGCCGAAGATATAGTTAATTTTCTTATCGAAAATCAAGGTTCTGTCCAAGAGCTGACCACGGAAATCACTTTGGCATTAAAGTACTACGGTGTACCAGACTTGGTGATAAAAAATACTTTTTTTACTGACGCCTTGGATATTCACTATTTTGAAGGCGCAGATTTGGCTGAATTCAACCGCCTGGGACTTGTAAGCAAAACCAGGTTTTCAAAAATTGACGAATTCTTAAGAAAATTCATTTGTTTTGAAAATGGATACCCTTTGGGATACCGACATCCTATTTCGTCAACCTGCAAGCGTTTTCCAGGCCTAGACGAGGATAAAGATCGGACTGGTAGCCAATCGAATTTCGAGGCAGTTCACTTGTCGTTTATAAATTGTTTAGAGAGCCGTGATGAGCCTTTTGTAAAAAAACATTTTGAAAAAATAGACCTAGGTGTTGACGAGAACGAACGCGCGCAACTTAAGCTTTCAGAAGCTATCGTATTAATGGGCCCTAAACCGGCCTCACTAATAGGTACGAAAGTTATTAATATTAAAGGGCGCACTCAGAAAATGACCTTTGAATTGTTTTCAGAGAATTCCAAATTTTGGCTGAGATTTTCTACTAAAGAAAGAACGCGCATGTGCATGTACGACAGGATGTAAAAAATTTCATACACAAAAGCCCCCTTGGGTCTCACCTAAAAGAGTCTCCAAGCCCCAGACCAATCCCTACTGGCCACCATACTGGCCACCAACAGAACACTTGAGGGATGCGGGGGGATTGCTTAGAGTTAACTATAGTTGAAAGACTGACAGATTTTTACGCCTACTACAGGAACCATTAGCCTCTTCTGGGCACCAAAATCCTTAGTAAACTTGTAGTTATCCTGTTGTTTTCCAACAGTTTTAAATTCGTTTACTGCAGGACTGGCCACCAAGGTCAAAAGACCAATGCTATTAGGTGACAACTGAATGTCGTATGCCGCCGAAGTCAAAAAACCTTATAATAATGGGTCTTTTAAAGGTTGCCCTAAAAGGGAAACATGAACGGACTAGACACTCTATAGGTTATCCCTAACTTCATACGAATTTTTTGAGACAAATTAGGTTTCGATAGCTACGTCCTTTTAGAAAAGTATGAGTAAGACCAATCACAAGTAGTGATTTTGGTTGTTTCCCTCCCCCTGTCATAAATTCTTAGATATAAGACTAATTTCAAAGGGTGTACTCTAGCTAGAAAAGAGTGACGAGTTTATATCTTTAGCCTTACATAAATTGGTCTCCACAAATGTGGATTGGTAAGATGCCGACTGCGTCATCATTAAAGACGTATTTTAGGCGCACCTAAAGATTGGTCTATAATTTGGACCTAAATTAACCCTCTTAAAATAAGCTTTAATTTGATTGTTGCACTCAACCATATAGAGGCAGCTTTTATCTTTTTTCTTATGCTTCTCTTAACAAAAACTTAAATTAAACCTTTAAAAATAGACACTTAAGAACCTCATGAGTGACACTTTCTTACTCAATTTTTCGCCATGCCTAAAAGGAATGCTATGCAATCAGAACACACCAAATTTCCTCCCAACAAAATCATCATAACTGACCTTCCCTGTGGCAATGGGAAGACATCTAAAATGATAAGGACACTTAAGCCTGATAAGCGCTACCTCATTGTAGTCCCATTACTTACCGAGGTTAAGCGTGTGCTGGCGGGCACATCGCACCTAGACGTTGCAGAACCTGTCATAACTATTACGCAAGCTGGAACCAAGCGAGCGGCATTGCTTGAACTCATAGCTCAAGGAAAATCCATAGTAACTACACATCAGCTTTACAGCGACATTGGTCAACTTGCTGCTGAAGGGTTCCTGAAGAATTACAATGTGATTATTGATGAAGTTCCTGGGGTCATTAATGTCGTGAAGACCCTATCTAAAAGGTCTGTAGATGAGTTCTATGTTTCATCAGGTTACTTAGATGTATCTGAAGGCGGCCTGTGCACTGTGACACCTAAATGGGACAGCTTATTTGATGTGGTCTCCGACACACTTGACCCACGAATAAAACAATATGCCCAAGCCCGTAATCTATATGTTTGTAAGCAGGGCACTTTTTTCACGGCGGTCTCAAAGGTTTTGTTTAGCGGTTGCGCTTCGATGGAAGTTTTAACATACAAATCAAAGGGAAGTTACTTTCTAAAATATTTGGAAAAAGTGAATCTGCCTTACCAACTCGAGATTGATAATGAGTTAGAAGCAGACTTTAGAAAAAAAGCGCTTAAGCTTATTACATTTGCTGACGCAAAGGCGTTGGAAAAGGTGAACTTCACTTACTCCAAGCAAACCAAATATTCAGAAAAATCTAAAGAAACTCAGATTGTGCGGTCTGGATTGAAGAACTGGCGTGCTCGGCATTTAAAGGGTGTGCCTCTAGAGAATGTAATGGTGACTTGTGCCGAGGCTAACTGGCGTGACTCTAAAGCATTCAAGTCTGGTACACTTCAGCTTAGGGGATTTGCAAAAACCACGGGACTCGGGAAAGTTCATTGGGTTGCTAACCAGACGAGAGGGACCAACGACTATTCCCACTGCAGCCACTTAGTTTACCTTTACGATAAGCATCCCATGCCACCAATCACTCAATGGCTGGGCTGTCCCACAAAAGAGTTCAGCGATGCCTATGGGCTTACGGAGTTAATCCAATGGATTTGGAGGTCTCAGATACGAAACGGGCAACCCGTAACACTCTACATACCATCACCCAGAATGAAGCGACTTCTGCTAGACTGGTTGAACTCTTAAAATGAGGGGAGGCATTCGTGCCTTCCTTTTTCACCCACCAATCTCAATAAGCCTC
>Ga0209502_10004348_pt1 | contig 10667 bp, 11 predicted proteins | sample ArcticOcean_MG_C_10_FD_187442 | JGI IMG/M metagenome (GOLD analysis project Ga0209502, IMG submission 187442) | Marine microbial communities from western Arctic Ocean - ArcticOcean_MG_CB11_90 (SPAdes) (version 2) | ecosystem: Environmental > Aquatic > Marine > Oceanic | place: Arctic Ocean...
GTATAAGAAACCTCACAGCAACTACACACATTGGTGCATTAACAGGTAATGCAGATACAGCAACTGCACTTGCGACTGCTAGAACTATCGGTGGAACTTCTTTTGATGGAACTGCTAATATTGCGGTAGCACTAGCTACACTCGCAACAACAGTAACCATAACGGACAATGAATCTACAAATGAAAGTAATGCCCTTATCTTTACTGCTGGTGGAGATGTTGATGGCGGTGACTTAGGTTTAGAATCAGACGGCACACTAACATACAATCCTAGTACTGGTAAAGTAACTGCAACAGGATTTGTAGGAACACTAACTGGTAATGTGACAGGTAATACTTCTGGAACCGCTGCTACCGTTACAGGTGCAGCTCAAACAAATATTACTTCATTGGGTACACTAACCGCCCTTACAGTTGATAATATTATTGTTAATGGCACAAATATTGGTCATACTTCTGACACGGATGCTATGGCAATTGCCTCAAACGGTGTAGTTACATTTAGTCAGATACCAGTTATGCCAGCAAACTCCATCGATAGTGATGAATACATAGACGGTTCTATTGATACCGCACATATTGCTGATAGTCAAATTACAGTTGCTAAGATGGCAGCAAATTCTGTTGATTCTGATCAGTATGTAGATGGTTCTATTGATAACGCACATATCGCTGATGATGCTATTGATAGTGAACATTATGCTGCTGGTAGTATTGATACAGCTCATATTGCCGATGCTCAAATAACAGTTGGTAAGATGGCAGCAAACTCCGTTGATAGTGACCAGTATGTAGATGGTAGTATTGATACTGCACATATTGCTAATGCTCAAATAACAGTCGGAAAGATGGCAGCAAATTCTGTTGATAGCGCCCAATATGTAGATGATTCTATTGATACTGCACATTATGCTGCGGGTTCTGTCGATGCTGCAGCGTTAGGTGCTGATTGTGTAACCGCTGCAAAGATTGGTGATAATGTAATTAATTCAGAACATTACGCAGCGGATTCTATTGATGAAGAACATATTGCCAATGATGCCGTTGGCTCAGCAGAACTTAAAACACTGTCAACTCTGTTGATTAAAAACTCTGGTGGCACTACATTAAAAACACTTTATGGTGCAGGTGCATAATTGATAATAATATGGAGAATAGTTAATGACAGCACGTTTACCTCTATGGTATAATAGCGGCGTTCTTCAAGAGATGACTGCTGGTGAGATTGTCCAATGGCAAGTTGCAGGGATTTTTGTATACGCTGGTGGTCCAACTTCAGTTCTTACTCAGGTTAGTGGTTCAGGTAGCCTTGCTGCTATGAGTGATACAAGAAAAACAGCGGGTGCTACTTCTACAAATGCATCTGCTTTTGTTGCTGAAGGCAGTACTGCTGAACCCGGCACTGCTACGGTAGCTTATGACAAGGTTAATCAAGCATATACTACAAGTGGTGTGGGTCAGACTGCTGATACTGGTATAACCTTTCCTGTATGGTGGGATAATGGTAATAATACTCTCCAAGCAATGACGCTAACAGATTTCAAGGATACTTTCGTGTCTCCTGCAATTGATCTTTTGGTTGCTGGCTCAGAATCAAATAATACTGGTGGAACTTATACTGTCACAACTTCTTCAACGGCGGCGTCAGGATATACTAATGTATCTACTACCGCAATATTCACTGATACACGAGCAAATACGGGTGCATATAGTGCTGCTGGTATCCCAGAGTCAGCTGATCAACCTACTACGATAACTAATTATTTTCTTCATCGAAGGGATGGTGCAGATAGTACACCAGATAGAAATCTTTTACTTTTAGAAGGCGGGTCGGGTGGACTTATAGAAGGCGCTACTGCCACAATGAAAAGTCTCATAGGAAACTGGATACGCTATGATGCTGCTAATACTGGTGGTCAAAAAATTGTATACACAGTGGCAACATCTGGTGGCAGTACAAGGGGTTCTGGTATGGTCGATACTCGTCTTAATGGTGCTGGTAACTACCAACAGTTACAGGTTGGTGATGATTATCGTTCACAGGAATTTCCAAATGGTTCAGCTGCAACAATAACAACTTATGCTCTTAGGATTGCTAAAGGTGGTTAATATGTACGTATATATAGAGAGTAGGAGATATTAATGTCATACTTATGGACAGATAAAATTACAGATTATTATTACAGTAATCCAGAACTAAATACTGTTGCAGTTTTGTGGACAAGCCCAGATGATGGTCTTATTCGGGAACACTATATTATGGTAGACGAAGAAGATGAACAGTGGAGAGATTTTGTAAAGGAAATTCCTTACGAAAAAATCAGTGAACGGACTGAGGTTCGCCATGAAGAGTTTCGTGAGCAGTTTAGGGAATCTTTTAGAAATTATATGACCCGTGAGCAGGAGGAAACCACTGAAGCGCAAAAAGCGCAAGCTGTTGCACAAACTGTGGCAGTTGAAGCGCTAAAGAATCAAACAAAATTAGATTATGAATCGTGGAAAAAAGACCTCGAAGATAAAGCAGCTGCCCAGGCTGAAGCATCAGCTACTCAGGCTGAAGAACAATCGACAGCACTTAAAACAGCACTTAAATTAGATTATGAATCGTGGAAACAAACTATCGAAGATAAAAATCCTGATAATATATTGTTACTTGATACTAATATACCAGAAGATAATATTTTTGATTTGTTTTTTGGGTTGTATGATGAACAAAAAGAAGAACAAAAAGAGCAGTTATTTAAACTTAAACTCAAAATTTTTGAACAAGATATTGTCAAGAATGCAAAGAAAGATGATAGACTTAAAAATGCAAAAACTTTCATTCGTAAAGCAAAATCTCCTATGGAAGTTCTATTAGGATATATGGTTTTTTCAGATACTGCTGAACTTAATATGAATGAGGAAGAAAGGTTTGAAGTTGATGGGGTATACATACCCCTAAAATGATATAAGGTTTATATATGAATACAATATTATGCGTAAAGTGGGGTGACAAATATGATCATACCTATGTTGAAAAACTAAAGGAACAGTGCGAAGAAAATTGCACTGTTCCGTTTAACTTCTACTGTATCACAGACAAACCAACGAAACCATATGATATAAAAATCCCAGCTGAGTGGGACGAATACTACTTAAAGAATCGTGGATTCTTTTGGGCGTATAGGAAGTATTATGCGTTTGCATTGGATTATGGTGATAATTTAGACATAGAAATAGAAACATCAACAGACTTAACATCGTCTGGTTCTATTCAATTGGAATCTGGTGTAGAAGACTTTTCTAGAATTGTGGGCGATAAATTCTTAATGTTAGACCTTGATGTTATCATACATCAAGACCTTAAATATTTCTTTGATCTTCCTATGGACAAACCTTGGATAGTGCGTGGGTGGTGGAATGATATTCATACAGTTAAACAAAACTTTTCTAAGCACAAATCTACGCCTCTTAACTCTTCTGTTATACGTTGGGATCGTGGCCAATTAAAAAGTGTCTATAAAGATATCAAAAAAAATGTTGAAGTAATCTTTTTTACATATCCCAGTGCTGATAACTATTTTAATCATCGCTGGTATAATTGTTGGGAAGAAGAAAAAGGATTCTTTAGAGCCTTCCCTAAAGGTGACATATACTCATGGTATAAAGGTAATGTATATCCCGATGATATGGAAATAAAAAAACTAAGGTTAGATCATAAAATTTGTTTGTTTAATAATAGTAGAGAAACTGATGATGTTGAAGAGCTAAAATCTTTATGGAATATTTAAAACTTACGCCAGAGTTAGTTAACGATTGGAAAAATGCATTATCAGCTTCAGAACCATATGTGTTCAAACGAGTAATGGATTCTATGAATCAATCTCAATTAGAAAGTAAGTTATGGATAATCCAAGAATTAATTAAGCTAGACATCAAACCAAAAAGAGTTGCAATGCTTGCTGGATGGTTTGCACAATATACCGTTCCTCTTTTGTATGATAATTTTGAATCTATAGTTCGGATAGAAAACTTTGAAATTGATCGAGATGTTAAAAAAATAAGTTATAAATTTAATAAGAGATATAAAGAAGAAGGATATACAATAAAAATTAAAAATGTTATGTTTGATAAAATACAACCGAAGGGAAATGGCCAGGAGGATATGGATACGATAATCAATTGTTCATGTGAGCATATGTATCCAATGTGGAAATTTAAAGAGTTAAATTTAACACCCATACCAAGGATTCAAAAAAATCCTTTATACATATTACAGTCTTCAAATGATAATCAACATGAAGACCATATAAATTGCGTTGACTCCGAAGAGGAATTAATTTTTCAATCTAGAATAGAACATGTTATGTATTCTGGTTCAAAAATACTAGCAAATAAGAGTACAAGATTTATGGTGATTGGGAAATGAAAGGGAGATTGCAATATGAATCCGATACAATGGTGTAGAAAAAATGACATTTGGTATTTAAAAATTGATTTAGAAATACCAGAGGTAATTATTAAAGAGGCTCAATCAGTATATGATGAGGGTTTTTTTGTAGAGCATCGATTGCAAGATGGTGATGAATGGTGGTCTTCTTCAATACATGGATTTGTTCATGAGAATGAAACTGATATATCTTTGGGTTGGCGTAATACTATGAATCCAAGTGGATATGGATACACCGAAGACACAGTCAAGTGGGGCTGGACTGAAGTTGCTGAAGTTGCACCGGAGATGAAGAGATGGTTGGAAGACTTTCCACATAAACACTATAGGCGATGTCGGTTCATGTTGATCAAGCCAGGTGGAAGTATTACTGCTCACCATGATGCTAGTAGTGATAGAATAAACGAAGGTAGGAAAAGAAATATATCTGCTGCCATTAATTTAGCAATCTATCAACCAGATAATTGTTATTTACGAAGAGTTGACACTAAAGAAGAATTGCCTTTTGATAATTGCAGTGGATTTTGGTTTGATAATGGAGTCACCCATGAGGCATTAAATAGTTCTGATGAAAATCGTTTTCATTTTATCATTCATGGTGGTTCGAACAAAGAAAGAATTGCATTGATGAAACGATCTATGGCTAAGCAGTTTGGTAATGATGTATTGAAAGAATTAGATGATGGAAAGCTTTAATGAATTTAAATTGTTATGGTATGAACAAACCAAAAATATAAAGATTAAAAAAGAGACAAAGGGTTGTGTTTTTGTCATAGTTTATCCTGATAAACTTAAATGGGATTTTTCAGTAGAAAAACAAACTCATACAATTTGTGTTCAAACTTCTGGTGGTTCCACAGGTGCCGGAACTGGCCATAACCAAATTTTGTGTTATAAAAGTGAGTTATATGAAACACTAAAAAATTGTATATTTACACATGTTATGATTGTTTCAATTGGTATGGTGTTTGATATGGTTAAACATCCAACTAGTATAACAAGTTTTTTAGAGTTTGCCAAAGTAAAAGATTTTTGCAAAGCTCACATAATTGCTCATCCAAATAAACCAGCATTTCTACATCATCAACACATAGAATTAAATCTAGAAATGTGGAGAGAATATGGTTGTCCAGATTTGTTCAAAAGTAAATGGGAGCATTACATAAGGTATGATGAAAATTTTCACGATGATTATACACCACCTTGGATTTCCATAGCAGATTTAAAATTGCCACAAATAAAAAACTTCTCTATAAGTGACAGAAGAGGAAAGGCATTTTCCTATTATAGAACTGATATTCAAAATGATAATTGGGATATAATTTCTTCTAAAGAGAATGGGTGGAGAGATAAAGTTAATATGTCAGACAATTATTTTAAAATGCTTTTTACTAGAGTGAAAGAAAAATATTATGTCCATAATACAGAAAATATAGGAAAATTACCAGAAGATAATTTTAATGTTATCATAACACCCACTGCTGGATATAGTGGAGAGTATTTTGCAGAAAATTTAGACTTTGATGGAGAAATAATATTCTATGATTATTGCAAGGAAAATGTAGAAATTAAAAATATGATTGTAGATATGAATATGTCAATAGATGAAATACGAACTTATTCAAGAACTAATTTATCACCCATATTAGCTGATAGCTTTATGTTCAACGATGGAAACATACCCCATGTTAAAGATTTACGAAAAAGAATAAGTAAGTTCGGCGACGATGAGGAACTTAAAAAATTACAAGAAAAAATGATTGATAATTGCAATGTCAATTATTTCTTGATGGATATTATTAATGATGAAAATGACAAAAAAATCATAAATAAAATAAAAGATAAAAGGGTATTTTTTGATATAAGTAATATTTTTGGATATCATGTATCTCATATGTGTTATACCTTTAAAGAATTGGTAGACAGGTTTGAATATTTTATAGATATGTTGGAAACATATGCTGAGTATTATCACTTAAAAGGTACAAGACCAGCAAAGGATAAATATGTTAATATCAAATAACACACAACAAAATCTCAGTGAAAAATACGATTGCGTCGAAGGCCAATATGAAGAAAAACTTGATGAAAATTTTCTTGAGTTTACTTTAGAAGAATTAGGTATACCCTCAGCTGAAAGTTTACACAAACAAACTTTAAAAATTGTTGATGAGATTGGTGGTATAAAGGGGTGGCAAAAAAATAATAAGGAATCTAAAAAATATAGAGGATTTAGTATTTGTATTAATCCAAATGGGGACGAATATTTACAGAGTTCATATGCGAGTCTTGGCCATCCAAAATTGAATTGGGCTTATGGAAGAGAGTCTAATCCTAACTTACCTTGGTTGGAAGTTAAAGATACATATTATGATACATATGGATTTAATACAGTTCATCCAATTGTAGAAAAACATTATAGAGAATTTCTAAAATCTTTTGACCTTTTACCTACAAGATCAAGAGTTATGTGGGCTTATCCTGGCCATGAACAAAATTGGCATGTAGATGAAAGGCTTCAAACAGCAATTAGATTTAACATACCATTGGTAACAGAACCTTCTTATATTTTAGAAATTGATGGAACTGATAATTGGGGAAATTCATTGAAATTGACAAAACATTTAGAAGTTGGTAAAGCCTATGTTTGGAATACCAAAATAAAACACAGAATTAAAGAAACTGGTGGAGCAACTAAACCAAGAGTTCACATTGTTGCTGCATTTATTCCTTGGTTTGAAAAAGATGGTGATGATTGGAAACCTAATAAATATTTTGGTTGTCAACCTTTAAATATGATAAAATCAAAAATGATTTTTCCTTATGCGCCATGAAAATATTTGCAGTTAGAATAGGTGACAAATACGGAATAGAATATGAAACGTATTTGGAAAATAAATTATCTGATTATGAAATTGTATGGATAAGAGAACCCTATAACCAAAAAGTAACTTTACAATGGAACAAAATGTGGGGTATGCAATTGGACACAGATGAACCAATCTGTGTAATAGATATTGATATTTTACTTGTGGGTGATTATAAAAAGATATTTGAATATCCTATCAAACCGGGCCAGTTTCTAGCAATGCCTGGATGGTGGAGAAATGATTCTAATACTTATAAGATCAATGGTGGATTCTTCAAATATTATCCAAAGGAATGTAAGTATATCTATGATAAATTCATGAAAGATATTCGTTATTGGCAACAGTTCTATATTAAAAATGGCCAGACTACAGGGCCTGTTAATGGCGAACAGTATTTTGTAGAAGATAGTGTGAATGAAAGATTAGAACTCATTACATTACCAAATGAATGGTTTGCAAGATGGGTTGCTGATGGTAAGGTTATCAACTTTGAAGATAGCGAAACTTGGCAGTACAAGATGACTGAGAGATATGAGAAGGCAACTGGTAACGATTGGATATATATGGGTGGAGAGTTTCATCCTGATATAAAGTTTGTGCATTTCACAAACCATAGAAACAAACCGCATGAATGGAAAGATTATGAAATTTTTTATAACATGTAGGAAGATACAGATAACTTATCTAAATAGAGGTATATTATGAATTCTTATGAATATTTCGAAACTACCTTTGAAAAAACATATGACCTTTGGAATGAAGGTCTGTGGCCGGGTAGGATTAATAAAATTCAACCAATAAATACCCTTATGTGGAATCCACATATGTGGGAAGATTATGGTAAAGTTGATGTTACTAAAGACAAGAATATTTTATTATCTAAACCTACCTTCTGGGCAATAAGAGATGGAGAAGAAATTATCGGCGTAAATAGTGGGTTTAAAAGTGATGATGATATTTACAGGTCTAGAGGTTTATATGTAAAACCAGAAAAAAGAGGAGAAGGATTATCTAAACTTCTACTCAAACTAACAATAGAAACTGCAAAAAGAGAAGAATGTAGAATTATATGGACAATGCCACGAAAAACTGCACTACCAGCATATGAGAGTGTGGGATTTAATAAGATTGGGGGATGGATAGATAAGGGCGTTGAATTTGGCCCAAACTGTATTGCAATAAAACAAATCTTATAAATATATAAAAAAGGATATCTCCACATGGCCATACCTACAAGTAAATCAACATTTAAATCGTATTGCCTGAGAGCATTAGGTTCTGGGGTTATTGATATTAACGTATCAGACGATCAGACAGATGACCGTATTGATGAAGCTCTTCAGTATTTTGCACAATATCATTATGATGGTATTGAGAAGATGTATCTCAAACATCTGATTACTGCTGCAGATGTTGCAAGAGGAACAGAAAATGTATCCTCAACTGGAACTGATACAGTAGACAGCACTATTACTGATACATTCCTAGAGGGTAGTAATTTTATTCCAATGCCCTCTGCTGTTGTGTCAGTGATACAAGTCTGGCCGTTCACAGGTACAGGTGGTGGTTCCAACATGTTTGATGTTCGTTACCAGTTGCGCCTTAATGACTTGTATGACCTATCTTCTACTTCTGTTATTCAGTATCAGATGGCGATGGATAACCTAGACCTTCTAGAACACATTCTTGTTGGTGAAACACCAATCCGATTTAACCAACATCAGAATCGTCTTTATATTGATGGGGATTGGACAAATGACTTTGTTGCGGGTGAAGACTATATTATTGTAGAATGTTATCGTAAAATAGACCCAACAACATTCACAGATATTTATGATGATATTTTTCTAAAAAGATATGCAACTGCTCTTATTAAGCAACAGTGGGGTGCAAACCTATCCAAGTTCAGTGGTGTTGCGATGCTGGGCGGAGTTACTATGAATGGCGAAACTATCTATTCACAGGCACAGGAAGAGATTAATAAGTTGGAAGAACAAATTCAACTTACCTTTGAGTTGCCAGTTAATTATATGATAGGTTAATTAATGGCGGTTAATAAACATTTTCATACAAGTGGTGTAGCTGCAATTGCAACTGAGCAATCCCTATATGCTGATTTAGTTTCAGAAGCTATTCATCATAGAGGACACTCTGTGTATTATCTTGACCGCACATTAGTTGCAGAAGATACAGTTCTTGGTGAAGATTCACTATCCAAGTTTAATAAACAAGCTTCTATTGAAATGTATATGGAGGATTCTGGTGGTGGTTTTGCTGGCCAACGAGAACTGATGTCCCAGTTTGGTTTACAGAACCTTAGTGAAGCAACCTTTGTTGTAAGTAGGACAAAGTTTCAAGAAAAAACAAAACAAATAGAGATAGAAACAGCAACAGATTCAACATCATCTGGTTCTATTCAGTTAGAATCTGGTACAATCACAACTTCTAGTGAAGTATTCTATATTGCAAATGAAACTGATGCGACTGATGCTGATCGTCCTCTAGAGGGTGATGCAATTTATCATCCAACATTAAAGAAATTGTTTGAGATTAACTTCGTGGATCATGATGAACCTTTTCATCAGTTAGATAATAATCCAGTATACAAGATGCGTTGTCGTTTGTTTGATTATGGCTCAGAAGAATTCAGTACTGGTATTACTGAAATTGATGCAATCTCAGATGATCTATCAACAGTAACTTCTGATTACCAGTTTACTCTTGAAAATGGATCATTTGTTGGCCAAGAATTAAGTATAGACATTGTTTTTATTGACCTCTCTTCTACAGCTATAACTTTGGATAGTACAGTAGCAGCAGCCGACCCTGCTTCATATGGTGAAAGTATCCTACTCGAATCTGGTGAGTATGATTTCCTTATAACAGAAGAATCCCCAAGTATTGGTGATGGAGTTATAGATAAGACCGCACAGAATGAATTGTTTGATACATTAGATGATGCAGTAATGGACTTCAGTGAGTCAAATCCATTTGGTGATGCAGGGGTTCCAAACTGATGACTACAGGTCAAATAAGTTCAGCTGAACAATCATTATACGCCAACTTGGTTGTAGAAGCAATTCAAATTCATGGCCATGATGTATATTATCTTGACCGTACACTAATTGCAGAAGACAATGTTCTTGGTGAAGATTCACTATCCAAGTTTAATACTCAGTCTCTTATCGAAATGTATATGGAAGATTCTGGCGGGGGTTATGCTGGAGAACAAGAACTGATGTCTCAGTTTGGTTTACAGAATTTAAGTGAAGCAACCTTTGTTGTAAGTAAAACAAGGTTCCAAGAGAAAACAAAACAGATACAGATTGAAGCAGCAACAGATTCAACATCCTCTGGTTCTATTC
>Ga0209502_10004349_pt1 | contig 10666 bp, 8 predicted proteins | sample ArcticOcean_MG_C_10_FD_187442 | JGI IMG/M metagenome (GOLD analysis project Ga0209502, IMG submission 187442) | Marine microbial communities from western Arctic Ocean - ArcticOcean_MG_CB11_90 (SPAdes) (version 2) | ecosystem: Environmental > Aquatic > Marine > Oceanic | place: Arctic Ocean...
TTACCGCCCTCATAAGGATGAATTGAATTAATATAGTCAGGAATTACAATAGAATTCATTTTCTTACTTAACGGGATATGATCCCAAAATTTTGATAAATGAGGCTTTAAGCTCAATTTGATTTAGCGATAATTTAACAGCTTTATCCAGGTAGTGACCTTCTATATCTATAAAAAATACATACTCCCACAACCCTAGTTTTGAAGGTCTAGATTCAAGTTTTGTCATACTGACTTTGTTCTTTGCAAATGGTGAAACAAGTTCTGCAATAGCTCCAGGTTTATTTTTGGTTGCAATTACAATTGAAGTTTTATCCTTACCACTTGGTTTTACATCATGCTTCGACAAAACTAAAAAACGAGTCGTATTATTAATTTCATCTTCAATATTTTTAAATAATATGTTTAAGTTATATAAGTCTGCTGCCTTATTGCTAGCGATTGATGCTGAGTCTTTGTCTTTTGAAGAAAGTCGCGCACCTTCCGCATTACTCATTACAGGTACTTTATTAACGTTAGGTAAATTAATCATAATCCAATCATGGCACTGAGCTAATGATTGGCCGTGAGCATATAGTGTTTTTATCTTGTCAGTAGATTTATTTTTAGAGAGTAAGCAATGGTGTACAGGCAATATTATTTCGCCACAAATCTTAAGGTCTTTAGTCATTAATAAATCTAGGGTCCTACTAATTGCACCCTCAGTTGAGTTTTCAACAGGTACAACTCCATAATTTGAAATATCAGATTGTACTGAGTTAAAAACCTCATCAATACTATCTGTAGGACTTAAATCAATATTTCTTCCAAATTGACCGATAGTAGCCTCTTCGCTAAATGTTCCTAGAGGGCCTAAAAATGAAACACAAATTTTCTTTTCAAGGGCTCTACAATTAGAAATAATAGATTTAAAGATATCAATAACGCCCTCTTTAGATAATGGGCCCTCATTTAATTCTGATAATGCAGATAAAATTTGTGCTTCTCTTTCGGGGCGATAAATCACTCCATCATCTTTAGTTTGCCCAACATCTTTAGCTAGGCTAGCCCTTTTAGATAATAATCCTAATAATTTCTTATCAACATTATCAATTTCAATTCTTAGTTTATTTAATTTTTTTTTCATTATTTATTATTTTTTTCAAATCTGTGCATAAAATCAATAAGTGCCATTACACCGTCTATATTCATAGCATTATAAATAGATGCCCTCAAACCACCAACCATCCTGTGACCCTTTAAACCATAGAGACCATTTTTCTCAGCCTCACTCACAAATTGACCTGTCAAATCATCATTAGTAATCCTAAAAGGCACATTCATTCTAGACCTATTACTAATATTAATACTATTGTAATAGAAATTACTGGAGTCGATAAAGTTATAGAGTTTACTCGCCTTCTTAAAATTCTCCTCCTCCATAAATTCAAGGCCTCCTCGGGCTAAAATCCACTTAAAGACTAAGCCAGCAATATATATGCTAAATGTTGCTGGTGTATTAATCATAGAATTATTTTCTGACTGTATCTTCCAATTAAAGGTGGTAGGTATTTTTTTATCTGCCACTTCAATCAGGTCATCCCTAACTATGACAAGCGTCAATCCTGCAGGCCCAATATTTTTCTGTGCACCGGCATAAATAACACCATAGCTTTTAATATCAATTGGTCTAGAAAGAATATTAGATGACATATCGCAAACCAAAGGAACATCATTAATATTTGGTACATCGAAGTACTCTACCCCATGTATTGTCTCATTCAAGCAGTAATGAAGGTAGGAATCATCCTTAGAATAGTTCCATTCATTAGATTGTGGAGCTTTTTTATAGTCTATGGGCTCGGAGGTAGCACTCAAGTTTATTCCATTAAATGGTTGCGCATCATTAAATGTTCTTTTAGACCAATATCCAGAAACTACATAACTTGCAGTTCTATTATTAAGGAGATTCATCGGTACCATAAAATTTTGCGTTATTGCACCACCCTGCAGAAATAGAACTTTATAGTTTTTTGGGATACCAAGCAAAAGCCTCAAATCACTCTCAGCCTCATCTATAATAGGAAAATAATGCTTACCTCTATGTGACATTTCCATTACTGACATGCCTGTTCCATTCCAATCCAAGAGCTCAGACTGAACTTTTTTCAAAACATCAGGTGGTATTGCTGCTGGGCCTGCTGAAAAATTAAATTCGCAACTCATCTTGGCCATCATCATCTATCCGGTCAGTTTCAACAATCTTTTCAATTCCAGATAATTTTTCATCTTTTGATAAATTAATTAGAGTGACACCTTGGGTCGCTCTTCCTAGCTCTCTTATTTCGCTAACTCTTGTTCGAATCAAAACTCCACCAGTTGTAATCAACATAAGTTCATCATGATCACCTACTAACTTTGCAGCTATAACTATTCCATTTCTCTCGCTAACCTGAATGGCTTTAACTCCCTGCGTCCCTCTGCCTGATTTTCTAAATTCGGAAAGAACCGTTCTCTTACCAAAACCATTCTCAGTTGCAACCAGCACTGACTGCTCATCTGAAAAGGCAATTAATAACGATAGTACCTGCTGATTTTCAACCAATTTCATACCACGAACACCACGAGCATTTCGGCCCATACTTCTCACATCATTTTCATCAAACCACACAGCCTTACCGCCATTTGACACCAATACAATATCGTTAGAACCATCAGTAACGCCCGCTCCAACCAGAAAGTCTCCATTATCAAGTTTGATCGCTATAATTCCTGACTTTCTTGGATTAGAAAAATCAGATAACGGGGTTTTTTTTACTGTTCCTTTAGCTGTTGCCATAAATATAAATTCATCATCAACAAAGTCTTTTACTGCAAGAATCGCATTTATTTTTTCACCTGGCATTAATGGAAATAAATTCACAATTGGCTTACCTTTACTAATGCGACTGCCTTGTGGCACCTCGTATACTTTTAACCAATAAACTTGCCCTCTACTAGAGAAGCATAGAATATTGTCATGTGAATTTGCAACAAACATTTGCTCAATAAAATCATCATCTTTAGTAGTCATTGCTTGCTTACCACGACCCCCTCTTTTTTGAGCTCTATATTCATCCAGGACTTGTGCTTTTATGTAGCCAGTATTGGAGAGAGTTACAACCATATCCTGAGGAGTAATAAGGTCTTCAATTGATAGGTCTTGAGCATTAATGACAATTTCACTTCTTCTTTTATCTCCGTATTGAGTCTTAATTTCATCAAGTTCAGTTGTAATAATTGAGGTTACTCTTTCAGCTTTTGACAAGATATCCATTAAATCTAGAATTGTATCCATGATATCTCGGTATTCTTTAACAATCTTTTCTTGCTCTAGACCGGTTAATCTTTGCAGTCTTAATTGAAGAATTTCTTGTGCCTGATTATCTGAAAGCCTATACCCATCTGATTTTAAGCCATAATCTTTTGATAAACCATCTGGTCTTGATAGGTCATCTGATGACTTTTTCAACATAACTTCAACAACCTCAGACTTCCACACACGACCCATTAATTCTTTTTTAGCGTCTGGTGGGGTTGCAGCTGCTTTAATAATCCTTATCATTTCATCGACATTAGCTAAAGCTACTGCTAAACCCTCTAAAACATGACCTCTATCCCTAGCTTTTTTAAGCTCAAACACTGTTCTTCGGGTAATGACCTCACGCCGATGCTTTAGAAATGCATCGAGAATTTGCCATAAATTCAATAATTTAGGTTGGCCATCTATAAGGGCAACCATATTCATACCAAAACTATCTTGAAGTTGTGTTTGTTTGTATAGATTATTTAAAACTACGTCAGGAATCTCGCCTCTTTTTAGTTCGATAACTACCCTCATTCCAGATTTGTCAGATTCGTCACGCAAATCTGAAATTCCTTCAATTTTTTTATCCCCTACTAGTTCTGCTATTTTTTCAATAAATGTCTTTTTGTTTACTTGGTATGGAAGCTCGTCCACAATTATTGATTCTCTATTTCCCTTCTCAAGATCTTCAACATGAGTTCTTCCCCTCATAATAACTCGACCGCGACCTGTTTTATAGCCATCTCTTACACCAGAGATGCCATGAATAATTCCAGCAGTTGGAAAATCTGGAGCCGGGATAATCTCTATTAATTCATCTGTTGTAATTTCTGGATTTTTTAACATTGCCTGAAGGGCATCAATGACTTCTGACAAATTATGCGGGGGTATATTTGTTGCCATACCTACTGCAATACCTGAGCTACCATTAATCAATAGATTAGGTAATCTAGTTGGCATTACTAACGGCTCATGCTCTGAACCATCATAATTTGGACCAAAATCAACAGTTTCTTTATCAAGATCAGCTAAAAGCTCATGAGAGATTTTAGACATTCTAATTTCGGTATAACGCATTGCAGCTGCATTATCTCCATCAACCGAACCAAAATTACCCTGTCCATCTACTAACATATAACGAAGACTAAAGTCCTGCGCCATCCGAACAATAGTATCGTAGACAGCTGTATCGCCATGAGGGTGATATTTACCAATAACGTCACCAACAATTCTTGCAGATTTTTTGTATGGCCGATTAAAGCTATTACTTAGCTCGTGCATTGCAAAAAGAACTCTCCTGTGAACAGGTTTAAGTCCGTCCCTCACATCGGGAAGCGCTCGACCTACAATGACACTCATTGCATAATCAAGATAAGATGTTTTCATCTCATCTTCTAAACTAACTGGGATTGTTTCTTTGGCGAATTGATCCATATTTTGAATTTATTTTGGTTGTCTAATTTATGTGAATTTACACGTTATTTTATCATGTAACCCAGGTGAATAAAGTGGGTTTGATAGTTATTTATTAAGGTATTTTAGGTCATCCTTTATATCTTCAATATCTTCTAGACCAACTGCAATTCTAATTAAATTGTCTGATAAACCTACTTCTGACCTTTCTTTATCAGTTAATCTAGAATGTGTAGTTGAATTTGGATGAGTAATAGTAGATTTAACATCGCCAAGATTGGCTGTAATTGAGAGCATTTTCGTAGAGTCAATTGTTTCCCATGCCTCAGTTTTACCACCTTCGACTTCAAACGAAACAATTCCACCACCAGAAGACTGTTGCTTAAGAGCTAAATCATATTGAGGATGAGATTTAAGCCCTGGGTAATAAACCTTCAAAACTTTTTTTTGTGATTCTAGCCATAAAGCTAATTCAAGTGCATTTTTAGAGTGCGCATTCATCCGTAAACTTAATGTCTCTAATCCTTTTAAAAATACCCATGCATTAAATGCGCTCATTGTTGGCCCGCCAGACCTCAGAAATGAATAGACTTCATTCATATCTTTTTTGGTACCTAATACCGCACCCCCTAAGCATCTGCCTTGACCATCAATATATTTTGTTGCGGAATGAATTATAATATCAGCCCCAAATAAAATAGGTTTTTGGAGCGCTGGAGTACAAAAACAATTATCAACAACTAACTTAATATTAGATCCGTGAGCTATATCAGCAAGAGATTTTATATCACAAATCTCAGTTAGAGGGTTCGATGGAGTTTCTACAAAAAATAGTTTTGTATTTTTCCTTATTGCATTAGACCATTCGTCTGGATCAGTAAAATTAACGTATGTAACATCCAAACCCCATCGCATTAAAATATTATTTAAAAGCTGAACTGATGTTCCAAAAATACTTTTTGATATTACTACATGGTCACCACTATTACATAGCGACATAAAACAAGCTAAAATAGCTGACATTCCACTAGAAGTAGCAACACATTTTTCAGCCCCTTCAAGAGCAGCTAAACGCTCCTCAAACATTGTTACTGATGGATTTGTAAATCTAGAGTAGACATTACCCTCCTCGGATCTTGAAAATCTATCAGCAGCCTCTTTAGCATTTTTAAATACAAAGCTTGAGGTGAGGAATATAGCTTCAGAGTGTTCGCCCTCTGAAGTCCTTATATTGCCAGCTCTTATGGCGTCCGTATTAAATTTAGTTTTTTTCATATTTATTTATTTATATTATATATTCAAATTGTATAAGTTTATGGCAAAAAAAAACCCGTTCAGCTATGACGAGTACTCATTGCTTTAGCTGTTATTTTTATAGCGCTCGCAAGCTTTTACTTTCAAATCAGCGCTCTTAATATTATGAAGAAAACTATGATCGAGGTCAAGATACATAAACCTAGGCATGCTCCTGATCAATCTCCTCAACTGAAGAGTTTATTAAATTTAAATCAAGTTGAGCGGAGGGGTTTGATGGTTTTTCATTAGTTGATTGTTCTGATCTTCTTAATTCAATCTTGTTTAGATAAGCCTCATCAATGTCACCAGTCACGTATTTCCCATCAAAACATGAGCAATCAAAGTTCATAAGAGTGGAATTTTCTTTGGTAATGTTAAATTTTAAATCTTCCAGGCTTTGATAAATCAAACCATCAGCACCAATTTCATTGCTAATCTCATTAGCGTCTCGTTCATGGGCAATCAACTCATTTAGCGTTGGCATATCAATACCATAAACATTAGCAAACTTAACAGGCGGTGCTGCTGAGGCAAAAAATACTTTACTGGCACCTGCATCACGTGCCATCTGAACGATTTCCCTGGATGTTGTCCCTCTAACAATGGAATCATCAATCAACAAAACATTCTTATCTTTAAACTCAAATTTAATAGGGTTTAATTTCTGACGTACTGATTTTTTTCTAAGCGCCTGACCTGGCATAATAAAAGTCCTACCAATATATCTGTTCTTAATGAATCCCTCTCGAAAATCTACCTTAAGATTTTTTGCGACCTGTTGAGCACATGGTCTACTGGTCTCTGGTATTGGAATAACCACATCTATCTTAATACCACCCCATTCTTTTTTTATTTTTTTAGCCAGTGTTTCCCCCATATTTAGTCTTGTTTGATATACAGAAACGCCATCAATCATAGAATCAGGCCTTGCTAGATAAACATACTCAAAAATACATGGAGTTTTTGATGTCGAAGGAATACATTTCTTTGAGTAAAAATTACCATCTAGATCGATAAAAATTGCTTCACCAGGCTCAACATCTCTTAGCAACCTAAAGCCTAAGACATCCAAAGCAACACTTTCAGACGCAACCATATACTCAGGCCCATCCTGAGTTTCATTAATACCGATTACTAGAGGTCTAATACCGTGTGAATCTCGAAAAGCAACTAAACCAAAATTAGAGACCATCGAGACTACTGCATATGCTCCTTGGCATCTTTTAAAAACTGTAGTTACTGCATCAAAAATGATACCGGAAGTTAATACGTTTTTTTGTGTCGCTTGTTCAATTGAGTGGGCTAATACGTTTAATAGGACCTCAGAATCTGAGTTGGTATTGATGTGCCTAAGATCCTGCTTAAAGATATCCTCTTTCAAACGGTCAGCATTTGTTAAATTACCGTTATGGCCAAGAACAATTCCGTAAGGAGAATTTACATAAAGGGGTTGGGATTCAGCATTTGACGAGGATCCTGCGGTTGGATATCTTACATGACCAATTCCAGCATTCCCTACAAGACTTCTCATATGTCTGGTATGAAAAACATCTTTTACATAACCGTTATTCTTATGCATGTAAAAACGTCCATCATCAGAGGTAACAATACCCGCTGCGTCTTGGCCGCGATGTTGAAGAACTAATAATCCATCATAGAGCATTTGGTTGACTGGTTTATTAGCTACAATACCTATAATTCCACACATAAAACTCTCTTATAAAATTAGGTAAGCATACTGTCGTATTTTACATTGATACGCCAATCAAAAGGTAAATATGGCAAAGTTTTTTGTATGGCTTCTTTGAGAAGTATAACTACCGACGACGTATACCATGACTCTGTTAATGGAAATTCACTTTTTTCCACCAAATAAATAATTAACATAGATATTAATAATCCTCTGATAAATCCAAAAAATCCACCCATAAAAATATTAATGAAGCTCAATCCAGCTGATTTAATGAACTTATTTATTATCTTGATAATTAAAGCAGATATTATTAGTATTAAAATGAAAATAGCAAGATAGATGATAATAGTATTAATAGGATCATCAAAACCAAATGGTACATATGGAACAAAAAGATTGCTGTATTTATTGGCGCAAAAGAAGGCTAGAACAAGACCAATTAAAGCTAGGAGCTCTCTAATAAAACCCCTATAAAAACCAAAAAATAGTGATATTAGGATGATAAAAGCTAAAAAGTAATCAATAAATACCATTAGATTATTTCCGCTTAATAATTCCAGGAAGATTCGCACTTTTGAGTATAGATAATGCAGCCTGAGCTTCTTTTTTTGAATTAAATGTTGTTGTTGTTAATTTTAACCTCTCTATTCCAGACATTTTAATCAACTCTAATCGAGCACCAAACCCAAGTGACTTTATAGTACCTAGCAATCTACTTGCATTTATTTCATCAGAAAAAATACCTACTTGAATAAAGTATGGCTTTTCATAACTACTAAACGCCTGAGGTGCCTGGATCTTTGATGAGTTAGCTTTATTTATTGATTGGGCTTGAGATATATTTTTAGGGATGAGGGTATTTATATCAACCATAACTCCATTATTTGTTCCTAAGAATGAAATTCTTATTGAATTTTTAAGATTAGTATTAGTTCTATCTTGAAGGAAAAAAATTGATACAATAAATAAAATAATCAGAATAATAACAGCGCCGAATAATCGTCTTTTTGCACGCCTTATCATTACACTTTCTTGGAAAGATTCTTTATTATCAGCCATCAGCAGTTATCTTATTAAACATTCAGAAACAGTATAAAAGGAACCAAAAACAACTATATTATCATCAAGTGCAGATTTTTCGTAGGCATTCATATAGGCTTCATGTAAATTATCGCTCATATAAACCAAGGCATCATCTTTATGAGACTTAATTGCATTTAAAATTTCGGTTGTAGGTCTAGCTCTTGGTGACTTAATTTTAGAGATATGCCATTCATCAACTAATTCAACGAATGGAGCAATAATATTCTCAATCGATTTATCATCTAAAACTGAAAATACTGCATAAACTCTTCCTTTGTTCTTGGATTGAGATATGAAATTATATAAGCTTAATGCCGCTTCTGGATTATGAGCAACATCGACAACTACAAAAGGATTTTGAGAGATAATTTCAGTTCGACCATTTAGAGTGAATCCCAATAAACCATCCGCGATAGCTTCTTTTTTTATATCTAGTTGAGCGCTCAATAATTCAATACACCTTAAAACTCCTGCAACATTCCTTATTTGATGTATGCCCTGAACTTTTGGATATGGTAAGCCCATAATAATTTTTTCCTCTCCAATATAATCAAAAGTTTTTTTATTACAGTTAATCTTATAGTTAGTACCAATAATTGAGATATCTGCATTAATATCTTTTGCGTAAGAGACAACAGAGTTAGGTGGATTATTAATATTTATTATTGCATGTTTATTTTTTCTAAATATTCCTGCTTTTTCGTAGCCAATCTCCTCAACAGTATCTCCCAAATAATCTTGATGATCTAGGCTAACAGAAGTAATTAATGATATTTCTGGCTCAAATACATTAACTGCGTCATGTCGTCCACCAAGGCCCACTTCTAAAATAGCAATATCTACATTAGCTTTTATCATCAAATTCATTGCAGCCAATGTAGTTACCTCAAAATAAGTAAGTAATATTTTTCCTCTATTGCTATCAATGAATTTAATTGAATCAGTTATCTGGTCATCATATAATAATTTTTTATTGATGCTAATTCGCTCATTAAAATTAAAAATGTGTGGGGATGTGTAGCAGCCAACATTTAAGCCGGCACTACTTAAAATTGATTCAATAAATTTACAGGACGAACCTTTGCCATTTGTTCCTGCAACAATAATAACTGGGAAGGTTGGATTTAAATTACATAGCTCTTTAACTTTTTTTACTCGATCAAGTCCTAGTGAAATACTCTTTGAGTTTATTGAGTCTATGTAAGCTAGCCAATCATTTAAAGAGTTAGATGTAGGGCGATCTATTGGCACTAATTTACGATAAGGCTAGATATTAAATTTGCTAATGACTTTCTCAGCTGCCTTCTATCAATAATCATATCAATCGCCCCATGACTCAAAAGAAACTCAGATGTTTGGAATCCTTCTGGTAACTTCTCCCTAACTGTTTGCTCGATAACACGTGGCCCTGCAAAACCAATTAAAGCCCTAGGTTCAGCAATTATTATATCACCCAGCATAGCAAAGCTCGCTGAAACACCGCCCATTGTTGGGTCAGTTAATAATGAAATAAATGGAAGCTTCGCAGTACTTAATTTTGTTAATGATGCACTTGTTTTTGCCATCTGCATGAGCGATAAGAGACCTTCTTGCATTCTAGCGCCCCCACTAGAGGTAATACAGATAAACGGACATTTATTCTTAATTGCTCTATTAACCCCATGGACAAATTTCTCACCAACGACTGAACCCATAGATCCACCCATAAATTTAAACTCAAATACAGCAACGACTACTGGCATAGACTCGATCAAACCCTGATATACAACTAACGCATCATTTTCATTAGTTTTCTTTTGTGACAACAACAATCTTTCTTTGTAACTAATAGTATCCTTAAATTTTAAAGTGTCCAAA
>Ga0209502_10004350_pt1 | contig 10665 bp, 14 predicted proteins | sample ArcticOcean_MG_C_10_FD_187442 | JGI IMG/M metagenome (GOLD analysis project Ga0209502, IMG submission 187442) | Marine microbial communities from western Arctic Ocean - ArcticOcean_MG_CB11_90 (SPAdes) (version 2) | ecosystem: Environmental > Aquatic > Marine > Oceanic | place: Arctic Ocean...
TTATCTTAGACAAAATAGCAACACCATTGTAAGACTTTTCACCTCTATAATATTGATACTCCATGCCAATTTTTTTAAAATCTTCTGATGGAAAATATTCATCTGGCGTTTTTGTTTCTTGGAGACAAACCACATCAATATTTTGTTCTTTAATAAACTTCAAAACTTGATGCAATCTAAGCCTTACAGAATTTATATTCCAAGTTGCTATGCGCATTAAAACTCCAACATTTAAAAAAATGATGATACTTACATTTAATGAAAAAACTATAATAAAAACTGCAGAAATAATAAATAATTAAATTAAATTAAATATTGTAAATTGTAACATAAGGTCATGTATCTTTTATTTTGTTTAATTATAAATGCTAAATAAATTTGAATCATAATGAAACAATAACATCAGCTAAATTTGAGCTTTTGTCATAACTCTTTGCAAGATCTATACTTTTTCTTGACATTTCATTATAAAATTTAAGATTGGTTTCTAATTTTATTAAGCATTCGTTCAACTTGATTTCATTTTCGAGAATAAGTTCATCAATTCTTGATTTTTTATAATTATCCAAATTAATTTGATTAAGAACTAGAACAGGTTTTCCTTTTGCCATAATTTCAATTGCAGAGGATCCACATGGGTAAGGTATTGTATCAAGAAAGATATTGCAGCAGTGTCCTAAAATATGAACATCACTAAATCCCAAAATAATTGCTTGTTTGTTCAAAATAAATTTCTTTAATATTTTTTTAGCCATGGAACTATCATTAGTTCCTGCAATAATAATTTTCCTATTTTTATTAACTTCTAAAAGATTAAAAACTAATTCCAAAAATAATTCTGATATTAATTCATATCTGGAAAAAGTTCCAATAACAAAGTCAGTATTTACAATAAAATTATTTTTTTTAAAACTTTCAACTAATTTTAAATTGATATTAGGACTTAATAGCTCAAAGTTAATACATTTAGGTACTTCAATAAATTTTTTACTTTTCAATAATTCTTCATTAACTAGTTCTGGACCTAACATAACTTTGTCAAACCAAGGTACATGAGTGAATCCTGGACTCCAATAGAGGATTTTTGAAGTTACCTTGGAGTAATATAACGCTGTTCCAATATTAATTGGCATTTCAGTAATTATTTTAACAGGTCTAAAGTTCTCACAAATTTTTCTTAAGTTTATTAATTGTATTTTAGCAGTCGAATTATCATCTTTTTTAAAAATACTTAAATTAGAATTATTTTTCTTTAAATCTAAGAATTTTTGATCAATATTACCTAAAGAGACTACAATTACTTGTTTCCCTAACTTTAATAGCCCAGATGTTATTGAATATATTACAGCTCCAGGTGCATACATCCCTTTAGTTGTTGCATGTCTACAAATTATTACATAACGATTTTCAAAAACCTCATACGATAATGGACCAAAATTTAATTTGTGTAATATATTAATAAGTGATTTTGAAAATGGAACTAATAACTTTTTAGAAATTTTATTTTGATTAACTAAAAAATTATCTTCAATAGTTACTGTATAACAAAATTGATAATAGTTAGGAATTATATATAGTAATTCATTAAATGACATATTATTCATCATTTCAGGAATGATGTCTATTAATTCATCCACGTATTTAATGAAGTTTTTAGGGCGCCCATTATTAAAGTAATATTGTAAAAGCTTACTTAATTCATTTATTCTAATTGTATGGTCAGGTGAATATTTTATTTTTTCTAATTCAAAATTTAATTTCATTTTAATATAAACTTTTTTCAATTTTAAGCAGTATTATTTAAAGCATTAAATATTCTTTTATATTTAACTTATTATGAAAAATAGTATGAAATTTGATTTAAGTCGATTATATTTTTTGAATTTCCAAAGATGAAAATAATATACTATTTTTCTTCAATTTTTATTATAAAAAACATCAGAAAACCTAAATGATTAAATCTCAATTAAATAAACATTATTAAAAAGCAGGAAAAATAAAAATTAAAGTCTGTGCACGATTTATTTATGATGAATGAGTGTCTCAAATATACTTTAATTTAGAAGGTGTTTGTAATTATTGTGAATTAATAGAACACTTAAAAAAACAATATGGTACAAATACTAAATTAGGAGAAGAAAAATTAAAAAAAATAATTAAGGCTATTAAAATAGCTGGAAAATCAAAAAAATACGACTGCATTGTAGGTGTTAGTGGTGGTAAAGATTCTTCATATTTGCTTTATTTATGCAAAAAATGGAATTTAAGAGTGCTTGCTGTCCATTATGATAATACTTGGAATTCATCAATTGCTTCAGAAAATATTAGAAAAGTATTACATTCATTAGATATAGATTTGTATACACTGCTAATTGATAATAAAGAGTCTGATGATATTTTTAAATCTTTTTTTCTTTCGGGTGTTCCAGAAATAGACGCTGCTACAGATTTAGAATTTACTTTGACCTTGTTCAGAGCAGCATCAAAATATAATCTTAAATATGTATTTGAAGGCCATTCATTCCTAACAGAAGGAACAACTCCATTAGGAAAAAATTACTTCGATGGAAAGTATATATCTTCAATTCATAAAAAATTTGGTAAGCGTGAAATGATTACTTATCCACTTATGACGTTTTGAAAATTTGTATGGTGGACTTGTTTCAAAAGGATAAAAAGAATTAGACCTTTTTGGTATGTTTGCATAGATAAAGAAACAATGAGAAAATTTTTAGAAAAAAATTTGATTGGCAGTATTATGTAGGCCACCATCTAAAAAATAGAATAACTTCATTTTTCCATTCTGTTTATTCTCCTCAGAAATAACACTCTTTCTGCAAGAGTTAGAAATGAAAATATGAAAAGATTAGAAGCTTGGAAGGAATATAATTCAGACCCATTTATTGAAGAAGAGTTAATATCTTATTTTAAGAAAAGACTTTGTATTTCAGATAAAGAATATGAAGATATTATGAAATCAAAACCACTTTTTTGTTATAATTACCTCACATATAAAAAAAGATTTGAATTTTTAAGGCCTGTTTTTTTTATTTTTGTAAAAGCTAACTTAGTACCTGAAAGTTTTTATATAAAATATTGTTTTCCTAGCAAGATATAAAAATGATTACAATATTAGACTATGGATTAAGAAATATAGGTTCACTCAAAAATATCTTTTCGTAATAATCAAACGTAAAATCAGCATTCATTTTAAGCGCTCTTTTATAATTTTTGGATCCAAGAACTTAACAAGAACCCCCATACCTTTTTTTTGAAAAACAACCATGCTTCCTATTGCACAAGCGGAAGCGTTTGCTTTTTCAACAACTTCAACTATATGATCAATAGATCCACACCCTCCATTTGCTATTACTGGTACTTGCACGTTTTCAGTAATGCTGTTAATCAGATCTACATCGTAACCGTTCCAACTACCTTCTTTTTCTATAGACGTTACAATTAACTCACCAACACCGGCTCTTTGTAATTTTTTTGCCCAAGCTACTAAATCATGGCTTTGTTTTTTTGTACCATGGTGGGAGTAAATCTTTCTATTCCCAAAAAAATTATTTTTAACATCAATAGAGCCAATAATACTTTGCGCGCCAAAATATTTGGATAAATCCTCAATGAGCTTCAGGTTGTTAAAACTATTTGAATTAATTACAACTTTTTCAAAACCTATTTTAAATATTTCTTTTGCGTCTTCTATACTTTTGATATTTCCACCATAGCTAAGTGGCATAAAACACTCATTTGCTATTTCTTTGAGAATTTTAAAGTTTATAGAGTTATTTTCTTTTGAGGCAAATATGTCTAACAACATCAGCTCATCAACTTCTAGTTCATTGAAAATTCTAACTGTGTTGACAGGGTCACCTATGTATTTATAGTTTTTAAAATTTATTGTTTTTACAAGACTTTCATCTTTTAAAAGTAAACATGGGATTATTCGAGTTCTAAGCATTTCATATACTCGCAAAATTTTTGAAAATTTTCATACCAAATTTATGACTTTTTTCAGGATGGAACTGCGCTCCATAAATATTATCCTTCTGGATAGCACTATCAAACTCGACACCATAACTAGTTTTAAGGATTGAGTTTTTCTCATTAGCCACTTTTACAAAATAAGAATGAACAAAATAGAATCTAACTTCTTCAAAGTCCTCAAAGCCTTGTGTTAATTCGCTCTCACTTGACTTGCTCACTAAATTCCAACCCATATGGGGTATTTTAATTTTTTTGTTAATTTGGTTTTTATAGGTTAGCGTCTTTCCGGGAATCCAACCTAAACCACTTAAATGGCCCTCCTCACTCGAGCTTGTTAAAAGTTGCATACCGAGGCAAATACCTAAAACAGGTATCTGTTCTTTTATAGCTTTTTCATGTAAAACCTCTTTAAGACCTTTCTTGTTTATTTTTTCCATCGCAGTATCAAAGGATCCAATACCCGGTAGGAGTATTTTTGACGCACTCTTTATTTTATCTACGTCACTTTCGATACGCGCCTTAACTCCAATATGTTTGAACATATTTTGTATAGAACCCAAATTACCCAATCCATAATCAACAATTGTAATCATTTTGGACTGCTTTTTTTAATCGGATAGCAGTATTTAATATAAAAACTCATCGGCACAAGGTTATTAGCTGCTAATATTTTAAACATCGGTCTTAGTAGCTCGAATGTTTTTTTATAAGTGGGAAACTCTATCCATGACCTAGCTTTTCTGTCCATAATTAATTCATATTCTTCCGAACTTAACTTTAGCCTTTTTTTGAAATATTCAACTAAACCTTTTTCTATTATTGGAGGTTTATCGTATTCCTCTAAAGCTAATTTTCGAGTCATTCTCCCGCTTCTTACGAGTGCTGATAATGTATTATTTCTCATGTCAGTATTGAACTTAGAGGGGAGGTAGACACTATGCGCATACGCAGACATCCTATTCTCTAAGTGATGTCCACCATAATACTGCCAGTCATATGTTTTCTCTAAAAACTCCCGTGCGTCCTCTTTATTATAGTCTATGTACCAAAGTGGTCTTATTTTTTGAATCTTAGCAAAAATTGTCCAGAACAAAAATCTTGATATTGTCATAAGAGGATAAGTCTTCATTTTTTTTTGCCCGAAAATCTTATGTACCGATCTGATATATTTCCCATCAAAGTAGTTTTTTGAAATTGGCGAGATACCTTCAGTTAAAAATGAATGCCCTTCTAAAACATATTTTACTTTGTACTTCCATGCTGCTCTATACATCACCTCGGCTAGAGCTAGGTCAGTAGATGCATCAATTTCCAAAACATCTGCTAAAAAGAAAGACTTAAAAATATCATCAACTTCCTGATTATCAACTACATGGGTATAAAGATCGATATCGAGTTTGGAGAGAACTTTTCTAATATTTTCAGTCGAAATTGCACTATTCCAGGTATTGTCATAATGAACAGCAAGAGGCCTAAGTCCCCATTTTTTTGTCAAGTGCAACATAAAAGATGAATCAGTGCCTCCACTTACCCCGATAATACAATCATACTTTTTGTTCCTACCATCTTTTTTGATTTGTGCTAGAATCTTGTGGAACTTTTCATTGCCTTTTTGAGTGCCAGTCCCATAATCAAGCGTTAGTGCGTCTATTTGCTTACAATAATTGCATTCGCCACTTTCGTCGAAATTAATCCCCCCAACTCTTTCATCATAAATACATTTACTACAGATTTGTTTATGAGTTGCAGATAGCGGTTCTGTTACAATCATAAGTTTATTCCCACTCAATAGTTCTAATGTTGTAAGTCATTGTTCTTATTGTTTCTTTTCAGCCGCAAGTTCTTTTTCATTTGCTTCAATTTCTTCTAATGAGTGTCATTTCTCTCTCCTCTTTGTTTAACCAAATTTACCTTCAGCATGCTTATAGTATCTATTGCTGTCTTCTTCTTACGTGTAACAGCAACTGATATCTTCCTATGCTCAAATGGTTTGTCATACGCTGTATCTGTTGTTCTACTTCCAACTTGCGCACCTCAACTCCGATACCAACCATCGCCCCAGTAACCACAGCCACTTGAACTCTATTTTGCATGTAGAACACTTCCAAGTTTAGCTTCTAGGTCGTCAATACGCGCCTCCAAGATTTTATTCTTCTTCACCAAATTGAACATATCACGATATGGCGAGTAGACAGCCCCTTCCGGTAAGTCCTTATAGACAACACTCATCGGGCCGATAATGCAGTTATCGCCAATTGTCACACCAGGCATGATCACAGTATGTCCTGCTATGAAACAATTATTGCCGACCTTGGTTGGCTTTCTCTTGATCTTATGATTATTAGACTTAGTATTATCTCCCTCTTTATTCATGACATGACTATCATGCGTCCAGACAAATACAGAAAGACCTATCGAAGTATTACTGCCAATTTGTAGAGTGCCTGATGCATCTAGTATTGCATTTTCTCCAATCCAACAATTTTCCCCGATTATTAGATTCTCAGGAGAAATTATTTTAGCTCCCTCCCTAATTCTGCATCCTGCAGGCAAACCAAAAACTTCGGCCCTTTCTGAATCAGCAAGTGTTGCCGTTGAATGGTAGAGCAAGATTTGGTTCCTTAACTCTAAAGGCACATCCTGACTAAGGATTTTTTTCATTTCTTTCTCCTTTTGTTTAACCAAATTTACCTTCAACAATGCCAACATCAGCAATACCTATGTCTTGTTTTCTATACTCTAAGTATACAGAAAGACCTTCTTTTATGCTGATAGAAAAGAAACTCTTACCAAGTTTCATATCGTTTCTTATTTCAACATATAAGTCTTCAGCACGTTCTTCTGCTAAAGCTTGTTCCTTTGTGCGTAGCGATTTTTCTACATATCTACGTGCGGTTTTCACATACATACGGAACTGCCAAACATTATATTTGTTTCGAAATATGATTGCTTTGCTTCCAAGTATTGGTATTTTTTTTGTCTTTGCCATTGTTATGAAGTGTAATAGTTGCCTTAGTTTCTAACTTTGTTTTTAACAACTAACACATTTTTCAATTAAATCAAATAGTGTTAAAATGCTTTCTAACTACTTTCTAACAACTTTATTTATATAAAACAATGACTTAGGGTATAAAATCTATTCCCACAATACAGTTGTATGGAGTAATTCAATGGGTCAAAAGCAGCTTGATATACAATCTACCAGAATAGGAGATGGCGTTTTTATTGGCCCAAATTCAATTATTGAAAAGGGAGTTCATGTTGGAGAAAAAGCTATTATTGGCGCTATGAGTTTTGTTAATAAAGATGTTCCAGCCTTTGGAAAGTTTTATGGTAATAAAATTTTTAAAAGCAATTAGATTTGACTTTATATATATCTAATTTTTTCTAATAAACAACCAAGATTAACTTAAATTAATTATATTAAACATCCTATAAAGATGACCTAATTTCTTTAATAACCTTTTCTACATCTAATCCATCAAAACAAGGAAATGTAATTGTATTATTCATTAAGAATGATGAATTTACTTGAGGATCTTTATATTTTTTTAAATAATAATCAATTGAACTAAGAGAGAAAGTACCAATGGAACAATCAATTTCTTTTTTATTCATTTTAAAAATCAAGTCTTGAACTGAGGTACCATAGGGCACTATAAATGAAACTGATTGAGCATTAAACTTTGCTCCATTATCAATTTTTTGGGGTTTAAAGCCCATAGGTACAAGAGATTTTTTATAGCGCTCCCAAATTTGCAGACGATTTAATATAATCTCTTCTATTTTTTTTAATTGGACTAAAGCTAACGCAGCTTGAATCTCAGAAATTCTAAAGTTATATCCATATTCTACAAATTTTAAATGACCTTTACTGTCTTTCTTTGATCCATGAGATAATTTGATTTTTAACTTTTCAGCAAAGTATTTGTTATTAGTAGTAATAGCTCCACCTTCGCCTGCACAAATGATTTTTCTTGGATGAAAGCTAAAACAAGTCAAATCAGAAATAGAGCCACATTTTTTTCCAAGTTCAGATGATCCTATAGCGCATGCTGCATCCTCAATAAGAGTTATATTTTTTTCTTTACATATTTTATTAATTTTATTTATTCCTGATGGATTTCCTAGAGCATCAACAAAAATTACAGCTTTTGTTTTAGAGGAGATTTTTTTTTCAAGTTCACTAGGTAACATATTAAAATTATCTATACTAACGTCAGCAAAAATAGGCTTTGCTCCTAAATCTTCAATTACATTAACTGTTGCAGGATAAGAAAAGTCAGAAACAATAATTTCGTCTCCTTCCTTAATATCTAGTATTTTTAAACACGTCCACAAAGCTGTGGTTGCAGATGACGTAGGAAAACAAAATTTTGCTTTTGTTAATTTAGAAATTTTTTTACTAAACTCATTAATATTCTCTCCATTTGAGTATATTCCAGATTTAATAATTTTTTCTATCTGCGGAGCTATTTCTTCAAAAGTTACTGACGGCTTCACTAAATTAACTCTAGACATCTTTACTCTTTAATTTTGAATACCAATCAATCGTTTTTGTCAGTGCTTCGTCAAAGTCAGTAACTTCTTGCTTAATCAAGTTTTTAAGTTTTTGTGAACAGCCTTTATGTCTAAAAACATCCGCACCTCTATTTTTTAAAATTTTAAAATTACCATTATACCCCATTCTTTTTGATATTCGAGATACTAAATCTTTAATGCTAATGTTATTATTAGATGATATATTTATAACTTCACCTTTATCTATCACTGAAAAAAGATTGATTATATTTTCAACAGTGTCATTAACATAAATAAAATCTCTACTTTGCAGGCCATTTCCATGGATTATAGGCGAAAGTCCTTCCAATATTCTATTAATAGTTAATGGTATTATGCCCGCTAGAGGTGGAATAGCATTTTGTCTAGGGCCAAAGTTATTAAATGGTCTCACTATAAAGCAATCTAAATGAAAAGTTTTATTATAAGATAAAACAGCCATATCTGCAGCCAACTTTCCAGCGGCATAAGGAGTTGTAGGATCAAAAGGATGGGTTTCATTCATCACATCGTTGACTGAAGTTCCGTATACTTCAGATGTAGAAAAATGACAAAGTGTATTAAATTTATTTCTTCTCTGAAGTTCCAAAAGGTTTAACGTTATAGAGGTATTTATATCAAATGCTGATTTAGGATTTATAAATGAATAATTCAATGGCTTTGTAGCGCAATTAAAAACTGTTTCTATTTCAAATTTATCAATAATATAAGATAAAATATTTGGGTCACATGCATCATCATTGACAAAGTAAAATTTTTTATATTTATTTGCTAAATTTAAATTTTGTTTTGTCCCTAAAAATAAATTATCTAAAACCACTAAATTTCCAATTGAATTTTGAATGAGGGCATCTGCAAGGTGACTACCTATAAATCCCGCTCCACCTGTAATCAGTATATTGTTATTTGTTATAGATCTTTTCATTTAATATCAGACTCTAAGTTTGAAAAGTACTATGCATTTGTTTTTGTAAAATTTGAAACCTTTTTCTTTCTTTGTTTAAATGTTCAGATTTTATATTACCTCTTTCTAATGCGATTGTATTTTCTCCAATATCTCTAGATGGAACCCCAACGTATTTTCTACCAGGAATAATATTTGATTTTTTGGTTACACATGAATTCATTCCTAAAATGCTATATGAACCTACTATTTGAAACTGATGAACAGATGAGTTTTGTCCTAAGTAAACACCTCTCATTATTCTTACATTACCTGCCACAGATGCATTGCTACAAACCACTGTATCATTTTCAATTACACAATCATGATGTATAATAGAATTTGACATAAAATGATTTCGATCACCAATAATTGTTTCATTTGTTAATGAAGTAGGTCTAGAAATAACTGAAAACTCACTAAAAATATTATCATTTCCTATTTTTAATTTACCTGAAGTAGTATAATATTTGTGTTGAGCTGCCCCTCCAATTACTGACATAGGGCCAAATATATTCCCTTTACCTATAATTATATTATCCCAATCAATAATTGCATTTTTATGCACATAATTACCATCAATCAGTTCAAAAGCTTTATTTAAAACGCTCTTCCCGTTAATGATGCTGTTCAAATTATCTTTATAATTTGGGATTAAAAGCATATGTTTCTCCTTGATGAGACAATTACAAAATTAATAAGAAAATGCAACAAAATTTGGGGCTTAATATAGATTTAAAATGGATATTTAACTAAGTATTTTTTAAACTTTAAAAGTAATTGAATTAATGATTTTTATTTTAAAAGAGGCAATAACTGTATCAAACCAAATAAACATAAAAAAGATCCAAATAATATTTTTGTAGTTGGTTTTGTTATTGGAATTTTATCTATATCAAATTCCTTTTTACTTTGTTTAGTTCCTAAAATTATAAGTAACATGCCTAAAGATACAAAAACAACACCATATTCCCATGGAAACATTATGTCTATATTTAAACTTTTCATTAAAACCTAACTTAATTTATTTTTTTTATAGTAACCATCTAACATATTTAAAAAAGACTTCTTCCAATGTTGAGATAAGGATTTGTTTTCGTATTCTTTAAAACAAGGAGTACCTATTGTATAATGAATTAAATTTATAGGTTCTTTTTCTTCATACTCCA
>Ga0209502_10004351_pt1 | contig 10665 bp, 1 predicted proteins | sample ArcticOcean_MG_C_10_FD_187442 | JGI IMG/M metagenome (GOLD analysis project Ga0209502, IMG submission 187442) | Marine microbial communities from western Arctic Ocean - ArcticOcean_MG_CB11_90 (SPAdes) (version 2) | ecosystem: Environmental > Aquatic > Marine > Oceanic | place: Arctic Ocean...
TTCTCCTGATACCAGCCGTTGATGTCCTCGTCACAAGATGAGCCGCTGGCGGTGAACACTCGGTTGACTCCTTCGTCCGGATCGTAGGACCTTTCTGGCGGATACCAGAAGTCGTCGGGGTGATAGCCGTCACTGAACAGGTTCGGCAAAGTCACTCCGGGCGTTAGCTCGTATTCGCACGTGCCGTAGTCGAGGACCTCGTCCTCGTCCGCGTCCAAGTCGTACTTGAACAGTACGTTGTGGGAAGTCCAAAGCGCACACTCGGTCGCCCGACCAATCTCGTGGTTAGTGTGGTAGGGTAACTCTGGTTGCCCTCTAGCACGACGCTTGTAGTTCTCCTCAAACGCCTTCTGATACTTCGGCACAACTGCAGCTCTGCCGCTCTGCGCACGAAGTATCGGCGGGTAACGTCCTGTGCGGTCCAGCGCGAAGAACTGGTGACTCAGTCGGTCGAGACGTGGTGAGCCGTAGTGGCTCTGGCTAGTATCTGTAGACAGCCGGTTCGGTCGGTTCAGGAGGTTATCTGCTACCTCACAGGCCTCTCGAGCCGGTCTCCCAGCTCGTATCTCAAGGGCTTCGACCTTGAGTATCTCCAGCGCCAGCTGAAACGTGTGCGGAGTCACTTCCACAGGGAACGTCTCTTGGACTTCAGACCAACTTTGATCTGGCCGGTCCCAGGACGATGCCGCGCGCGTGCAATACAAGTTGTGCTTCGCAGAAGCCACAGACCAGCCTTCCGCTATCAGTTGGTATGATCGGAGTCGGGCGTCGGTGAGAAGCCTGGCGGCACGTAAGCCTGGTGCCAATATTGGCGGGTACAGTACTCCGGCAGGAGCGCAGTAGTTGACCTGGTTATCCAGATCAGCGCGTATTTGGTTGAAACGGTCCGGGCCGTCCTCAGTCAGATGAGCGAAGCGGTCGAATTCCTTCTCGTCCGCGTTGATGTAGCCCTTCGGTGCAAATATATGTGCACCTCCCGGACAGTCCTTGTCCAGCTTGGTATACTTTATACCAGTTTGTCTGCCTGGTTGCTGAGACCCGTCAGCGGCCCAGTCGACACCGTAAGCAGTATCGCTACCGAACCCGATGCCAAACTCTGAGATCACGTCGTCGTACAGTACTTCGCCTTCCAGATGCTTGGCCGTACAGTTCTCTGAGGCCTCCCTGATGGCAGGACCGGACGAGATGTGCGGGTTGTGCCACTCCAGTTCAGAAGCCTGCAGCGTGTCAGGCGGCGGAAAGAACGTTCTGACGAATGCAGCTTTTGCAGTGTGGCGCTCTCCGTGGAAATCCGGGTTGCTCAGATCCGGGTTCAGATCAACAGTGTTGACCCTCTCTATGTGGCGTTTCCGAGTACACAGGTCAATGACCTCCGTGTACGCAGTATCGATATCGGTCAGGTGATCACCTTTTTGGCTAACAGTATACCTGTCCACCAATTTCTCCGCCCACTTGCCCACGTGACGACGGTCAGAGCTTGGGTGTACCGCGAGGTTAGGAATTAACCCTGCGCCCCAAATGTGAACCGGGCTACCAAACCCGTCCACTCCGAACTCCCCTGCAGGCCGATCCGGTCCTGACTGACGACCACGAATGCCGTGGCTGTAGAAGATGAGGTCCAAGTCCTCACTCGGGTCGAACTCCTCGCCGTCCTGTTCAGAACCGTCCGAAACGGGGCAGTCGTAGTCCGTTGTGCGGTCGAAGAACCTCTGCACACCGTCTCTGTACCGCCTGAAAAGACGGGCGGTGGACCTGTTATTGTCCACCTCAGCCGTAGAGCTGCCGAGCGTCCAGCGTTTCCAGAAGGCTCCTTCACCAGCGTAAATGCCGCGGGGGTCGCCTGGGGCCGCTCGGGCTGTCAGGCTAAAAGCTAGCCCGTGACCTGGGTCACAGCAGGGCAGGTAGGACGAGAGCGATTGCGCGAGGGCAAGAACCTTTTCGTCCTGGATAGGCTCACGGGGTGAGAAGGGTGGCGGTCCGTCTCCTTGCCAGCGACTGATCCGCTCGTTCCGGCGTCTAACGCGGCCGCGGTCTACCGACAGTTCCTTGCCGATCCAGTCGCGAACAGACTGCTGCTGTCCGGCGAGCCCTAGCTGGGTCCGCTTGACGTTACGTTGGGCGTCCTCGCGGGTTGGTCCAATGTTATCCAGGATGCCTTGCAGGGTGAGGCACCCGCCGCCGGCAGATTCGGTATCGATCTTGGGCCGGCCCGACGCCTCGAGGGCGTCCTTGTTGTTGTAGTCGCTGCCTCCGCCGAAGTGACCTTCTTGATGAAGCGCCACGTCGGAGACAGCTGGTAGTTGACCGCCGAGCAGCTTAGCGCTGCGTCAAACGGTGCGCGCGGGTGGTGTTGGTCAGTGGCACAGCCGACAGCGTGCTCTGTTGGACATCTGCTCAGAAGCAGCGTATCCCAGGCACCATAACTGTCTAATTGAATCTATACCCCGCGGCTCATGCCGACATGGGTCACGCTTCGGCCCCTTTACCCCGACTTCGCCCGCGCCTGCTCTCCCCGCCCCCAGCCGCCCAAACCCCAGGTACCCCAGCGTCAATGACCGCCAGCTCCGGGCAGGGAGCTCCAGGACGGGTGTACCCGCCAGTTAACCTATCAGGGTAGGGGTGGCTCTCACTACAACGGAGTGAACGGGGAGGGAAGAGCGTCAACGTACACAAACGGTGTCTTGTTGACTATCACCTTGGAGGCCGCGCGTGCGGCTCTTTCGGATCGGGGAAAGACAGCTGCCCGCCGAAGCGGTTGCTGGGGCACTTTCTCGCCACCCGGCGAGAGCGACTCGTGTCGCCTGATCTATATCTGCTGGATTCCCCTGCAGGGGCAATCCACCGCAGGGGCAAGGCGGAGCTGCATCTGGTCGCATCTGGGTAAGCCCCAGACGCACCTGCATATTGCCCCGCACTGATCTAGTGCTCTCTCCCCTGTTCTCGCCTATCTAGCCTAGGCGCTTCACACTCCCCTAATCGATCGTAGTCTCCATGATCGATTCAGCGCCTATATGGCCGCTGCTGTCCTTGAAGAGCTCGTCTCTGCAACTGGATCGTCAGTCGGGTGTGATTGGTAGTACTCCGGGTCGTCCCCGGTGTCTAAGTAGGTATGCCCGTCGAAGGGCGTATTCATGATGTGGTCTCGGCTGTGCTCTGGAATCCAGAATGGCTCATAGCCTTTCATCCTCATGACTAGTTTCTTGAACGTTCCAGGCGAAGTAGCCTTAGTTCCTAAGTCTGAGTGGTTGTCAGCTGTTCCCACGAAGTCTGTGACTATTCGCCGCTTCAGATATGCGTCTCTGATGAAGTGGTACTTGAGGGCCACATGTCGGTTGTTGATAGTCGTCTTGTGCTCCTTGGCACGTACAGTAGCTGTAGTGTTGTCTCCGAAGTGTATGATCGGATCCTTCGTCATGAAGAACAACAGCGTCGGATCATAGTAGCTGATCTCTTGAAGCAGGTGTGTCACCCAGTCCGATCGCCGGATAGAGTGAAACAGAGCCATGTACTCATTGTATGGCGTGCTATCTCCTAAGTCATCGTGCTTCTTGGAGTCGATTGATATTGGCCCGCCGAACAGGTGGACCAGACAGCAATGATGAGCCCGCCTATCATCGTGGTATTGACTGTGCGAAGAGTCATAGAATGCGACTGGCACTCGGTTTCCTGCACTGCTGTACAGTATGCCCTTCTCCTTGTTGTCCCTCAGCCAGGCGATGACATCCATCGCTAGTATCCAAGCGAACTCAGATGGCTTAGACATCACTGATGCTAACTGGCAGGCAGTGAACATTATCTCTGGATATGCCTGCCTGGCTACCCAGAGGATTGATCCAGCCGCTACTAAGTAGCCTTTATCTCTGAACTCAATCTGCTCTTCAACTGACGGAGCATAATCAGGCTCTTTCAGTCCCAGTATCGTGTGCTCTGGTATCGGCGTCGACTTGCTCTTCTCGGGCAGGTGGTCCGCAAAGTTCTTGCACAGTTCATCTATGTATTGTGGCATAGTCAGCTCGATCTCGCGGACTCCGTCCGCTCGATCTGTGAGCGTCCTGCGGACGCCTAGCATGAACGACGGGTCGACATCTCTGATGCCGGGGCCCGCCTGGGAGGTGAATCTGTCGTTGAAGCACTGCTTGATCCAGTCTAAGTGAGCCATGGAAGGCCCAACTGTATCACAGTCATCCGTGTAGATCAGTGACAATGAAGTCACTCCGTCCGGTGCCTCAAATACGAAGAGGCATGGTTCAGACAGACAATTGCGGCATCTCCAGCCGCATCCTGATATAGGATCATTGAAGAAGCTCAGTATCCACTCGTCTCTGGTCTTACTCCAAGCCTGAGCGGCACTGGGGTGACCATAGAGCTGCGTAAGAAGCAGCCCTCGAGTCTCTCGACCTCGGTAATCGTAGGATTGCATTCCAGCAGGATATATGAGCGGAATCTGGTCGCCCAGCTCCGCTTTGGCCTGCAAGTAGGCGGTCGAAATGTCATAGCAGAGGCGCTCCCACTTGAGTCCACAGGCTATCGCCTGCAGCGTTCTGCTCGCGGTAACATCAGGAGCTGCCGCGAACGTGTCAGTGTAATGCACGCCCTTGATCATGAAGCCTCGATGGCCACATAATACGATTCTGGCCTTGTACTTCTGAAATTGGCCGGTTCCCGACCGTTTCACGTCGAACACGAATCTGAGCGGCACTGGCGACCTGTCAAGGATGCCCAGCGCTGCCAAGTCTTCTGGTGTGTGGTCGTGTGACATCACACCGAGCGCATCAAATGCGTCCAGTTCTTTCTGAATAGCAGTCTTCCACCATTCTCTGTCTGGGCGGCTCAGCGCGTCAGTGTAGTTCTTAGGAAGCCCGAGTTCGAGCCATTCTTGGTTGAATGCTACGGCCTTGGCCTCCCCTGCGAAAACGTTGTACTGCCTCAGATCATGTGAGCAGTTGAAGTCGTCTCCTTGGACGGCGGCCTCCATTTCGTCAATCCATCGGTCCAGAGCAGTATGAAGCTTGCTCTCTGCCCATGGAACCGCGAATGGATCGATCGCGAGTTTGGCTCCAGTGGTCGTTGCCTCTGGTGCCCAGCCTGCTCGGTGGGCCGCCTCCTTGATCTGTATATGCTCCAGCATCTGATTAATATGCTGGCCATTCCTGAGGTTGCTGGCTCTCGCATGATAGCCATTCATGACCTTGGTCTCCTCAGCATCTGGGATGGGAAAGGGAACGCCGGCAGGGAATTCCTTGCTGGACTTCTTTGCAGTGCCAAATGGATCAACGAACCAATAGGGCACAGTCTCTGCGTTCTGTTCCTCCTTCGTAGGTCTCGGCACTTTCTCGTGCCCGTACTTGAACACTTCCCGTAGCCACTGATAATACAGTCGCTGTTTCGTCTGATGAATTCCGATTCTCTTGCAGACCGCGCCGAACCGCTCATTGTTGATAGTAATCACGTGAGATAGCCCTCGCTTCTTGATTGCTTCGGTCAGCAATTGCATGTACTCAGGCTCCGAGTAGTCGTCGCCCTGTATGGCGTCGACTGCGTCCTGTGCGTCCTCAACTTGGAGCACAGCTGTCGATATCGATCCATCTATTCTCAGGTTGCAGAACTTGTGCATCTCAGACTGGTCCAGCCTGGTCGTCTTGTCGTCACTCCAGAGAACTTGCCATCTCCGAGAGCCGTCACTTCCAGTGTGGACGGATTGCACATAGCCTTTGTAGACACCGAAGTCTTCTTGGTCTTGGATGAATCGCTTATAGACTTCCTTTCCGATGAATGATTCTGCATCAACTATCAGCTGAAGCTCATTCTTGTCCTGATCAGGTTCCTCTGGTTCAGGCTCAGGACCCGGGGCAGTGACCGTCTCAGAGAGATGCTTATTCGTTGGCACCCACTCTGAAGATTGATCGTCCCTCTGCATCAGGTAACCATCTTTGTCGATGAACAGTGCGGCAGGTGCGATTCCATTCGGATCGTACGATCTCGTTGGTGGTGGAGCAACTGGCCGCTGAGGAACATGAGTACCTCGTTCAATGCCCACATTGGACATATCGATGATGGTCTTGTACTTCTCTCCTGCATCACCTGGATGGTTCAGCGAAGCCTTCGGCTTGTCTGGTAGAGGAAGACCCAGGAACTCATAGCAGGTCATGCCCAGGGGCGGTGGATGAGCCACGAAGTCCTTCGTTCTCACTTTCGCTCCTGTAAAGGGGTCCTTGAAGATAGGCAAGTCGCCTGTCATGTCCCATGCAACGACCCACCTGCTCCGATCTAGCCGTGTGATGTCGCTCCCTATGGTCTTCGGCGTGCTAATCAGGCACGGTGTGAATACACTCACGAAGTTGGACAGCTCATTCGATATCATTCTGTGAGATATCCTTCCATTCGACATGTACCAGAGCGGGGCCATCGCAGCACCGTCTGATGATCTAACGTCTTTGCCTCTGGGATAGCGTTGCCAGAGCCAGATGTGCTGTCTGGATGCATGTGGCCAGTCTTCGAGAAGCATTGAGTTTGCCAGCATCATCTTCTTCATTCCGAGCGCATGTATCTGCACCCGAATCTCTGCGACAGCCATCGACGTCTTTCTAGTAGGATCACCATAGATGACCCGGATGCCTAGCATTTCACATGCTTTGGTGAATCGCGGAAAGTCCTCTCTCTGCTCACCTGCGGCATCGACTACTATGGATTGAACCAACTTGTAGTCATGATCAGCTCCAAATGTTGAGCGGATCCTATTGACGAACTCCACGAATGCCTCTGTGAGGTCTGATTTCGCCGAGAGATGCATGGCGTCCATGTAGCCCGAGCCTATATCGCCGATGACATTAATGTATCTCGACCCGTCGTAGCCAACTACGTTCGGAGCGAATATGTCCATTGCCCAGGCGACCCCGGCTCTCTTTTCTGAGTACGGGTCGATGTCATGCGTTGCACGTCTGCTCGTCTTGAGCACTGCCTTGCATAAAGTGCATCCGGGCAGCACAGTAACGTGACCATGCCGCTCGTGTAGAGACTTCTCTGTCTGTCGTCGCATGCCTTTGAGTTCACGCTTGACTCCTGCCATGACTGGACGCTCGTTCATGTATATCTGAGAGCGCTGGTCATCTAGCGAATACCCGAGTTCATCTGTGCCTGTTGTCTCAAGCACTGGGTCGCCATCGGCCTCCCCTGTACTCGGTGTCATCTCCGACGACGCCGCAGGGAATGCATGGCACAGTGTCTCGTAATCTCTGAGACCATATGTTGCTGATGAGCAATCACAATTCATAGACGGGTCGCATGTTGTCACGCTGTTCGTCTCTTCTCCAATAACCTCCCCTGAAGTGCCGAACGGTGTGGCAGCAGTAATACATACGCTGGCCAGCGACGCTCGTCCAATCTCAGGGTCCAGCATTCGCTGAATGAGGTCGTAGTTGTCGCGCGCTACATTCAGCGCGCTCTGTTCGTTATCCGCAAGTATGTACACCATGAACCACCCCATATCAACGGGGTCATAGTAAACAGGAATCTCAGAGCGAACATTACCGTTACGATCTCTCAGCCGCATGCCGGAGAATCCGTGATGTGTAAGATGCAGCTCGAATCCAGCCTCGAAAAGCTGGCTCATCGACAGCAGAGTCTGATTGGTACCGGGCACGGTATCCATCTCCACTGACTGCAGTGAATGTGGTTGTCCATCATTGGCCAACACGTACGCGGGCAGCGTACCGTGGCTGTCGCCACGTTGAACGTCAGTGCCGAAAGCACCGCGGACAAATATGTTTGATGGAACCATTCCTTCTAGAGATCCATTCAAGTCTGGCGATCCAAGCGTTCGATTGGCTCCAGTGTCTAGCAACATCCGGTGAACACCGTTGTTTTGCAGATCTCTGAAGTCACGCTCTCGCCCTGCGGACGTACTCATGGCCACCGATAGGCAGGCATAGTACGTCGCCATGTGCTCCCCTGACTCGAGGCCGCACTCTTTTGCTTCGCAACAATTACATACCGATTCCCAGGCGAAGCCTCCGGGAGCCGGCGACCCGTTTCAGGCCCCGCCCGCTGGCGCGCCCCAACTACCTCTATGAGATGGCTGGCCCGCAACAGGAGGAGCCGGTCGATCCGCTAGCTGCGGGGCAGCCGGCGGGTTATGTACACCAGGAGGTGCACGCATCGAGTGAGCAAGATGCCATTGTTCAGCTGTAACCGTAGTCCCAGCTTGCGACACAGACGGTCCGATCGAACCTGGATCAGAGCCAGCACTCGACACAGACGAAGCCGCAGCGGATGATGCTGAGGAATACAGCCGTTCACCAGTCTCTCTGTTAAGATAGAACGCCGGCTCGTTGTTTGTGGCCGGAATCTGCATGAACCCGCTCTCGGCGGGCGGTTCGGCCGTAGCTGCATTCGCTGCAGCCGGAGTAGCCATTGTGAACCCTGACACGGGCTCGATCTCTGGCTCGGGTTCAGCCTCAGCAACTTCAGTCGGCTGGGCGTCTAGCCACGCGTCCGGCACGGAAATTGCCACTGCGTGAGCTGCATTAGCGGCTTGATCTCGGGCTGCGAACATCGCCGTAACCCGGTTGGCTCCCCATGTCTTTCGCTGAGCACGGTCGCTCTGAGCCGCCATGTCGTTCCGCTTATCATTTGCGGAGTAACGACGAGAAGTCCTTTGTTTGCCAGATTTCAAGTCGATATGGTTTTGAGTGCACATGATGTCGAAGCATGAATCACATAGTTGATTATGCTCAGAAACGGCGTTGCCGTTGTCGACGAATTTCTTGATCGCCTTCACGCCGCTGGCGTTATTGATAGGCGCCTTGCAACCTTTAGCTGCACAGGAATATGAGCTTTCGCCGGAGCCTCCTCCGCGACCGTTCTGGCCGCCTTTCGATTCGCCGCGGCCGCGGCCACGGCCACGGCCACGGCCACGTGAGCCTCCACCGCGGCCACTCGTCTTGGGGGCCGGGCAGTCCCTCTTTATGTGTCCCGTTTTGCCACATTTGTAGCATGCTCCACTGGCACTAGCGCCGTCTGACCTGCCGTTCCAGTCAGGTCCTATCACTTCAACCGCAGCCGCAGTGAACTCAGTCAATTGGGTGGCCACAGTCACATGATTGGCATTGACCCCAGCAGGAAGATTGGCGATGCCGGAAGAAGATGCAGTCTGTCGTATCTCTCCTAGCAACTGCTGCAATTGCGATAACGCGTTGTACTGTATGTTCAGCGCGTCTGCATCCATCTGCTTGTACTTCTCGTACAGAGAGTTGAATATGTGATGCCGCGTCTGGAGATTAGTGATGACCTGAAGACACACGTTGAACGGAACCTCAATGTTGGCCTCAATAGATGTCGCCATAGGCTCCATCATGTTCTTGAAGAACACCTCCACACTCCTGACTGTTTTGGCGTAAGCCGGGCTCTCGAGGTAGAACGAGATGCGCTTCTGGCGCAGCGTCCATCCTTTCGACTCGTTGAAGCTGACGCACAGATACAGTGCCGTCATGAAGTCTCCCGTGCACCCGCGAACATCTTTTCCTTCACCTTTGTCCGTCTTGTTAAACGACGCGTTGCACTCTGTTAATGCCGTGGAGTGCCCCACGCTGAAGAGCGCATACACAAGCTTATTCGCTTCAATGTATGCAGTCTTGTACGACTCAGACATCGCCCGTAGGAGAGTGTTTGGCTCGAGCATTGTCCCCGTATTCAGCGCCACAATGTTTGGCGGAATAGAAGCATGTTTACCCAGCTGCCGCTCATGCATAATCTTCGCATAGAACGGGTACAGGGTGATGAGATCTTTGGCGTACTGACTGAACAGCGATACCATGATGATCTCGATCTTCTTGACAACCTTCTCGTCAGGCTTGCCGTGATGGACATTAAACTCGTTCGCAGTAAGTGGCCCGAATTCCTCGAGCTTCCGCTCTATGAGCGTGTACTTTGGTGACTTGTCTGCCACCGTCTGCTTTAGTTTCATAATCAGTTTGACTCGTTGGTCGTATGCGGCCAGTATCTGTTCTGACGACTCTTTGTCAGTCTCCAGCCGTTTGCGATCTAGAAGAAGTCTTTCAGTCTTCTTGCTGTGCTCACTGAACCGGTCAGTTAGCAACTCGACCACCTTCCTGATCTTGCGTATTTGCGCATCAAGTGCCGCCCGCTTGGCCTTCCCATTGGCAGACTCATTCGTCGGTCTGGACATAGATATTTCCGTAATCTTGTCTTCGTACCTCGTGATGTTATCTCGCATCTTAGCACCTTCATCATTGGACTTGTGGAAGGCGGTATCCTTCGCCACATGGTCTGACGACTGCGTCATCAACCTGTCCCGTGTTGTAGATCTCTGTTCGACAATGTTGCAGACTTCAGTGTAGTTTACGTCGAATATCGCCTGTGCTTTACGTCGCACTTTGCCCTGATCAACCGTGATCGAGTCACTTTGGTTGGCAATCCGTTCATCTACCTTCTTGTTGACAGCAGGCTCCAGGAGTGACAGATGAAGCCGCACGGCGGTTTCCACTGTTTCCGAGAGCTCTTTCAATACCCTTTCGGTCAGACATTTGGTGATAGAGTTGATCTCAGTTGGATCTCCGTCCGTCAGCATCCCAGGATGGTTGCTGCCCGGCGTCAAGGCTTGAGCCTGTCGCATTGCCAGATAGGCATGCTCAGCACTGATCAGGCGGG
>Ga0209502_10004358_pt1 | contig 10650 bp, 6 predicted proteins | sample ArcticOcean_MG_C_10_FD_187442 | JGI IMG/M metagenome (GOLD analysis project Ga0209502, IMG submission 187442) | Marine microbial communities from western Arctic Ocean - ArcticOcean_MG_CB11_90 (SPAdes) (version 2) | ecosystem: Environmental > Aquatic > Marine > Oceanic | place: Arctic Ocean...
GTCAACTGGCGGTAAATAACTTTGCGAATTGTTGGAGCTACTACTGCTGGAGCTACTACTGCTGGAGCTACTACTTCCATTTGCTTCTTGTTTAACTGCATCCGAAGCAACGGGAGACTGTTTACGACGTTCCGATCTTTTAATGTCGTTCATTATTCGTCTGTTTGCTTCTTTCAGGGTCGCTGCGGCTTTTTTGGCTGCTTTCGCTTTTTTATTTTTTTTGATTTTGGCTAATCTGATTTTTTTAGCCTCAGCCATTTTGTTTCTTTCCTCTATAACCGAAGCCCGAGTTACTTTGTACAATTCCAAATGATAAGACTTGAACGTTTCCAGTTTAGGAAAGATAAAATTATCGATATACGTATTAATAGCGACAACTTCATCCGCTTTAACACTGTTTTTGACAGCTGTACAGCGTTCAGCCGATTTCAAGACGACAAAAATTGCTAAGTCGGTACCAATTCGCATTGTTGAAAATTCTTGTCCTTTCGAATTAAATGCATGATTAGCGTAACTGTTTGCGTATAAGAACGAAATACACTGCATGGCGTCGTCGGGAACACATTTCTTCTTAAATTTTGGAAAAGTAGCATTGTTTTTCTCAGCTTTAGTTAAATGCAGACCTTGACTGGTCTGATAACGGGCATAATGGCCTTGCATGTACTGTGTTGAATCGGCTTTCAATATACGACCACCTAAAACGTAGACAGGTCCTTTCAAAATATAATCATTTGGTTCTTTATGATGATTGTATTGATCTGTGGGCGCAGGAAATGTTTCGGCCTTACGTTTCCCAACAATTACATCGTAACCATCACATTCGTAAACATGTTGGTCGGTGATTAATGTTTCAATGTTAAATTTTGGTTCGACAATGTTACCACAAATATTCACGTGAAAATTAGGATCATCCAAATAGGTGAGCGACATCTCACGAACAAGAGCTTTAGCGGTGCTTTCATTAACCAATAATTTTTTAAATTTTGGACGAACACCAATCATCAAACGGGTAATTCCAGTTTCATTACCTTGTTCTCTAATCCAATTCTTGATATCATCGACATTTTTCAAAAATGTCGGTTGCATCATATCAACAAATCTTTTTAACATTGTTGTAGAACGACATTCAATACGACCTTGCTGAGGCCCATCCGGGTAGTAATCAAACTGAAGCGTACACGTTTGGTGATAGCCCCACATTTTAAACAAATGAGTGTGGACTCTAAGGTAGTTATCACCTTCAATTTTACTGACAGACATTGCCAGGGTATATGGCGCTGCCGCAGCGGCAGTATTTTTTTGGCCAACACCGTACCAACTGCTACCGAGGGCACGGTTGCTCGAAGCTTGTTGGTCAACATCGCCGTTATTGACAAAACGGTCTGCATTTTCCATACCGTGGCCAGGGCCACGGCAATAGGTTCGGAGAATGTTGTCGCCAAATAACTCGGGTTTGTAACTGTCAAGTTTGAAAGTTACCGCACCGTTATTCCACTCGGTTGCGGCACGTTTATCGTTGTCCGTCAACTCGTTTATGTGGTCAATAAGACTTTGTGCACCGCCTGGATTTCTACCTGGTTTTGTGACATGCAATGCCAAGTTATCCAAATTGTTAGGTGAATCTTCTTCATAATTAAAATTGTTCACAAACGAGCTAAATGAATATTGATGATCGCTCATTTTTTTTTGCGATAGTTTTTTCAAGAAAGTATTTTTTTGATTGTTTTCTAGACTTAAAGTATTCATAAAATGAAGGATTGTGTGTTTTATTGATTGGATTACTAGATAAAATACAAATATGTGTTAACTATTCCACATTTTTGGCCAGTCGATATCTAACATACATTCCTAACATATTTGTAGAAATATGTATATCAATGTAATTACAGTATAAACATTTGTAAATTATTAATCAAAATGAATTTGTTATTATTATTGTTATGTATTACATCTGTTTCGTCTCACATGCCTCAATTTGACGATTCACATATTGAAGACACGCAAAGCAAAAGCTGGGGAGTTTACATTTCTGTAGAAGAGAGCTATTCATTGACTATGGACGTACCAGCAGGAAAAAACATCTCTTTTTCGTTAAGTGTTACAGATACATACGAAAAACAGCCTAATATAACTGTAACACTGTTTGGTCACGGCGCGGCTGATATCGAATGTGATCCAGATTTTAATGGGTGGGCCACGGACCCAGAATGGAATAAAGGCAGGCGGCTTGACGGTGCTTTGGACAGTACGAAAGAACTGGTGGTACACAAAACGACTGAAAAGGTATTTGAACCGTTCGGAGTTGGCGGTTATCGTCCGATTGTGGCTTGTCAAGGCCTTGCCATAATTGGCGATGACTTGTTTAGACTCACTATCGTCAATCACGACGATGACCCACTTTTATTATCTATCGGTGTTGGAATGACTGAAGCGTTTGATTTTTGGGACATTTTGTTTATGTCATTTACTATTCTACGAACTTGGTTATGGGCCGGCAAATGGTGGTCTTTGATCGTTCCAATTGCTGCAGGGGTGTGGTATATTCTTGTCTTGCTTAACAGAGCGCCATTCGAAATTACTTACCCAGAAATTACTGGCGTGAAAAAAGAATACATCGGTATACTTGAAAAATTGGTTCATCTAACTGGGTTGTTTATGCTTGTAAATAGTTTACAATTTATTATTCAGATATTGTTCACGGCATTTCAAGACGTACCAATGGATTTGATATTGTTTCCACTGATAGTCCACGTTATCATGCCTATTGTAGCATATTTTGCGCTCTCTTACTATGTTGTCATCGACTACAGATCCAATTTCTGGCTACACGGGATCGGTGGGGTTATATTTATATTTTACACATATGCAGGGCTTTGGCAATCGTATGGTAATTCTCTTGGTGGGATTTTAGCGTTTTCAGTTTTAAAAGTCTATTACAAATCACCGTATGAAAAGGTCCCGACAACTGAAAAACCAAAGATAATCGTATAAAGAGCTCCCGACAAAAAAAGAGAGAAATTGGGCCCGCGGGCAAAAATAACTAATTTTTGGTACTATAAACTTTTGAGTAAATAACACTAATTATGTTTTTAACTTTTGCCGCTGTCAAACCAGAAAATAGTTTTCAGCATTTCATACCAACGGAAGGAATAACCTGTTCCTCCCAAACGGGACTGGTACGGGTACCAGAAGATCACAAATCGTTGAACGAAGCTGTGATGTGGATTGAACAGTATAACACATTTCTAACAAAAATCAATTCAAAAAAGACGAGGATGACCACCATCGTTTTGGGAAAAGGGGAACACGTTGTTGAAGTGTCCAAAAATAGATACACCGAGAGTAACACTTTGGATATTGCTTTTGCCATGAACATTGTGGGTGATCCAGAAGTGGCCAAAGAGGAGATTGTGGTCGTGGGTGGGATTATGTTCAAGAAAGGAATTCAAGGGAATTGTCATCTGCAACACCTGACACTGCGTCAATCGAAGGGGGATGGGGTGTGGGGAAAGTCTTCTTTTACGATGGAAGATGTCCTTGTGGAACAGTGTGATGGGAATGGTGTGTGGGCGGAAAAAAAGGGTCGTTTTGGCGTCGCCGGCAGATGTACCAACGTGGAAGTGCGCCAATGTGGAAATAATGGAGTGAAGGCAACCAATGGTGCATCCATCACATTGATCGGTCCCAAGACGACGGTGCACCACAATTGCACAAAAGGATATAGTGATGATTACGGGTTGCAAGTCTACGATTCCTCTTCTTCCACCATTCAACTGGTCTCCCCCTTGACCAAAGAACAAGTCTCCCTCGACAACGGTGGGGGTGGCAATTGGGGTGCGGGCGGTGGTGGTAACATCAATCAAATCAAAACCATTTCACAATAAAAAAATAAAATAAAGTAATTAATTAATCAAAACAACTCCATTTTAATATACCGTATAAAGAGCTCCCGACAATTGACACGTTGTTATGAACCCTATTCTATATTTGAATAATCATTTTCGAAAATTGTCGAATTATGAATCAAACGAGATCAAAAATGGAGCCTACGTCGTAATTGAAGATAGGGGAATTCTATACAACAAACATGCCAAAGAAGGTGTGAAGCGATACTGGTGTGAACATATTTCGGCAAATACTGTTTATGATTTAGACGGTATCGATGACAATAACGTGTACGGCAATGTTTTAATCGGAACAGGGTTGAACGGACACACGTGGTTTCAGTGGGAGAAATCCAGATGTTTCTCAATTAACCATTTAATTGATTGGGCTAAATTTGTCTACACGAAAAAAAACCAAGGTCCGTCTGGAAGTTCAATCAGAACTGAAAAAAAGCCATTATTTTTGCGCCCCGCACTCAGCTCCACCAAAATAAAATTTTAAACGGACGGGCCTTGAAATATATGCCGCCATAAAATATAATAATTATTTCTTTATTTTTTTCGAGTAACCAGCTGCGGATTGACCCCCATGCTAGTAAGCTCCTGAAATAGCAGTTTAGATGCATAGGTCATTGTAGTTTTTTTGATATCTCTACCCGAGCAGGCCGTACAGTACAATTCACCGCAATTATCTGTAATAACTGTACCCAATATACCACATTTCCCACAAAGTTTGGCTTTGTAAATATCACTCGAAGTGCACATTCTTTCGTTTAAGACAGCCGATGCGCCGCTTGCAAGGCCACAATCGCGTTCCATTTCCCCAAAGCGTAAACCACCTCCTGCAGCGCGACCATGCACAGGCTGTCTGGTCAACCCGACGATTTTCCCGTTTGCTCGAGCATGGCATTTATCTTCGACCATGTGCTTAAGTCGTTGATAAAACGTTGGACCAATAAAAATACGTCCCTTGAGCTGCTTGCCTGTAAACGGACAAAACATAACTTCTTTACCGTCCTCGTGGTATCCGGCTTTTCTCAATGCATCGCAAATCGCACTAACAGGTTCATGACTAAATGCAGTAGCGTCGATTCTTTGACCAGTAAGAGCGGCTAATTTACTCGCGACCGTTTCAAAAACGTGCCCAATAGTCATTCTGGAAGGGATGGCATGTGGATTGACGATTAAATCTGGCACGATCCCTTCAGCTGTAAACGGTAAATTTTCTTGCGAATACATCATACCTATCGTCCCTTTTTGGCCGTGGCGACTTGAAAATTTATCACCGACTTCTGGGATGCGCTGTTCTCGTATTCTAGTCTTTGCAGTCTGTCCACCAGATGAATTCTGAAACAGAATTGTCTTGTCAACAACGCCACAAGATTTTTTATTTTTAACAATGTGTGGGTGATTTTTACCTTTCGTGACATTACAAAAAATGGCTGACCCCTTTTTTATTTTGGTATTAGGAAGCGCTAGTCCGTCATCGTCCAAACTTTCAGTAACATCACCATACGTTTCTTCTTTTTTAAATTCGCTTGCGGCAGCTTGACGTGTCGAAGAATTGGATTGGCTGTAAGTTCGATACGTGGACGAGCGAAACATTCCTCTTTCCACCGCGGATTTATTAAATAACAGCGAATCTTCCTGGTTATAACCACCAAAGCACATAATTGCTACAATTGCTTGTGTCCCAGCGGGTAAATCGTCCCCTTTTAATGCCTTTGCCACCTTTGTAGTAACCAGCGGTTTTTGTGGATAATGCATCACATGCCCACCAGTATCGAATCTTTTCGCGAAATTCGTGGCATAAATTCCCATTGCTTGCTTGCCCATCGCTAAAAAAAAACAAATAAAAATGTCAGAAAAACCCACTCAATGGATTGGCTCAACCGACAAAAAGAATAAACTTACCGCATTGATACACATTGCGCGGCGATTGGTTATGATCTGGATAGGGAATAGTTGAACCCAATGTACCAAGAATAAGGGAAGGGTCCAGTTCACAGTGGGTGTGATCAAATCTCAAATCTTTCGGGTACAACGCAATCAACGCGTTTTGCTCTTCATAAATAGAGAGATTTTCAACAATTCCTAATGAAAAGAGATCATCCCACCTTAAGCGATTGGCCTGCAAATCGATAACTTGCGCCATTGTCATTAAAATCTGTCCATTTTTAACAACAAAAACTGGACGAGAAACACGGCCGCCATCTGTCCAAAGAATCAGATTGTTTTTTTCAATCGCAATACAAGTATCCGAAGGGATTGTACGACACCGTCTGGCGTAACGTAGTTCGGCTGCCAGTTCCGCCGGGTGGCTTATTTTACCAATCGGTGCACCGTTATGAAAGACAATGGAACACCCACCAATTACGAAATGTCCACTGACAATTTGAAGCAATGTATCTGTATCACATTGGGTAGTAATGGACGTTGAAAGAGCTAATTGTTTCACTAACCCACAGGGACCACCTTCAGGGGTTTCCGATGGGCAAAAATAACCCCATTGGTTACCATACAACAATCTCGGTGCAATTATCTTTTGTTGCGAATCAATGCCAGTGTCAACTCTGCGTAACTGACTAATACACGAAATATATGTATTACGATTAAGCATTTGACTAACACCGACACGGCCTGCAAACGAAGATGATTTAATTTTCCAATTACCTGTCGCCAATGCATATTTAATGCCGTCTGTAATGTGTTGGGGCTGAATCAATCGGTTTGGTCGTAATTTCTTGTTTTTATTTAGTAAAACAATAGCTGATTTCTTTATATTTGACAACATCTGATAAAAGAGATGGCAAAACATACTTCCTATCATAGCCCCCGCCGTATCTAATCTTTTGGCATTGACATGGTCTCTATCATCAAAAGGTATACGTCCGTGCAAACATTCTACATATTTTTGCCATTGGAGACATAATTGTAACCCTTTCATTTCAGTCGACATATTCGGATAAACTCGACGGTCCAACAATGATTGTGGATCATCACAATATTCATCAAGCCAATTTAACGCTTCTTCTTGTGTTAAAATCAACTTGGCATCTTCGACAGAAGAACTGGCATCGTCGCTGTTTATGTACATCTCCCACGGTTCTCCACCAAGAGCACGCAGCAAAACCAGAATAGGAATCTCCGTCTGCATTCCTGGCAACGTGACACGGAATGGTGAACTACCAAATTTTTTGACGATGATTCGCATCGTGGAACAGCGGTGGGCAGTCGTGTCATACTCGGCGTGATAAACACAGTCTTTTGATGAGAAACAGAAAATTATATTTGGAGCAATTCGCTCTTGGACAACTAGTGTTTTTTCCCTACCGTTTACGATAAAATAACCTCCTGGGTCTTCTGGACATTCGTTGTTGGCATAGTCATCGGCCCCAGGTTGATTAAGGGTGCACAAAGATGATCTGACCATCACTGGCATCCGTGCAAAGAAAACATCGTTATAAAATTTCTCACCACCAGGGAATGTATGGTGCACTTTGACGTACATCGGCGAAGAATATAGGAGATCCCTGTTTCTGCATTCCATGGGATTCAAACGTCTAATATCACCATTTTTTTCGATACAAGATGGGACTCCAAATCGTACATCGGAAATTTTGATAGTATTTGGGACAACATCTGTGTCATAATTTGATAACGATGGCCGTACGACGATTGGGGTGTGATTAGAGATCACTTCGGGAACAATACGGCCGATAAAATCGTCGTAACTATACAGTGCTTGCCGTGTTAGTTTTGTGTCCCTGAAAAGACTCTCCACAACAGAATCGGTTTTGGGTTTGTCAGGATCGAACATTTTTATTTTTTATTGTTGATTCATTTATCCAGCCTGCGTGAAACAAAAAAATATGTGTTAATTATTCTTATTTTTTGGCCAGCGCGCCGCAGGCCCAAACTAGTATTGGGGTAACATTAAAAGTCAATATCCAGAACATATTCCTAACATATTCTTGTTTTTTTGCTCACTCTTGGTTGGACCAAACTAGTATTGGGGTAACATCAAAAGTCAATATCCAGAACATATTCCTAACATATTCTTGTTTTTTTGCTCACTCTTGGTTGGACCAAACTAGTATTGGGGTAACATCAAAAATCAATATCCAGAACATATTCCTAACATATTCTTGTTTTTTTGCTCACTCTTGGTTGGACCACAAACATTTGCCCCAGCCTGCGCGATTTTTGAGAATATGTTAGGAATATGTTCTGGATATTGACTTTTGATGTTACCCCAATACTAGTTTCAATGAAACGCAAAGTATGTTTTGTGCAAGCTTCAACTGTATATATAAAGAAATTAAATTTTAATTATTTTGTAAAAGGAAATTAAAATTTAATTATTTTGTGATGTTATAGTCTTTTAAAAACACCTCCTGCCATCCCTAGTATTAAACCCATAAGTAAAATAAAGAATATTACGTAAAATAACAACCAGCATAAACATCTGCGGCAAGTCATAGGCTCCGGTTCGGGTAATATGACATATTCCGTATCATCCTCTGGATCCCCGGGACGCCTATGTTTACGTTTACGCCTAACGTGATGGGCGGCATGACGTAGAGACTCCGATGGAATTAAACGTTGGGTGTCTTCAATATCAATGTCTTCAATATCAAAATTGAGCGATGCCATTTTTTAAAACAACCCTGTTGTTTATATACATATAAAAAGTCTATATGTTTATCCAGTGAAAAGAACAGAATCTTGCCATAATTTTGTTTCACGGTTTCTTTTTTTTTCATACCGATCAAAAAATATTATATAACTGACTAAAACAGCTGCACCAATTCCAATAACCAAAAAAACAAATGAAACAATCATTCAAAAACCTAAACAAACATTTTATAGTCACAAAAATAAGAATAATTAACACATATGTTATTTTTTAATATAAACTCTAATCAAACCCAGGATAATAACAAATAAAATGTCAGATCCTACAACTGAAACTAGTTATTATACCGAAATGGGTTTTTCGCCAAACCGTGTAGCTGAAGCATTTGCACGGTTTGGCGAAAACCACAATGAAAAAATTGATTGGCTTCTATTAAACGCTCATATTGGCAAAATACCAAAAAAACTAAAACTCACCGACCAACGTTCAAACGTGACCTATTATGGTTCACAAGTTAATTTCAGAAACATAATCTGGACGGTTGTCAGTTTTGATCAAAAGCATGCGTTGGTCAGATTGCGAAAAGGTTCTACCGAATATTCTGGTTTCAAATACATATGGGTCCACATATCCCAACCCGACCTTAATTGGAACGTCGTTCATCACAACACGCCTCCTTGCTTCGCACCACCTTCAATAGCTTGGCGCCGAAAAGTCGGTAATATACATTTGTCAAAACACGCATTTATAAACCCAAACGATCCCAGAATTGACAATATTGGTGTAAAACGTACAAAAATACTTTCCGTTATCTCAGCTGACCAGAAATTATTAATAAATGCCATTATTGGTTTCAGAAAACGTCACGCCATTTTGCCTAACGGTCCCAGACCACGATTATTAAATGAGTCCTACGAGTATATTAGCAATATGGACCGTATTACACACGATTATCGTATTGAATTGATGACATATTTTGTTAAACTGTTAGATATTTACCAGATCCCAAAAAATATTTTTACCAAAAAACTGCTGCATTGTATGACCTTAAAAAATGTTTATGAACAGATTTTGCCATTATTTCCAAAAAACTTTCAACCACAGCGTCTGCAAAGTATGTTGTGTCAATGGATTAATACCAGTTATCATCTTTTAGAAGAACGGGACGTTTGGATATCCAAACGTCAACCGATTGTCGATTTTGAACTTGATTATGAAGATTGTACACCTGGAAATGTCAGTATCAATGTATTTTTCAACGACATGACTTTTGTCAAACAACCAGGAACTTCTATTCAACCAAGCCGCCAAAGCCACCTGGAACGTTGTTTCCAGACGTTATTTTGTCATTTGAATGGATACACGGTGTCCCGCCTTCCAATGGATTCACATTTTTGGAATAAAACCATTCTCAATTGCCAAGCAATGTGCACAAATGAAGTTTTCGCATTAACAAAAATAACCACTCCTCTTTTACAAACCAGTCTATTACCATTCCAAAAAAGGGCGCTAAACTGGTTACAATGGCGCGAAACAGAGGCGCCTTCTATAAGTGGGATCGGTGTTCATCGTCATCAACTCCACGATGGTTTCACTTTTTACCACAACCATTTCGGTGAACTGAAACATACGCCACCATCAGAAAACATTCGTGGCGGTATTCTAGCTCAAGACGTCGGGCTTGGTAAAACCGTTGAAATGTTAGCCTTGATCGCATCATCTAAAATTACAAAACCAACTCTTGTTATAATGCCCTCGGCAATGTTAAATTTTTGGTCGGACGAAGCAGCTAAACATGTGCCGTCGCTCAAAACGTATAAATATCATGGGGCAAAACGAAATTTAACAGATATTGGCAACATTAATATTGTTTTCACGACATTTCGAATTGTCAATGACGATGTAGTTGGTAATATGGGCGGCAACTATTTACAACGCGTTGAATGGGGCCGAATAGTGCTCGATGAATCCCATCTATATTCTTTAAACATGCCACATTGGGTAGATGCGCCCGTTGACGTCGTACGTTTACGTTCGAATATTAGATGGTGCATGTCGTCTACCCCTTTTGTTAGAGAAATGAAAAATGTGGAAGTTATGTTTCGGTTTTTTGGCATTGGATTAACA
>Ga0209502_10004360_pt1 | contig 10648 bp, 6 predicted proteins | sample ArcticOcean_MG_C_10_FD_187442 | JGI IMG/M metagenome (GOLD analysis project Ga0209502, IMG submission 187442) | Marine microbial communities from western Arctic Ocean - ArcticOcean_MG_CB11_90 (SPAdes) (version 2) | ecosystem: Environmental > Aquatic > Marine > Oceanic | place: Arctic Ocean...
GATGCAACACCTCTGTCTCTTGGCCAAGAATTCTCAGGATACCAAGTGCAATTAAAAAAATGTATTGAAAGAATAGAGCTTGCTCTTAAAGAAATATATTTTCTTGCACAAGGTGGGACGGCTGTTGGAACTGGAATTAATTCGAAAAAAGGGTTTGATAAAAAGATTGTTAAAGAAATAGCAAAGTTTACAAAATTACCTTTTAAGCCTGCTAATAATAAATTTGCAGAACTAGCCGCGCATGACTCTATCGTAAATTTTTCAGGTACACTAAATACGTGTGCAGTTTCATTGATGAAAATATCAAATGATATAAGATTTTTAGGCTCTGGACCAAGAGCAGGATATGGAGAATTAATACTTCCAGAGAATGAACCTGGTTCATCAATTATGCCTGGAAAAGTTAACCCTACTCAATGCGAAGCTGTAACAATGGTTTGTGCCAAAGTAATAGGCAATCATACAGGGATCACAATAGCTGGCTCTCATGGTCACTTTGAATTGAATGTATTCAAACCAATGATTGCTCACAACGTGCTTCAATCAATAGATCTTATTGCAGATAGCACTAAAAACTTTGCCCACTATTGTGTTAAAGGAATTAAAGCTAACAAAAAAAGAATTAAGGAGCATTTAGATAATTCTTTAATGCTCGTAACAGCTCTAGCTCCACATATTGGATATGACAATGCTGCAAAAATTGCAAAAACTGCTTTAAAAAATGGAACCACACTTAGGCAAGAGACGCTTAAAACAGGACTAATTAAGGAAAAAGACTATGAGCAAATAGTAGATCCAAGAAAAATGATCTACCCCTCATAGGCCTTTAATGCCTCGTTTAATAATCTCCTACTCTTATTAAAATTATTCTGATTATTATCAGTAAAATCTGATATTATTGTCAATAATTGACTACTAACTTCTTTGTTATCTATCTTTATATTATTAAATCGGATCTGATTGGCTAATAAATCATAATCTAAATTAATAAGAATAGTTTTAATATCTTTTCGTGATGACTTACTTGTATTAAGGAAAGAAAATAGCTTTTGAGAATTTTGAATATCTATCAAGATATTACTATTGAATGTTAGTTCATTATTTTCATAAAAAAGATTACTATTATTAAACTGTAATGAACCGATATTGTTATTGATAAACTTTGTTTTATCAAAATGTATTTTTCCACCAATAATATAAAAATTAATTTTTGCACTATCAAAAATTTCATTTTTTATATTTGAGTTAGTGATTATAGATGTGCTCACACTTATATTTTCATTAAATAGCAAGCCTGATTTGATAAGTTCAATTAAGAGAGGATTTATATCGAATAATTTAGATATCTTATAATTATCTAAATTAATATTTAAGATTAAATCAAATGGGTTAATTGATAGTTCACCTTTATAATTAACTTGTGAATTATCTAATCTAAAATTGTTTGACTCAAAAATAATCAATTTTTCTTTAAGATTATATCTTGTATTAATTGTAGATTGTAAAAATGTAATATTATTTTTTCCAGAAGTTATCTTGTTTTCTATAGCAGATTTATTAGAAATATCTAATTTAAGTCGTTTAGAGTTAAGATAAAATTCTTTATACTTAGTAGAATCATTACTGCTAATAAAATCAAAAGTGAAAGGTAAATTAAAAACTTCTCCTTTTAATTTAAAAAAATTTAATAGTTTTTCGTCATCAAAAAATAAAGTAGTTTTATCTATTTTAATAATTGAAATTATCTCTTCTAAATTATCTTTAAAAAAAATATTACTATTTTTAATAGTAACTTTTTTATTTGAAAATTTTTTGCTTGTGTACTCATTTAATAATTTAATATCGCCTCTTAATAGTGAAAAGTTAGCATTATTAATAACTATTTTTTTAATATTCATTTTTTCTTTATCAAAGAGGTTTGCTTGACTCAAAAATATTTTAAAATCTTTAATTTCAGCTATAGATTTTGTTTTTTCACCTTCAGCCACTAAGATTTTAGAATCTTTAATTAAAAAATGTGGTGCAGGAAGAATACGATATGAAATGTCCGCAGAAGTACTTAAGTTTACTTTAAATTCATTAAGTAATTTGCTTTCAATATTAGCCTGCAACCATGTTTTGTCATATAAAAGGGGTATCAATAGGTAAAATAAATAAAAAAACAATAACGCAATAAAAGTTATTAAATACTTATTGAAGACACTAATATTAAAGTTATTATTTGTTTTATTCTGAACTTTTAATATTATCCTTTTAACTAGGTTATTAAAATTTTTAATAATTTGTTTCATAAATACTGTTGGAATTTAATAACTTATAAAGAAATTTTAAAAATGATAAACCATGAATATTTAGATAATCTTAATGAGGCACAAAAAGAAGCCGTTTTGTACCTTGATGGCCCATTACTTATCGTAGCTGGAGCAGGTTCTGGAAAAACTAAAGTTTTAACCTCTAGGATTGCACATATTATTAAAGAGAGAAAAGCATTTCCCAATCAAATATTGTCTGTAACATTCACTAATAAAGCTGCCAAAGAAATGCAAAATAGAGTGAGCTCAATTCTTAATTCTGAAGCTATAGGGTTGTCCTGGCTTGGAACATTTCATTCTATTTGTGCAAAGCTATTAAGAAAGCATGCTCCAGCTGCTGGTTTAACTTCTAATTTTACAATCATTGATACCGATGACCAGGTTCGATTAATCAAAAATATTTGCAAAGCAGAAAATATAGATATTAAACAGTTAGCTCCTAAATATATTCTATCTATAATTGATAGATGGAAAAATAAAGGTTTTTATCCTAACGAAGTCATTGTTAATAAAAATGACATCTATGAAAAAACTATACTCCCTCTTTATAAAATTTACCAACAAAAATTATTAGACTTAAATGCTTGTGACTTTGGTGACTTAATATTGCACGTAGTTAAAATCTTAGAAAGAAATTTAGATATAAGAGAAATTTATTCAAATAATTTTAAATATATATTGGTAGATGAATATCAGGATACAAACTACATTCAAAGTAGATGGCTCTACCTGTTATCAGAAAAACATAAAAATATTTGCTGTGTTGGTGATGATGATCAATCTATATATAGCTGGCGTGGTGCAGAAATTAAAAATTTTTTAGAATTTGATCAAGTTTATAAGAATTCAAAAGTAATTAGATTAGAAGAAAACTACCGTTCATCTCAAAACATTTTATCAGTTGCTTCAAATCTTATTGCAAATAATCAAAATAGAGTTGGGAAAACTTTAAAAACTACAATGGAAGAAGGTGATCTAGTTAAACTAAATTGTTTTAAAAATGGAAAAGATGAGGCTATAGGAATTTCTGATGAAATTGAAAAAAAACTTAAAAAAAAATATTCATTTAATAATATAGCAATTTTAGTTAGAGCAATATTCCAAACAAGAGAATTTGAAGAGCGTTTTTTAAAAATTGGGCTACCTTATAGGATTTTAGGTGGCACAAAATTTTATGAAAGAGCAGAAATTAAAGACTGTGTCGCGTATCTAAGATTAATTCACCAACCAAAAGATGATTTGGCTTTTGGTAGAATAGTAAACAATCCTAAGAGGTCTATCGGTGAAAGTACTATTAAATTAATACATGAATTTTCAAAAGAAAACTCTGCAAGTTTAGAAATTGCCTCAAAACAATTAATTGAAAAGAATTTAATTAAACCAAAAACAAAAATAGGCTTAGGTGCTTTTCTATTTTTAATTGATAAATGGAGAAATGATATCAATATAAAAAAAATTAATCATGTTAAGCTCTTACAATTAGTTTTAGATGAGTCTGGTTATTCAGCCATGCTTAAGAATAAAAAAGATTTAGAAAACGAAAATAGACTAGAAAACATTAAAGAACTTTTAAATGCCTTGAAAGAGTTTGACAACTTAGAGGCTTTTTTAGAGCATGTAGCATTAGCGACTGCAATAGATCAAGATTGGGATGGGGAAAAAGTTAACATGATGACAATGCATGGCTCAAAAGGTCTTGAATTTGATGTAGTATTTTTGCCAGGATGGGAAGAAGGTCTTTTTCCACACCAAAAATCTATTGAAGAAAAAGGTCAAAACGGACTTGAAGAAGAAAGAAGACTAGCTTATGTCGGAATAACAAGAGCTAAGAAGAAAGCTTTAATATCATTTGCTATGAATAGATTTTATCAAGGTAATTGGATTGACAGTATGGCCTCCAGGTTTATCGATGAGTTACCAGATAAATATTTAGAAAAAAATTCATTTTTTGATGAGTCTAAAGATGATGATAATGATTTTGAATTTAATCAAGACTTTGAAATTGATGATGAAAAAAGAAGTCCTGGTTGGGCAAGATATCAAAAAAGAATTAAATGATAAAAAACAAAATAAAAATTTTAAAAGAGAAATTCAAAAAATTTGAAATTGATGGTTATATCATACCTAAAAATGATGAGTATTTTTCTGAGTATGCAAAAAATGATAGATTAAAAAATATTAGTAATTTTTCTGGTTCCGCAGGTATTGCTGTTATACTTAGGAAACAAAACTATTTATTTGTTGATGGAAGATACACTATTCAAGCACAACAAGAATCAGATAGAAATTTTAATATAATTGAAATCCATAAAAGACTACCCCATACTATTATTAAAAATTATAATTTAGGCTATGATCCAAAGTTATTTACATCAAAAAATATTAAAAATTATTTTTCAAATAATAATCTTATTCCAATTAATAATAATTTAATTGATCAAATATTCAAATTTAAAGAAAAAAAAACTAAACCATTTTATTCTTTGGAAAAAAATATAACTGGTGAAACGCATCAATCTAAAATTTTAAAAATAACAAATTTTCTAAAGTCAAATAATACTGATTATTTATTTGTTAGCGCTCCAGAAAATATTGCGTGGCTTTTAAATATAAGAGGATATGATAATCCGAATAGCCCAATACCTAATGCTAGATTAATTATAGGTAGAAATAAAAAGTTATTTTTAATTACTAAAAAAAATAATACCAAAAAAATTATCAAAGAAAAAAAATTAAATAAAAATCAAGTTATTAATATTAAGGATATTTCAAAATTAATTAACAACCTAAAAGGCAAGAATTTTATAATTGATAATAAAACTTGCTCAATTTTTCATGAAGATATAATTAAGTCAAAATTTAAAATCTTAGATAAAGATGACCCAATTTATAAATTAAAGTCGATTAAAAATTCGTATGAAATTAATCATATGATTGAGGCCCATAAAAAAGATGGATTAGCACTTACAAGGTTTATTTATTGGATTAAAAACATAAATAGAAAAACAATAACAGAGGTTGAGGCTCAAGATAAATTAGAAAAATTTAGAAAACTTAGTAAAGACTACTTAACGCCAAGTTTTAATACTATAGCTGGTTCAGGATCAAATGGAGCCATTGTTCACTACAGGGCAACAACCAAAGCCACTAAAAAGATTAATAAACAAGATCTTTTTTTGGTCGATTCCGGTGGGCAATATAGCTATGGAACAACAGATGTTACTAGAACTATTTGTTTTACTAACCAGAAACAATCAATTAAAAATGCCTATACCAATGTTTTAAAAGGTCATATCGCCGTCGCTCTTACCGACTTAAAAAAGGACAATACCGGAAAAAAAATTGATATTAGAGCCAGAAAATTTTTAAATAAAGAAGGATTGGATTATGCACATGGAACAGGTCATGGTGTTGGGTTCTTTTTAAATGTACACGAAGGACCTCAGTCAATTTCTAAGCATAATTCTATTAAAATTGAAAAAGGTATGATTTTAAGCAATGAGCCTGGATATTATAAAAAAAATCATTTCGGAATTAGAATAGAAAATTTGATTTATTGCAAAAAATTGAAAAATAAATTAGTGTTTGAAAATCTTACATTGGCTCCTATAGAAAAAAGTTTAGTTAATTATAAATTATTAAATAAAACTGAAAAAGATTATTTATTTAGATATCATTTAAATATTTACTCTGAATACTCTAGTTCATTAAATAGAAAACAAAGAAAATGGTTAGCTAGTCTTATTTAACATTTCCATCCATTTTTTTTGGTCGATAACTTTTATATTTAATTCCTTTGCTGTATTGACTTTTTTTGTAGTTGCTTTTTCACCAGCAATTAAATAGTCAAGTTTTTTATTTACGTTACTAATTATCTTTCCAGAATTCTTTTCAATTAAAGATTTTGCTTCGGCTCTACTAACTCCATTAAGTTTACCTGTAAGCATAAAAGTTTTATTTTTTAATAAGCCTTTATTATTTATTAAAATTACATTCTCTATTTCAAGACACTTATCTAGTTCAGATAAAACTTTTATATTTATTTTATTTAAAAAAAACTTTTTTATTGATTGTATTTGTGTTGCACCTATTCCATCTATATTAAATAAACTCTCTATATTCGTACCATCTGCTAATTTAAAAAAATTTATGGCTGTTTTCAAATGTCTGGCAATAAGCTTGGCATTTTCTTGTCCTATGTGTCTAATTCCTAATGAATAGACAAATCTATCTAAAGAAATTTTTTTTTTTTGTCCGATTGAAAATTTTAAATTTGTTACTGATAATTTCCCCCAACCTTCTAATCTTTCTATTTTATCATAATTAAGATTAAAAATATCTTGTGGTAATCTGATTAATTTTAAATTCCAAAAGTTCTCTACAATTTTTTTTCCAAATCCATCAATATTAAATGCTTCTTTTGATACAAAATGTTTAATTTTTTCTATTGCAATTTTTTCGCACTTATAGTCTTCACTAACACATCTTCTGACTGCATCTTGTTTTTTCGTTACATCGTTATAATCCTTTGTAGTATTGCTTCCACAAGATGGACAATTCAATGGGAAAATAAATTTTTTTGAATTCTTGTCTCTTTTTTTTAAATCTACTGAAATCACATGTGGTATTACATCTCCTGCTCTTTCAACTGTAACGGTATCTCCAATTCTTATGTCTTTCCTGACGATCTCATCTTCATTATGAAGTGTTGCATTTGAAACAATTACACCTCCAATATTGACAGGTTTAATCTTTGCAACTGGTGTTAGTGCTCCTGTTCTACCTATTTGAATTTCAATATTTGTTATTTCAGATATTGAGCTATTGGCTGAAAATTTATGTGCAATTGCCCATCTCGGTGCATTGGCTGCAAAACCTAGTCTTTTTTGTAAATTAAAATTGTTAACTTTATAAACAACACCATCAATATCAAAGGCTATTTCTTTTCTTTTTTCTTCTAAATTTTTATGATTTTCAATTAAGTTTTTAACACCTGAAATTTTTCTATTAAACGGGTTTATTTTAAAGCCCCACGTCTTTAAATTTTTTAAAAAATCTGTTTGGCTATGGATGTTCATTTCTTCAGCATACCCAAAAGTATATGCAATAAACTTGAGTGGTATTTTTGATGTAATAGTAGGATCTTTTTGCCTTAATGAACCTGATGCAGCATTTCTAGGATTAGCAAATTTTTCGTTAATTATTTTAAAATCCTCATTTTCTATAAATACTTCTCCTCTAACATCAATTTCCTTAGGAAAATTTTTTGCATTTATCTTTAGCGGAATATCATTAATGGTTTTTAAATTTTGCGTAATATCCTCTCCCTCTGTACCATCTCCTCTTGAAAGACCTTTTGTAAATTGTCCATTAACATAAATTAATGAGGCAGATATTCCATCAATTTTAGGTTCTGCACTATAATCAATTATATTTATTTCTTTAATACTTAAAAAATTGTTTATTTTTTTTTCAAAATTATTTAGATCTTCTTCATTAAAGGCATTTCCAAGTGACAGCATTGGAACTTTGTGTTTTGCTTTTTGAAAATTTTTTGATGGTTTAAAGCCAACAGATCTTGTTGGTGAACTTTTATTTTTTAAAAACTTATATTTATTTTCAAGGTTAGTTATATCTTTTTTTAATAAATCAAATATTTGATCTGTGACAATTGGTTTATTTTTATCATAATAATATTTATTATATTTTTGTGCTAAGTCTATCTTTTTTAAATATTCATTTTCTATATCTTTATCTCTCATTTTAGTCGAACAATCCTTTGAATCTCTTTATCAGACCTATTTTTTTCTGTTTGTCTTTTTGTAATTCTTTAATGCCATCTCTATAATTTGTATTATAGATCTTATAAGTATTTTTATACCAATCTGAAGATTGATAGTTGTAACCTAATACGTTTGCATATTTTTTAGATTCATCTACTAAACCCAATCTATAATTTACCTCCACTAGCCTGTGTAGTGCTTCTTCAGTATAAATGGTTGTATCATATTCAGTCACAACTGTTTTAAATCTATTTAAAGCTGGTATCCACATTGTCTTATTTAAATAATATCTAGCTAAATACATTTCTTTTGCTGCAAGAATCTCATTAATTAAATCTATTTTAAACTTTGCATCTACTGCAAATTTAGTGTCAGGATATTCATTAATTATAAGCTCAAATTGCATTTTCGATTCCAATATTGATTTTAAATCTTTTTTTTCGTCTACTATTTGTTCATAAAAGCTAACTCCCATTAAAAAATGAGCGTATACTTGATCTTTATCGTTTGGATAAGTTGCTAAGTATCGTTCTAACTCAAAAATTGCATCACTATAATAATCTTGAATGTAATAAGCGTATGCAGCCATGATTGCTGACTTAGCGGCCCAAGGTGATTGAGGAAATAATAGTTCTGCCTCATTAAATTTTTTTGCAGCTAATAATACATCTCCACTTTGCAATTCAGCATACCCTTCCTTGTAGGCATTTGACATTTGTAATTCCATGTCTACATCAATAATTTCAGATATTTTCTTTTCTTTGTCTGCACAGGACAAAAAAAATAAAAGTGATGTTAAAACAAGTAATACTTTAAATTTTGAAATCATTATCTTATTCTACCAGATTATGGATAAAACTCTATTTTTTAAGCTATAGACTTTAAATGACTTTTATTAATAAAAGTATTTGGTAAGTGTTTTTCTGTGATTTCTATTAATGAAAAATTTTCATCATTTTGAAAAACTTTTCTTAATAATTGATTTGTAAGCTTGTGACCTCCCTGAGAGCAAATTATTTTTCCAATTATCTTATAGCCAGCTAAATATAAATCCCCCATGCAGTCTAAAATTTTATGATTTACAAATTCTTTGTCGTTACGAAGACCATTTTCATTCAATAGCTTGTCATTCTTAACAACTATTGCATTATCAAGGTTTCCTCCTTTGGCTAATCCCATTTCCTTTAATTTTTCCACATCCTCAAATAAGCAAAAAGTTCTAGAATTGTAAATATCTGTTAAATCAGACTCAAATACTTTAACTAAATTTCTTTGCGTTCCTATCATTTCATTTTCATATTTTAACTCAAAATCTATATCTAAACTAATTTTACTTGGCTCAATAGAAATTGTTTTATTGCCATCATTAAACTCTATTTTCCTCTCAATCTTAACTATCTTAATTGGAGCATTACTATTTTTAATTCCATTTCGAGAAATTGCTTCAACAAATAGTTTTGCTGAACCATCTAAAATTGGTACTTCCTGATTATTAATCTCAATTAACGCGTTATCAATACCCAAGCCATATAAGGCTCCCATTAAGTGTTCTATTGTAGAAACACTAGTACCGTTTTCATTTGAGATAGTCGTACAAAATACTGCACTACTAACATTGAATATATTTGGGATTACTATATTATTTTCCTTAAGATCTATTCTTTTAAAAATTATTCCAGAATTTGGTTCTGCTGGTTTTATAGTCATTGTTACATCCAAACCACTATGAAGACCAACACCCATAAAAGTAATATTTTTATTAATAGTTTTTTGATTTAAAATAGACATTTAAATCTTATAAATAATTGAATTAAATTAAGAAAAACAAGAAATGTTACGGGAAAATACTGCTTTATCTAAAAAAATGAAAAAACTTTTCAAAAAAGCCATGTTTTATTTGTCTTTTTGGTACTACTACAACCTCTTGTTTATTTAGCCCTGTTATAAATTTAAATCCAGATTGGCAAATATCTTTTGAAGTTTCCTCTAAAAAATCTATATCATTTGAAAAAGAAATTTTATCTTTGTGCTGATTGTCAAGTATTCTTGAACCCTCTCCCATTAACACCATCTTAGACTTGACTGATGTGTGTAAATTTAACCTCATATATTTATCACATAGTTCAAGTATTTCCTCAGTCCGAGCAAAGATTATTTTTTGGAGCGTCTCAATTAAAATATCTCCATCACTTGAAAGTTTAAGATTTTGATCAAAATTACACTTCTTTTGTTCTGAACTTTCTAAATCTATCTCTAAAATTTGTGAAATATCTTTAGTAATATGATTGCCACCAATTGGCAAAACATGAAAAGAGAGGATTTTATCATCAAAGTAAGAGATTACCGATGTTTTATTAAATCCAACATCAATAAATGACATGTTACCTCTTAAATTTATACTATCTTTGTAATTAATTGATTTTGCATAACTAGAACAAATTATTTGATCAATTAAAATATTAGATTTTGAAAAAATATTTTTAAAGTAAAGAACTATGTCAATTGGTAGACAGATAAAAAGTATATCTAAAGATATAAAATCACATTTAATTT
>Ga0209502_10004361_pt1 | contig 10646 bp, 11 predicted proteins | sample ArcticOcean_MG_C_10_FD_187442 | JGI IMG/M metagenome (GOLD analysis project Ga0209502, IMG submission 187442) | Marine microbial communities from western Arctic Ocean - ArcticOcean_MG_CB11_90 (SPAdes) (version 2) | ecosystem: Environmental > Aquatic > Marine > Oceanic | place: Arctic Ocean...
TTTTGATAATAATAAAGATTAAAAATGAATTATAAAAACCCAAATATTGCTGCTGAAATATGCTGTAATCACCAAGGAGATATGGAAATTGCAAAACAAATGATAAAAGTTGCTGCTGATGGAAATGCAACTGTTGCGAAATTTCAGAAAAGAAATAATAAAGAGTTTCTTACTGAGAAGCAATTTAATGCTCCTCACCCAAATAAAATGCATTCATTTGGAGAGCCTTATGGTGTGCATAGAGAATTCTTAGAATTCTCTATCAATCAACATAAAGAACTTAAAGAGTATGCTGAAAGTGTAGGGATTATGTATTCTTCTTCTACATTTGATGTTTCTTCTGCAAAAGAAATTATCACTCTAAATCCTGAGTATATTAAAGTTCCTTCTGCTTGTAATAATCATTTTGCAATGCTGAGAGTTTTAAGGGATGAATATGCTGGAGGAGTACATATTTCATTTGGTATGACTACTAAAAAACAAGAAGAAGAAATAGTGCAATTCTTTGAAGAAACTAATCAAGAAAAAAGATTAGTAGTGTACGCTTGTACTTCTGGATATCCTGTTCCTTTTGAGGATGTTTGTTTGTTAGAAATTGTAAGATTAAAAGAAACTTTTGGAGATAGAGTTGATAAGATTGGATTTTCCGGTCATCATCATGGCATAGCAATTGATGTAGCTGCATATACCTTAGGAGCGGAATGGTTTGAAAGACATTTTACAATGGACAGAATTTGGAAAGGAACTGATCAAGTATTTTCTTTAGAACCAACTGGAATGAGAAAATTAGCAAGAGATTTAAGAGCAGTACAGAAAGCATTAACATTTAAAAGGGAAGATATTTTGGATATTGAAAAACCAAAAGGGGGATATGAAAAATATAGATCGGAATGAGTGTTATAGCATTTATTCCTGCAAGAGGGGGTAGTAAATCTATTCCTGGAAAGAACATTAAAAATTTCTGCGGTAAACCTTTGATTTATTGGAATTTATTTGCACTTGAGAATTCTGAATTAGTTGATGAAGTTGTTGTTGCTACTGATTCAGAAAAGATATTTAAAAAAGTTAAAGAATTCAACTTTTCAAAAGTTAAATTGTATAAAAGAAGTGATGAAAATGCACAGGATCATTCTACTTCTGAGGCTATTATGTTAGAGTATATTAATTATGCAAAATTAGCCCCTTCTGATACTTTTATGTTAGTCCAGGCGACATCTCCTTTTACTAGAGCTGAAGATTTTAATAATGGTTTGAACCTTATGAGTAAGCATGATACCGTTTTCGCTTGCGCAAAAATTAAACGATTTATTTGGGATAAAGAAGGGAGGCCTTTAAATTACAATCATAATAATAGACCAAGAAGGCAAGACTTTGATGGCACTTTTATGGAAAATGGCGCATTTTGTATTAGTTCTGTATCTGATATAATCAAGCATAATAATCGTATCTCTGGTAATATTGGTATTTGCGAAATGGCGGAATATACTTTTGTTGAGATTGATGAAGTGGAAGACTGGATAATGGCAGAGCAATTATTTATGAAAAATCATGCTTCTGAGCATAAATCTAATTTTAATAAAATCAAATTATTCTTATCGGATGTTGATGGTGTGTTAACTGATGCGGGAATGTATTATACAGAAAATGGTGATGAATTTAAGAAGTTTTGTACTTATGATGGAATGGGATTCCACCTTCTTCAAAAAACAGGAATAAAAGTAGGAATCTTAACTACTGAAGACAGACAGCTAAATAGAAGAAGAGCTAAGAAATTAGGTCTGGACTTTGATTTCCATGGTGCAAAAGATAAATTACAAATAGTTAAAGACTTATGCTTAAAGGAGAATATTACTCTTGATGAAGTGGCTTATATAGGAGATGATGTGAATTGTTTTAGTCTTTTATCTCATGTCGGAATTGCAGCTTGCCCAAATAATGCAGTGCATAAAATTAAAGCTATTCCCAATATTATACAGTTAAATAAAAATGGTGGTGATGGTGTAGTTAGAGAGTTTGTTGAATTAATACTTAAATAGTGAAATGGTGGAGAAATATTAAGGATATAGTACTTTCTTTTTATTATCCTTCTGGTCAATTTTTTTTAGTTTCTTTTCCAAATTCAGGTCGTACTTGGCTTATGTATATGCTACAAACCATCCTTAAGGAAGTTGGAAGGGAAGAGTTATATATTGAAAACACACATGATTGTAGTGAGATTATTATTGAAAATGGAACAAGGCAAGATCCTCAATTAATTTTTAAATTTACCGATAGGTTTAGGTATTCACGCTCAAAAGTTATTTTTTTAGCAAGAGATCCAAGAGATATTATTGCCTCTAATTTCCATCAAGTAACTAATAGGGCGATAGACCCATTTAAATTTAGTTCAAGATCAGAATTTGTTAAACATGATATTTATGGATTTAAGAGAGTCATACATTTCTTTAATATGTGGTGTAATAATAAAACGAAACCTCAAAGTTTCTTGCTTATTAAATATGAAAATCTACTAGAAGATACTGAAGATTTAAAGAAGGTAATAAATTTTTTAAATGTAGATCTTTCGAATGAATCAATAGAAAGAATTTATAAAGAAAGCACTGCTCATAAAATGAGAGAAAAAGAGAAAAAAAATCAACTGGAAGGATTTAGTGATTTTGGAAAAGAAACGAATAAATTAAAAGTAAGAAAAGCTAGAAAAGGATCATATCTTAATGAACTTTCAGTTAAAGATATTGCATTTTGCAACAAAGAAATTAAAAAACTAAACCCTTATTTTGGATATACATTATGAGAATCTATACTTTTATTTATTCGGCATTTTATTTTGTAAAACAAGCTTTTTCAAAGAAACACTATCAAATTATTTTTTATGCTCCTCATCACTTTAATCGAGGGGAAAATGCTGAGAATCTTTTTTTTAAAGAATTATTAGGAATCTGCAAAAAGCAAAGAATTAGCTATTTATATTTTGAAGAACCAGATGTTTATTCGAACCAGAGACGATCAAGAATAGCAATTCCATTTGATTGTATTTATTATTTGGTTATATTATTGCGTAAGCTTATGGGATCAGAGATGTCATATATTGAAATAGATAAGAAGATTGGAAGTTTTGTTCAAAAGATTTTTTTTAGAAGAGTCACGTTTGATAACTACATTACCATTTCTCAAAGTATGTTGAGTTTTTTTAGTGGTATCAATTGTGATGCAAAACAATTTGATTTACAACATGGAACAATCCATGCAAAAAAGGAGAGTTATCTTAATGACGGATTGGTGTCGGAAAATTTGAAAGAAAATGACACACATCTTTTATTAAGTGGAGTAGCCTACAAAGAGTTGTTGACCAAAAATGAGAAAGAAAACTATTTTCAGGACCATGCAGAAGTAATTGGCACCTCCATGTTTTCTGAATATAATGTAAAACCATCAGAGGCAAATAAGAATGTCTTGGTTTCATTACAATTTACTCATGATCATTCTGATAGTGAGAATAAGCAAATTTCTTTAACATTAGAGAAGCTCATAAAAAAAGAGCCTACTTTTCATTTTTATTTAAGGAATCATCCAAGGTTTAATAATGAGATCGATTTAGATAGATTCTTATCTTTTTCAAATGCATCAGTTATCCAGGGAAACTTGCAAGATAACTTTTCCAAATGTAGATTGCATTTAACAACTTATTCTACAACAGTATTTGAGGCAGCATTACAAGGAATCCCAACATGTTTCTTGCATTCTGAATCGTCCAAAATGAATATATTTAGTTCACAATATTATTATCCTTTTCATAACGCCTCATTATCTGAACTGTATAAAAACTATTCTATTTTGTCTTTACAAGTTAAAGGTTGGGCAAATAAATTTTATCAACCATTGAATAAGGATGCTTTTTTAAAAGCTTTAAAAGATGTCTAAAAAGAAAACTAAAATATTTCTAGGGGCTTATATAAACAATATTAATGCTCAGAACATTAATTGCTTAGCATTAGCAAGATATCTTAATAAAAACACATTTAAGGTTTATTCGCTTAGCTTGTATAATGAAAACAAATGTAATGTTGAAGCCAAGGTATTTAAATGTTTTTATCCAGTACGGATTTCTAAGATTATAGGTTTTATTTGGGGAATTCTACATTGTGATGTTATTTATTTTCCAAAGCATCATTCAACCCCTCGATGGATATTAATGCTTTCAAATATTTTAGGCAAGAAATTATTTACTACTATAGAAAATAATATGTGTGATCTTGAGAAAGAGAGTATGCTTAATTCTTTTGGAGGTCAGAAGAGCCTTGTAAATCATTTTAAGTATACGCCAAATATTTTTGGAATTACTCAATATATAATTGATAATGCTAATTGTGGAGTGCAATTAGAAGATAAAGTATTATATTTAGGTGTTGAAACAGATCTTTTTAGTAAGAAAGTAAGAGAAAGACTGAGAAACATTGTTTTTATAGGAAGTTTAACTAAACGAAAGAAATTAGAAGAATTCCTTCAATTAGCTCAAGAATTCCCACATATTAATTTTAATATTATTGGAAGTGGGGTTGATCGTATATCATTAAAGATGCAGGCTACAGAGAATGTTACTTTCTTTGGGCAATTAAATCAACAAGAATTAGCATATAAATTGAATACAATGGATTTGCTATTCTTACCTTCTAGATCTGAGGGGTTTCCTAAAGTAATTCTAGAGGCTGCTGCATGTGGAATTCCTTCAATTGTATATTCTGATTATGGTGCTCATGAATGGATGGGTAATCATCAGAATGGATTTGTAGTAAATGATTTTATTGAGGTTGTAGATATTGTAAAGAAATTAGAAGACGATAATAAATTATTATCTAATATATCTAAGGGTGCGCATAGTATGTCTCTGAGATTTGATTGGAATCTAATAGTAAAAGATTGGGAGAAGGTTATAAATAACTTAAAATGATAAATTACTTAAAAGATCAATATTATTGGTACAACATAAATCAAAAGTTAAACAGATTTTTGAAAGGAAAGGAAGATGAGAAGATACTGATGTATGGCTACCCCAAGAGTGGGAATACATGGTTAAGGTTCTTGCTGTATAACTATTGTAATTTACTTCTAAATAATGAAGAAGTAGAAACAATTAGTTATAACCGATTAAATATATTGCAAAATAATATAATGGACAGGGGGACTACTTTTTTACCTGAGAAAGGATTTCCTTTGTTTTACAGAACCCATAGAATTAACAAGAGAACTTATAATCTGTTTGATAAAAAAATATTTATTCACAGAAACCCTTTGGATACTTTAATCTCATCTTATTATTTTTTTAAAGACAGGGAAGTTCCTTTTTCTGATGACCCTAAAAATCTTAGAGATAAATTACATAATGTTGATTTTTATATTACTTATAAAATAGATGAATGGATACATTTTTTTAATACTTCTGTTAAATGTGCAGATATAGTTATGAACTATAGCAATATAAAACTAGATGCTGAAAAAGAACTGACGGAGTTAATAAATTTTTTGGAATGGAATTTGGATACTAAACTGATTAAGAAATCAGTTAGATTTTCATCATTTAATGAGGTGAAAAAGATGGGGAGAGAGAAGATGCAGAAGTATGGAAATGGACCTAAAGATGGAAGATTTAAAGGTGAATTTACCAGAAGTGGGAAGGAAGGGCAATTTTATACTGAATTAAAAAAAGAAACTATTAATAGTGTATTAAATAAATTCCCAGAATTTAATAATTTATATCCAGATTTAATTGAAAAATAAAGATACATATCTGGTTGTTACTCCATTTTTTCCTTCAAACGAATCTTTTGTTGGTAGTTATATTTTTGATCAATTAAATGAACTTAGAAATCAAACAAACTTTAATATTGAGATTATTAAAGCAGTTTCAATATTTTCTTCTGAACAGGATTATGAGTTTAAGGGTTTTAATGTTTGTATTTTTAAAACAATTGACTTTCCATATTTTATATTTCCTGCAGTTTTCAGTCAGATAAATAAGAAAAGATTTTTTAAATTATTAAAGAAAAATAAGATTAAAAATATTAAATACTCTCACTCTCACGTATCTTATCCTTCTGCTTATTTGGTTGAAGATTTGGTGTGTAAGAAAATAGTACAACATCATGGTTTAGATGTTCTTCAATTATTAAATGGTCGCAGTAATCTTATTAAAAAATTACAAAAGAATTATCTTATTAAGAGAACAATTAGACAACTAAATAGAGTAGATCTAAATATTGGAGTATCAGAGTTAGTTTTAAATCAATTAAGAGAGTATCCAACTTATGCTCCAAAAGGTGAAATTGTTTTATATAATGGAGTTGATACTTCAAAATTTTACCCGTTATATTTTACTAAAAATGAGATATTTACAATAGGATGTGTAGCAAACTTTTGGGAGATTAAAGATCAAATTAACTTGATAAAGGCTGTTGAGGCTATATCATTAGAAGGAAATAATATCTTATTAAGATTAATAGGCTCTGGTATTAAACTTGATGAATGTTGTAATTATGTTAAAGAACATAATCTCGAATCTATTATTAGTTTTGAAAGTAATAAAGAGCACACTGAATTGAATGTTTTTTATAATGAGATAGATTTATTTGTTTTACCATCTTATTATGAAGCATTAGGCTGTGTATATTTAGAGTCTTGGGCTACGAATACTCCTTTTATAGGCATTGAAGGGCAAGGAATATCTGAGTTGATGCCTGATCATGAGAAAGGGAATTTGCTTGCTGTTAAGCAATCTATTGATTCATTAAAAGAGAAAATACTAGGAGAGTACAATAGAAGAAGAATTTATCCTTTTGTTTCAAAATATGATATCAAAAATACAATTAAAGAATTTGTAGATGGTTACCTATAATTTAATGATAATAATCTATCGATTTTAATTAAAATTAGGTGCTAATAAAGGTTTATTTTAGCAAAATACTTTATGTAGTATTGAGTAGAATAGAGTAATAAATTATATGATAAAATTAATAATTAAACAAGCAAATTGGGGAGTGGCAGGTTCTATATTTGGTTTTGTTATAGGGTTTTTTATTAAGATATATCTTATTGATATTGTTGGTATTGATCAATGGGGTAAATATGTTTCGGCACACGCATTCTCTGGGGCTATGAGTACTATTATTGCTTTTGGTATTCCTTGGGTTATTGTTAAGTATATTCCGAAATATATTGATACTGATCTTGCTACAGCAAGACAGCTTATAAAGAAGATTCTAATTTATTCTCTTTTAATGTCTTTTGTATTTCTTGTACTAATCTATTTTTTTGCTCCAGTATTAGATATTTATATATATAAAGAGATTAATAACTTCTCGCTAATTTTATTAGTTACATCAATCAATGTACCTATCTCTATTTTGATGGGAATCATTGTTTCTTTATATCGATCTGTATTTAAGATTAAGGAGATAATGTTATATGGCACCTTTATTATTGTCCCCTTACGAGCAATCCTTACATATTTTGTTTTTATATATACTGATAATATTCTGTATTTCATTGGTATTGAGATTTTAACGACATTTCTATCCTTATCTTTATTATTTTATTTATTTCATAAGAATGTGTTTCCTATTATTCTTGTTAAGAAAGATCCAGATTTTAAGATAGATTCTGAGATAAAGAGCTATGCAAAGAAGATGTATGCAAATTCATTAGTTACCTTCTTTGCTAGCCAATCATTATCTTTAATTCTTAGTCTTATTTTACCTCCGAGATATATTGGAGTATATAGTATATTACTATCAATATCTGGGGTAACTTTATTTCTAATTAATAACTTAAATACAATATTTGCCCCTGCAATAAGTAAGCTATATAGCGAGAATAGGATGGATGAATTAGAGGATTTATTTAAAAAGACAACATTCATTATTAATTTCCTTGCCCTACCATTTATTATTAGTATCATAATATTTTCTAGAGACATACTCTATTTATATGATAGTACAGGAGCCTTAGTGAAATACGCTCCATATTTATATATTATTATGTTTGGAAGGATAATTAGATTATTAGTTGGTGGAGCTGGTAGTATTTTAGTAATGGCTAATTTAGAGGGATATGAATTAAAGCTACAATTTTTTAAAGCTCTTCTGATTAATATATTAGCCATTCTGTTTATATCCAAGTATAAGTTAGATGCAGTTGTAATTTTATTTGTTCTTTTTAGCTTACTTGCTGAGGCTTATAGGGTTGTAATAATATATACTAAACTAAATATCCATCCTTTTAGCACCCCTTATTATTTGCTTGTTTTATTTAGTATCCCATTTATGTATATAGGGATGAATCATGAATTAGATTTTAAGATATTTCATTTCTTTTTAATTCCTATGTTCTTATATTTATGTTATACTTTGATGTTTTTTAAACAAATAAAATTTATTTATTTAGATATAATCAACACGGATTAATATATTATATTTAGTTACCTGTAATAAGATTAGATTGAATGAATCTTTGATCTGTTGTGAATAATAGTTTGCAGATTAGTTTTAGTATTTCTAGCATTACACATAAAAGTATTTAAAACTATATAATAAACTTCTTTTAGTCTTTTCTAGAATAATTAATAATAGCTTTGTCGTCTAATATATATAAATCACAATATAAGAATGGGAAGAAAAATAATTACTGCATTAAGATTATTACTATTTGATAGACGATCATTTGTTCAGCGGATTTTTTGGTTTTATTATGGAAGATATGATATTTTTATTTTTTATGTTCAAGCAAAGATTAGATCATATTTTTTAAGCAATAAGAAAAGATTATTTATTGATCTTGGTGCTAATATTGGTCAGGCTCATCAATTTTTTAAAGGCATTTATCCAAATAAACACTATGATTATATTCTAGTTGAGCCAAATGAATTTTGTATTGAGAAATTAAAATTATTAATTGATAATAGTAATGTAACCATTTTACAAGCTGCAGCATGGATAAAGAAAGAACAGAAATTATTTTATGGAATTGCGGAATCAGGTAATAGTACTTTTCTTGGCGCATCAATAATAGAAGATCATAAAACAATTTCTTATAATGTTGAGAAGGAGACGGCGGTTTTAGTTGAAACATTTGACTTCTCAGAATTTTTATTAGAGAAGTCTATGATTTATGATGAAATAGTAGTTAAAATGGATGTTGAATCAAGCGAATATGATATTCTAGAGAGATTAATTGATAATAATATTAGACTGATAGATAGACTCTTTGTTGAATTCCATTCAGATTACATGAAAAAATCAAAAGAAAAAGACTCATACATATTAAGAGAGAAGAGATTAATTGAGATGCTTCCTTTGTTTACCAAATTACATATTTGGGTGTAACTTATATTGAAGCCTTAAGAGAGACTAAAAAAGAATTGTTATAATGAAATATACTTTTGTATCATTAGGTAAACTAGAGAGCTTTGGCGTTCGCTTAGGCGGGGCTGGCTTAGGGAATATTATGTTTCCTTGGGCTACAGCTTTAGTGTATGCAAAAAAGCATAATCTAAAAAAAATTCAAACCACTTGGAAGAATCTTAAGTTCGGCACATTTATTAGAAAAGAAAGGGATAAAAGAATGTACATGGATTTGTTTTTAGAAACTGATGGGGTTTCAGGATTTAAGAAATTTTTTCTATTAAACTTTAGCAATAAAATCAAGGTGTTTTCTGGAATGGATAATCTATTTGAGCCATTTAAGAATGATCAAAATTTTGTTAAAAGTGAGTTGCTTAAAATTATTAATCCTTATCATATAAAAAGAGCTAAGGAGTTTAATGGTAATTCGATAGCAATCCACATTAGAATGGGTGACTTTACAAATCCTATTAATGAAAAAGTTCTTAGAAATGGAGATTGGAATTATCGTTTACCTATAAAATGGTATATAAGTCTTATTGAAAAAATTCAAAAAGAAAGTGATTTACCAATTTTCATTTTTTCTGATGCAGAGGATTGTGAACTTAAAGAGATTTTAGCATATGACAATTGTAATAGAGCTTATTTTGGTTCTGCTATATCAGACATGTTGGCTTTGAGTACTTGTAAAGTGCTTATTTCTTCTGCCAGTACATTTAGCATGTGGGCTTCATTCTTAGGGCAAATGCCTACAATTTGGTTTCCTGGTCAGATGAGACAAACTTTGATTTTAGAAAATTCAAAGTTTGAAGGTGAAGTTGATTATGATGATAATTTACCAAGTTCAATTATTAAAGAAATGAAAAATGATTAAGTGGTTGTTTAAATATGGTGCAGTTATTTTCTTATTTAATTCAATATTGTTATCAATTGAATATAAGGATATGGCAAGCTATTACTCTTATCCGATTAAAATCACTAATGATCTAGCAATATATCATATTGTAAATAGGAAGGTGTTAATTAATTAATATATTTGCATCTTAAAATTTCAAACAAATAAACAATGAAGAATCTATTATTTACTTTTTTAGCTATTACAGTAATTTTTGCAGCTTGTGAAAAAGAAGAAGAGCCAACTACAACTACTACACCAACAACCCCAACAACTACATATGACTTTTCTTGCAAGGTAGGTGGAGATGATTTTACAGTCAATAGTCCAGATGTTATATTAGATCAAAATAATCTCTT
>Ga0209502_10004368_pt1 | contig 10637 bp, 7 predicted proteins | sample ArcticOcean_MG_C_10_FD_187442 | JGI IMG/M metagenome (GOLD analysis project Ga0209502, IMG submission 187442) | Marine microbial communities from western Arctic Ocean - ArcticOcean_MG_CB11_90 (SPAdes) (version 2) | ecosystem: Environmental > Aquatic > Marine > Oceanic | place: Arctic Ocean...
ACGGCTAACACATTGGTTTACGTTAAAGGTCAGGGTATTCTTTTAAATGAACCTTCGGTTGTGGCTATTACAGAAATAAGAGGAAAGTCTGTAGTTTTAGCTGTTGGAGAAGAAGCAAAAACCATGTTAGGTAAAACTCCTGGTAATATAAGAGCAATAAGACCAATGGCAGATGGGGTGATTGCCGATTTTGATGTTGCTGAAGAAATGATTAAACATTTTATAAGAAAAGTTCACAAAAGATCTTCTTTAATTAGTCCTCAAGTAGTAATATGTGTGCCCTCTGGAGCTACAGCTGTAGAGAGAAGAGCTATACAAGAATCAGCAGAAGCGGCAGGAGCAAGAAGAGTTTATTTAATAGAAGAACCTATGGCAGCAGCAATTGGAGCAAATCTTCCCGTTACTGAAGCATCAGGCTCAATGGTTGTAGATATAGGTGGAGGCACAACTGAGGTAGCAATTCTGTCGTTAGGAAATATTGTTTATGCCCGATCAGTTAGAGTTGGAGGTGATAAATTTGATGAAGCAATAGTGGCTTTTATTCGACGTCATCATAACCTTTTAATTGGAGAGATGACTGCAGAAAGAATTAAAAAAGGAATAGCAACAGCTAAGATGCCTAGAGATGGAATTGGTTCTAGCATAGAAGTAAGAGGCAGAGATCTTGTTAACGGAGTGCCTAAGGAAATTGAAATTAACCAAGCTCAAATTTGTGAAGCTTTAGCTGAACCAGTTGGACAAATAATTGAAGCTACAAAAACAGCATTGGAACAAACTCCTCCAGAACTTGCTGCAGATATAGTTGAAAGAGGTATAGTACTTACAGGAGGAGGTGCCCTTTTAGGAGATTTAGATTCTACTTTAAGAGAAGCGACAGGTCTTCCAGTTGTGATAGCAGAAGATCCGCTTACTTGTGTAGTAATGGGTACAGGTAGATGTCTAGATGAAATGAAATCTTTAAGAAATGTCTTAATAGGTGTTTAATATATAATTAATTAGTTTTTTTATGAGTGTGATAAGATGGTTTCAGGAAAGCCGTCAAACAATAAATCTTTAAAGTCAGGGAATAACTTTAATATCGTCATGATATTATTGTGTCTTTTTCTTGTTTTTCTAGGAAAGTTTGATCTCATTGCTATAAGAAGTATAAAAGCTTTTTTATCAGATTTTTTAGCTCCAGTCATTTTTGTTTTTAATAAGCCTGTTAATGAAATAGCAGATGTTTTAGATAGGGTTAAATCTGTATCTTCATTAAGAGATGAAAATATAAGGATGAAAAGTGAAATTAGAAGGCTAAAAGTTTGGAAAAGTAAAAAAGAAAATCAAGTACTTGAACTTTTAGAATTGAAAGAATTATTAAAAGTTATACCTGAAAATACTTATGATATTATTACAGGAAGAGTAATAACTGCTCCTGGAGGAATTTTTGCTAACACAGTTTTAATTAATGTAGGCAAAAAAGATGGAATAAGTGTTGGTCAAACAGCTGTTTCTTCATATGGATTAGTTGGATATGTTGTGAATGTTGGGTTAAGCACCAGTAGAATACTTCTTGTTATTGATATAAATTCAATGATACCTGTATATTTTACGGGCAGCAATTGGCCTGCTGTAGTTCAAGGTCTCAATGGAGAGTTTTTAAAAATTAAATTTCTTTCAAATGAAGCTAATCTAATAGAAGGAGAACATATCCAAACCTCTGGTCACGGTGGAATGTTACCTTCAGGTATAAGCGTAGGAATTGTTGTTAAGAGTTATTCAGGTCGTTATTACGTAAAACCTTCTGTAAATTTTCAAAGACTTACTTATGTGTCAATTATAAAGAATTTTAATGCAAAACAAGATGTAAATAAAACATTTAATAGTTACGCACCCATGCAAATGCCTAAAGGTTCTATTGGATTAAAAGGAATCAATTCTAGTGGCACAAGAGTAAAGGGGAGTGTGATAGTTGAATGAACACAAACTATGTATTTGATATATTTAGTAATTTTTCAAAAAATTTATTTTTTTTTATTATACTTTTTATTTGTATAAATATTGAAAGCTCATTAAAAGCTTTAACTTTTTTTGAACAAGCATCTCCTAGTATTTTATCTATAATACTTTATATTTGTGTAAGAAAGCTTTCTATTAATATCTCTAATCTAATGTTATTTACTCTTGGTATATTATATGATGTTTTATTTGCAGGAAACCTAGGAACTAGTTCATTATTTTTTTTATTAATAAAATATATGACTCAACATATAAATTTAAAACATAATAATAATAATAATAATAATAACAAAGATTGGATTTACTTTACTATTATTTTTATTAGTTCATTTTTTATTAAATTTATTTTTAATATTTTTTTAAATATGAAAATACCAGACTTTAGCCCTATATTATTTCATTTAGGTATTACTTTAATAATTTTTCCATTTATTGTAGTAGGTATAAAAATTATATATTTTGTTACAAAATTAATTAAAAATTAATTCATGAAAAGTAAAAATAAAAAATTATTAGATCAAAAGATTTCAAGAAGATTTCTGTTTTTATTTTTAATAAAAGGTATAGCTATAGGTGCAATTAGTTGGAGATTATTTGATTTGCAGCTAATTGAAAACCAGAAATATAAAAAACTATCAGATGGAAATCAATTTGATTATCTTATTATTCCACCTGAACGAGGGAGAATACTTGATAGGCAAAATAGGTTGTTAGCAGGAAATATGGATGGTTTTTCGTTAGTGCTTAAATGGAATAAAAAAATAAATGTTGATGTTATTTTAAAAAATACTTTATCCATAATAAGTATTAATAAAAAAGATATTAAAAATTTTAATTTGCAAATTAAAACTATGAAAAATAATTATCCAAAAGAAGTCTTGATTACTAAAAACCTATCTCAAAAAGATGTTTCAAGATTAGCTGTCAGAAGGATTAATTTTCCCGAAATATTTTTCTCAATGTCAAAAAATAGAATATATCCTCAAGGTAATATTGTAGCTCATATTATAGGTTATACTGGCATTTTTTCAAAAACAGATGTTAAAAACGGGAATGTAATCTCAGTTCCCGGCCTTGATATTGGAAAAAGAGGTTTAGAAAAATATTTTGATTTGCAGTTAAGAGGAATGTTTGGAAGAAAAAGAAATGAAGTTACTTCAAAAGGTTATATTATTGATTCTCAAATTCATGAAACTACTATTTCAGGAAAAGATTTGCAAGTATCTTTGGATATGAGACTGCAAGCCTTTGCTTTTCAGAGGTTGGAACAAGGAAACTATAATTTAATCTCAACTGATGATAAATCAATAAAAAAACAATTAACTAATCAAAAAAACAATAAGTATTTAGATAAAAAATATGTTTATACAAATAAAAAAAATAGAATAGTTAGCTCTGAATCAGGATCCATAATTGTAATGGATATTGATAATGGTGAAATTTTATGTTCCGTTTCTACTCCTTCTTTTAATCCAAATATATTCTCTAACGGTTTAGATATAGAAGAATGGAATAAGCTAAGAAACAATAAGAAATCCCCTTTGTTAAATCGAAGCATGTCAGGTTTATACTCTCCTGGCTCAACCATAAAAATGGCAGTAGCTTTAGCAGGACTAGAAGCTGGAGTTATAGATTATAAAACCAATCATTTTTGTAGTGGAAAGAAAGAGTTTGGTAACAATGATTTCCATTGTTGGGCTAAAAACGGTCATGGAAATGTTTCTTTAATGCAAGCTATAGAACAATCCTGTGATGTTTTTTTCTACGAGATAGGTTTGAAAATAGGTATAGATAGAATTGCTGAGATGTTAAAAAAATTAGGTTTAGGACAATATTCTAATATAGAAATAAATGATAAAGCTAAAGGAGTGGTTCCTAATTTAGATTGGAAGTTTAAAAGGGATGGAATTAAATGGCAATTGGGGGAAACTTTAAATGCGTCAATTGGTCAAGGATTTATTTTATCTACACCATTACAATTAGTTACAATGGTATCTAGAATAGCTAATGGCAAAGTTTCTGTTGAACCATCTTTATTGCTTAAAAAAACAAATAGAAAATTTGATTTACTAAATATTAACTATGATCATATTAAATTTATTAAGAAATCTATGGAACAAGTTGTTGTTGGGAAAAAGGGAACAGCGAGAAATTATAAAATTGGTTTAAAAAATAATGAAATGGCTGGTAAAACTGGAACTGTGCAAGTTGTCGGAATATCTGATTTAGAAAGAGAAAAAGGTTTGTTAAAGAATGAAGATCGTCCTTGGAAAAAGCGTGATCATGCTCTTTTTGTTGGTTATGCTCCAGTAAAAAAGCCAAAATATGCAATTTGTGTAGTTGTTGAACATGGTGGGAGTGGATCATCTGTTGCTGCACCAATAGCCAGAGATGTTCTCAAAAATATATTAAACGTTTGAAAATTAATTTAATTATTTGAAAAATAAGTTATGAATTACCGTAAAAATAAATTTTTAAAAGAATCTTTTTTAAATCTTTTTCTATCTAAGCTTTTTAGATTAAATTGGGTAATTGTTTTTTGTGTATTTTTATTATGTCTTATCGGAGTAGCTTTTTTATACTCAGCTGCCGGAGGTCAATGGAACCCTTGGGCTAAAAGCCATTTATATAGGTCTATAATAGGAATTGGCCTTATGCTTTTGATTGCTTTATTGCCACCTAAGTTTTATAATAATCTTAGTATTTCTTGTTTTATATTAGGGTTGTTATCATTATTATTTGTTAAATTTTTTGGACAGGGTAGTGTTCAAAGATGGATTTCTATTGGGGGATTTAACTTTCAACCTTCTGAACCAATTAAATTAGCTTTAATTTTAGTTTTAGCAAAATATTTTGATAATATTTCTAAAATTGATCTCCAAAAAGTTTCTACCTTTTTATTACCTATTATATTTATTCTATTGCCAGGCATTTTTGTCGTTACTCAACCTGATTTAGGTACTGGGTTAGCAATTATATTATTAGGGATTGCTATTTTATTTTATATAGGGATACCTTTAAAAATAGTTTTTTTATCATTTATAGTAGTTATATCTTGTGTCCCAATTATTTGGAATCAATTATATGAATATCAAAAAAATAGAATATTAGTTTTTTTAAACCCTCAAAGTGATAGCTTAGGTAGTGGTTATCAAATTATTCAATCTAAAATTGCTATAGGTTCTGGTGGGCTCTTTGGAAAAGGCTATTTATTAGGTAGTCAAAGTAGATTGAATTATTTGCCTGAAAAACATACAGATTTTGTGTTTACTTTAATATCAGAAGAAATGGGATTTCTTGGGTCATTAATATTGATTTTTTTATTTTGTTTTTTAATCGCTTTAATTATGAGGATTAGTTTTATTGTAGATACTGTATTTGCAAAAATTGTGGTGTTTGGAGTAGGTTTTTTGATTTTTCTATATGTTGCTCTCAATATTGGAATGGTTTGCGGTTTATTGCCAGTTGTTGGAGCTCCTTTACCTTTAATAAGTCATGGAGGCACTTCTTTAATTACGGTTCTAATAGGAATTGGATTAGTATTAAGTATGAGTGTTCATAATAAAAGAATATGATTAATTTATTTTCTTATATTTAAATTTCAGGAGGTTAAAAATGTTTAAATTTTTTACTACTAGAAAATGGTTCTTGTGGTCATGGCTAGGCTCAATAGTCATACTCTCATCACTCTGGATCCAGGTAAAAATTGATGTAAAAATCAATGAATGGTTTGGACAGTTTTATAATATGATACAAAAAGCTCTGGCAAAACCAAATTCAATTACTATAGAAGAATATTGGTCAAGTCTATTTTCATATATTACTCTTGCAGGAATATATGTTGCAATAATGGTTGTAATAAGTTTTTTTACTTCACATTTTTTATTTAGATGGAGAGCTTCAATGGTGGAATGGTACCACTCAGTTTATGATTCTGCTAGAAAAGTTGAGGGAGCTGCTCAAAGAGTTCAGGAGGATACAATCAAATTTTCACGTATTATGGAATCATTAGGTACAAGTTTAATTGAATCAATTATGGTCTTAATTCAATTTGTTCCTATCTTATTAGGATTGTCAATTGGAATTCCTATATTTTTTTTCGGTGATTGGCAATACGGATTGATTACTGGAGCATTAATTTGGACATTAGGAGGTACTATATTCTTAATAGGTCTTGGTTGGGTATTACGCTTAGTTGGAGTAGAATATGACTTACAAAAGAAAGAAGCTGCTTATAGAAAAATATTAGTTTTAGCTGAAGATGATGGAAACATAAGACCAAAAACAATAGAAGAGTTATTTATTGATGTGCGTTCAATCCATTTTTTAAGCTACATTCGTTATTTATATTTTAATATTGGACGTATTGCATATTTGCAAGCTAATGTTTTGTCAGCTTATGTATTTTTAGCACCTGCAATTGTCGCAGGTATTGTCACATTAGGCGTTATGCAACAAATTATTAGAGCTTTTGGACGCGTTGAAGGTTCAATGCAGTATTTATTAAAGGCTTGGCCAACAATTATTGAATTAGCAAGCGTATATAAACGACTTAGAGAGTTCGAAGCACAAATAATAGAAAATGAAAAAAAATAAAATCAATATTTATAAAGTTATAGAGCCTATATTATGGTAAATCTTCCTTTCTCTATAGGAATTTTAAGTTGGAAAGGTTACGATAGTTTACTAAATTCGCTTCGAACATATGAGAAGAATGGTTTGTCGAGATTAACAAGTCATAGATATGTTTGTCTTCCAGAGTATGAAAAAGAAGGAATAGAGATTGCTCGTAAATTTTCTTATGAGCCAATATTATTTAAAAAGAACCTTGGTATTCTTGGTGGATTTAAAGCTTTAGCAGAAATAATGCCATCAGGTCCTATTTTGTTATTAGAAAATGATTTGCCATTAATCGAGGATCAAAATGTAACATTTGATCAAATTCAAAATTCTATAAAATTATTGTCTAATGATAATGTTATACAAGTAAGATTAAGGAGTCGAAAAACACCAGGTAAACCATTTGTTGGAACTAAAAAATATCAGAGATATTGGTCAAACAATGTAATGTCTTGTATTCTAAGAATTTTAAGGCCTAACAAGGCAAAGCGCTTGATAGGAACTGCTACTTATGTAATAGAAAATCCTGTAAGACGTCATCCAGATTATATTAAATCTTTATCTCATAGTTATTTTAGTGTATCTAGTTCTGTCTTGAATTGGGCTAATTTAGCCATATTAGTAGATAGAGACAAGTTCCTTAATGTAATTATAGAAAAAGCTGAAACAGTTTCTTCCAACAAAAAAATTAATGGATTTAAAAACATTGAAATTGAATTAAATTCTGTTTGGTGGAGAAAACAAAATTTTGAAATAATAGTGGCACCTGGCTTGTTTACTCATTTTAGAGTTTCAGATAGAGGATACTAATTAGTTTTTATTTTTTTTATCACTTGATGTGCTCTTCCAATAGATAAAGAATTACTTGGAACATTTTTATTAAATACGCTGCCCGCTGCAAGCGTTACATTATCTCCTATTTTGATAGGAGCAATTAGACTAGAGTTTGATCCTATAAAAGAATTGCTTCCAATTTTTGTTTTATTTTTCTTTTTCCCATCATAGTTACATGTAATAGTGCCTGCACCAATGTTGGTTGATTTTCCAATTTCGCTATCACCAACATACGACAAATGATTAATTTTCACTTGCTCTTTTAATTTACTATTTTTAATTTCAACAAAATTGCCAATTTTAGATTTTGGGCCAATTATTGCTTTTCCTCTTAGTCTAGCAAAAGGTCCAATTACACTGCCTTCTTTTATTACACTATCTTCTATATGTGAGAAAGAAAGTATTTCAACTGACTTTTCAATATTTACATTTTTTCCAAAAATTACATTAGGGTGAATGACTACATCTTTACCTATTTTGGTATCAAAATTAAAAAAAACTGTCTCTGGAGCTATTAATTTGGCGCCATTTATCATCGCTTTATTTCTAAGAAAATCTTGAGAAATTTTTTCAGCCTTTGATAATTCAATTTGATTGTTAATACCTAAAATTTCATTTTCATTTATTTCAATAAAATCAATTTTTTCTTTGTTTAGGAAAGCTAACTTAACAATTTCAGTTAGATATATTTCTTTAGTAAGTTTATTACTTTTAATTTTATCAAGATAATTTAAAATTTCACTGTTTATTGCTATTATTCCACCATTACAATATTCAGATTTTATTTTTCTTATTTTTGCATCTTTTTCTTCAACTATTTCTGAAGGTTGATTACTTTTAGAAAATAAAATTTTACCATAATTATTTTTTTCTGATTTTTTAAAACCTGAAATTGCAATCTTTGATCCATTTTTAACTGCTTTAGTAAGTTTTTTAAGAGTTTCAGGAGCAATGAAAGGAGTATCTGCAAAACAAATTATAATTATTCCATTAAAGTCTTTAAGTATTTTTTTTGCTTGTATTACAGCGTCACCAGTTCCTAATGGAATTGGCTGGACAACTGTTTCTAAATCTTTAGTAACTGCTTCTATTTCTTTATTGTCTTTTGGAATTACTATAACATATTTTGTTATTTTAGCTGCAATGTTTGCATCTATTACCCATTGAAGCATAGTTTTTCCGGAAATAGTATGTAATGGTTTAGGAATGCTGGATTGCATTCTATTTCCCTTGCCAGCACTCAATATTATTGAACATATATTCATATAAATGTTATATATCTTAGTAATAAAAATATAAAGCTTAAAAGTTTTGCTATTATAAAAATAAATGATAAATAATATATTTAATTTAGGATTTCAAATGTGTGGTGTAGTAGCTGTAATTGGAAAAGCTCAAGCTAGTTCTTTAGTAATAGAAGGGCTTAAAAAATTAGAATATAGAGGTTATGACTCAGCAGGAATTGCGTCTTTAAATACACAGAAACTGCAAGTCCTTAAATGTGAAGGCAAGTTAATCAATTTAGTTAATGAATTTGATTTATCAATAAGTAATAAATCATACAATGATACTGATATTGCTATAGGGCATACTAGATGGGCAACTCATGGAAATGTTAATATACAAAATGCTCATCCTTTAACTAGTGATAATAAAGTAGCGGTTGTACATAATGGTATAATTGAGAATTATTCTAGTTTAAAGAAAATTCTTATTTCAGAAGGTTATGTATTTAATAGTGTTACTGATACAGAAGTAATACCTCATTTATTTTCAAAATACATTAATCAAGGAAATAATTTTCTTGAATCTGGAAAGTTAGTTTTAAAAGATATAAAAGGAGCATTTGCATTTGTTGCCATTAGTGTTGACTTTCCTGATCAACTGTTTGTATCCAGAAACTCTTCACCTATAGCAATAGGTATAGGAGATAAATGTAACTTTATTGGTTCAGATGCTCAATCAATAGCTCATCTAACTAAAAGAATAATTTATTTGGAAGATGGTGATTTTGCTTTAATAAAAAATGAAACTTTAGATATTTTTGATGCTAAATCCAATATAGTAGATAGACAAATTATTAACGTTAATTCTGACATTGGATTAATAACTAAAGGTGGCTATAAACATTTTATGGAAAAAGAGATGTTTGAACAGCCATCAATCATACCCCAAACTATCAGTTCTTTATTGAATGAAGATCAATCTATAAATATAAATTTAGATAAATTAGGTTTTACAAATAAGTCGTCTTTAACCATCTGTGCTGCCGGCACAAGTTTTTATGCAGCATTGATTGGAAAGTATTGGATTGAACAAATTGCTGACATTCCAGTATTAGTCGATTTGGCATCAGAATATAGATATAGAAAACCTTCTGTATTTGGTCAAACTTCTATCTTAGTGATATCTCAATCTGGAGAGAGTTTGGATACCTTAATGGCTTTAAGGTATGGGAAAGAACTTGGCTTGACTGCTACTGCAATAGTTAACGTTATAGGAAGTACTATTGATAGAGAGGCAGATTATAGTTTACATACTAAAGCTGGACCTGAAATAGGTGTTGCTAGTACAAAGTCATTCACTTCCCAATTAGTCGTTTTATTTTTAATTGCTGTTTCTCTAGGTAAAAAATTTAATAATATAGACGCTAATAAAGTAAATCAAATTAAACAATATTTAAATATGTTGCCTTTAGCTTTGGCTAATATGTTAAAGTTAGAAGATCAAATAATAGCTTTATCTCAACAAATTAAAAATTCTAAAAGTGTTATTTTTCTAGGTAGAGGTTACATGTACCCCTTGGCTCTAGAGGGAGCTTTAAAGCTTAAAGAAATAAGTTATATTCATGCTGAGGGTTTTGCAGCTGGAGAAATGAAGCATGGACCTATTGCACTAATAGAAGATGGTTTGCCTGTAATTATGTTTATTATTTCAGACGGTTACGAAGATAAATCAATAAGTAATCTTCAAGAAGCCCATTCCCGTGGGGCTAAGGTTATTGTAATCGGCGATGAAGCATGTCTGAAAAAGGCTTCGTTTGCAGAAATTAAAATTAAAATACCAGATATGGATGATGAGTTTAAATCACTACTATCACCTATTTTAATGGCTATTCCTGCTCAACTATTAGCCTACCATGTAGCTAGAGAAAGAGGGACAGACGTAGATCAACCTCGTAATTT
>Ga0209502_10004379_pt1 | contig 10625 bp, 15 predicted proteins | sample ArcticOcean_MG_C_10_FD_187442 | JGI IMG/M metagenome (GOLD analysis project Ga0209502, IMG submission 187442) | Marine microbial communities from western Arctic Ocean - ArcticOcean_MG_CB11_90 (SPAdes) (version 2) | ecosystem: Environmental > Aquatic > Marine > Oceanic | place: Arctic Ocean...
GCATACATCACTGCTTCTGCGTCTTTGCCATATCTCTTTTTGAATCCTGCTTTGTCTTTCTTCATGCCTTTTACATTTTTCTCTCTCTTGCTCTTTTCACCTTTGGTCATGCTTCTACCTGTTGTACTGTGCTCGCCACCATGTGCTTCTGTCATCTCTTCTGACCTAGCAACTATTACACCACAAGCAAGTCTGTCTCCGGCGTTGCCTGTCTTCTTGCTTTCCTCGTCTCCACCCTTGCCAAGGTCATCCTCATCTGAGTGTACGACAAATCCTCTGCCTATCACCGAACGTGATCCTATCAGTTCTACTCTCTTTGCTTCTATCGTGAATTTTGCTGTTCCAGATTCGTCTGCTGTGATATTACCAAGATCACCAACGTGTCCCTGTGTTATATCTCCGTGTTCAACGTTGTCCGGATTGTAATGTCCGCCCATTGACTTGCAACCATCCGTCATGTCCCCGAACTCGTGTATGTGGAATCCGTGTAGACCAGGTTCTAGTCCTGTTATGGTACCTTTTATTAAAGTGGCCGTATTCGGTGCCTGTATAAGCAGTATAGTGCCCTTTACAGCGTCTGAATGCTCCAATATGCACTGTGCTACCACCGTGTTTGAATCCTCTGTTAACCTGTTGACTGACTCACACTGGCAGGTCTCTGCTTTAGTCCTGGGACAACTTGTATCTGATTTTTCAAATTCCTGTATTCGCATACAGGTATTTATTTTTTAGGCATTGGGTCTTCACCCGTCTGGTTGGGTCTTGCGAACCATAGTTTGAACCACTCGTCTGACCCTCTCTTGATGTTGTGTTTTCTCTCGTATTCTGCCTTGGCTGTGCCTGTGTATGAAAGATTCTCTCCCATGGAGTTGCCGGCCGATACTTCGCCCACCCCTGCTAGTTTCTTTAATCTCTCTATTTCGTCCATTGTGTTATTCTTCCCAACCGCTGTGCTCGTTGTAGTGTTCTTCGAACCTGAGTGTACATTTTGGTTCTTTTTTCTTGTTCTTAGTTTTTAACTCCTTTGGAGTCCTTAATTGCTTTTGTAATTCTAGGATTTCTTTTTCCCACAACAGTTTCTTTTTCACCTAGAAACTCCAGTCTGTTTCCTGTTGTTTGGTAGGCTTGTGTGCTTTTACTTTCTCGACCTTGCCACCCTTGGCCAAGAACTTCTTCATCTTCTCGTCTAGCTCTCGTTGTAACTCTTGTGGGGTCTTGGGTATTTCACCTGTTGAGTATGCTCTATTGATCCCGCTGAACTTTGACATAGTCTTCTAGCCCTTTCTGAACTTTGTTTAATTGATCTCTGTTTGCTTGATATAATATTCCATATCCGCCAGCGGCCTGCCAATTTTTTATATTGATGGGTCTGTCGTCTATGAGAATGTTGGGTGTGCCTGACGCTTTGTCTTTGGCATAAGTTTCTTTCCTACCTGTCACTATGATCTCCGCAGGTGTTTCGATGTTGTTTGAGATCCACACTTTCTTGTACTTGCCTGAGTTCTCGTGATCACCTCTCAACGGTGATGTGTTGATACTGAACGTGCCGCCTGTGAATTTTTTAACCATGTCAATCAAACCATCTGCTGTGGGAAACTTGGGCAGTGTTGCAAAGAAGTCTGTTCCTGTGATCCTGTCAATTACTTCTTTCTTTAAATCTTTTGTCTTGTCTGCTGTCAATTCCTTCCAGTGTGACACTCCGTAGAGTTTTTCTACACCACCAAAGAAGTCTGCAAGGACTCCGTCCATGTCTAAATATACTGTAGGCTTTGCATCTTCCATATCTTCATTATACAACTTCTTGTTGTTTTCGTCAACTTCAATACCAAACTGATCTTGTATCTTGTCGTACAGCACTTTACCATTGTCACCGCCCATTATGATCTTGCTGAACTCGTGTTCCTGCCCCTTCATTGCAAGTTCTCTGGCCTTTGATGCTGAAACCCCTGCGATGTCATCTGCGTCTGGATCTCGTTGTCCAGCACTTACTACTTGAACGTCATCGAATTTATAAGGAATGTTACCGGCTTTATCTGGATTGCCATTGTATTGATTTAAAAATTTTTGGAATTCCATTACCCTATCATCACCAGCAACCATTATTACTCTTGTTCTACCTTGTGATTGCATTTTTTGTAATGCTTGAACAATTGTTTTTACAGCAGGATCACCTATTTCTAAATTAGGATCTGTAATTTGACTTCTAATGTATGCTTGTTTTTCTTGAAATGTTAATGGATCTTTTTTATTGTTTTGTGTATGTGTTAAAAAAATGAATCCTTTGCCGTTGACCTGTTTGGCCATTGACTGTACTTTCTGGATTAATTTTTGGTGTCCTATAGTGGGAGGATTAAATCGGCCAAAGGCAAAGACTGCGGTTGCTCGATCGTCTTCCTTAAGAAACAGTTCCCTGAGATACATCGTATTCGCCCTGTTTAATATTTTCTAATTCTCTGTCTGATATTATCCTTGCCACTTGCTGTCTTGTTTCTTTGGGGAACATGTCTTTGACATCCTCGCCATCTGCTCCAAATTCTTCGACATATTTTTTAGCGGCATCGTCCACTAGGTACATCCATAGTGTCTGTGCTTTCTCGTGGTCATACACGTTTTTAGCCAGTTTTCTCTTGATGTTCGAGATAATGGGCATGAACCTTCTCCTGTAAAGATCCTCATCGTTCTGTATAAATGAGTCTAGTTCGTTGACTGCGTCTGCGTCAATGGTCTCGTTGATGAATTGTGATGCTCTCATATAAGCATATTTATTAGTAAAGGTTCTCTAAAAGCCACATGTAGAACGGCGATGTGAACTTAAATTGCCAAGTGCCGTTGTGTCCCATCCGGGTGACATTCTTGAAAGATTCCTGTAAATCTGCACCTGATTCTCTTTGCTGTGTGGCCCATGGTTCTGGGTAGTCTGGCGTGTAAGTGCCCTCGTATACTAATGCACCAAGATCGATCTCATCAATCTCTATACTCTTGATGTTCAGCAGTTGATCCTTTAGGAGATCTCCCTTGTCGTTGACCACCGTTTGATTTTTACCTTTGCCTGATCTTTTGATCACTAGTCGGTGGTCCTTGCCCTCTTCACACTCGTGCTCAAACTCTATGAGAGTGGGTTTGTCTTCGATGGTTGTGATGTCTCCCTTGAAATAGCTCTTGTCGTTGATCAGTATCTCTGCCACCGGGGGTCGATCCCACATGGTTGCATGTAGTTCTAACTTAAATTTTAGTTTTTCGGTTCCCATTCGAATTCTAATCCTGCTGTATGTCCTGTGTATGGAGTATTTAAGTCCTCCCGGAACATCTCTATAAACAACTGGGTTCCTTCGACTTGCACTTTCATATAATTGTCTTTGCGTTCTAACACCTCTGCCGTCTTGGTCCTGTCATTGTTGGTGCAAATTATTTCAACTGTTTCCATTACAGTACAACTCCTATGATGTATCCACCCATCAAGAATGCTAAAAGATATTTCGTCCAAGATGTCCAAGATTTCTCAACCTTGTATCCGTTCTCTTTCAAACACATCACGTGGGCGTCGATTGATTCCGCGGTTACTTTAATATCTACTGTTTGTATGTTTTCTATATCATTATCTGTCATGTTTTAATTGTACTGTATTATTGGTATTTGTCAACCTAGTTGGTCTTGCTAGAACCTACTGTTTATGCGACTTCTTTGAACTGTTGTTCGCAGTTTTTCAGTATTTGATTGTACAAATGATCACGTGCCCATTTGCTGTTATCATGAAGTATGTTGAGATTGTCCTGCCATAACTTATTGCAATATGCCGGGTCACTGAACAGTCTAGCATTTAGACGTATTGCCTGTTCACAACGCATGATAGGATCAGTGATATCATCGTAGTCGTGGTTCACAACATGTCTGCAACTGTTCCATCCTAGCTCCTCGAGCAACCTAACAGTTCCTGTTGGTCCGTTCATTATTACCAGATTTAATCCTATCACAGCATTTATAAATTTTTCTGTTACAAAGATAGGATTATAGCCATGCATGGTTTCGTTGACAACTTCCAGTGTTTTGTCTTTGTACAGGTGCCTTAGATGCCTGTCAAAGTTCAAAGCATTGTTATGCTGGTCCTGGCCAAGTGCCATGTAATGTTTATATAGGAAAATAGAACTGCCCCACCATTTTCTTTTAATGAGTTCCTGATATCCTTGGCTTGATTCCTCTGATATGTTCTCAATCTCTTTTGACAGTTTCCACTTGTCTTTCACATACGATGATAGTACAGACTTGTTGAAGTTGAATGTCGGCAGGCCCAATGGTACCTGGTTGGCCGGATCCCTCACATTTAACAGTTTCTGTTTACAGAAACTCTGTGATGCATCAACGGGCGGCGGCCGAACGTTGTCTGCCATCTTTATCCTCAGCTCTCCGTGTTTATCTAATTTCATTCCCTTGAGCAACGATGCCATGTAAATCCTGTGTGGGCGGCTACCCAATGAAGTGCTTATCCAGTGTTTTTCGTTGGATGGATCTTTTTCAACATTATCAAATTTTTGGTATTCCTTGTTTTGTAGTAACATGTCGCCAGGCCAGAATATGTTCTTTATTCTAGGATGATCAAACGGATCCTTTTCTGCTCCTATCCATATAAGTGTGGCATCTTTATTTTTCTCCATCTCGTCTACTATGCGTTTTCTAACATCGTCCAATATATAGTCATAACAAAAAACTATTGTTTTGTTTTTAGTAAGAGAATATTTTAAATCGTTAAAATGTTCATCTACTGCTAATGTGAATTGTCCGTATCCTATGTAATGTGCGATAAAATCCTTATCTTTCAAACTAGCTAGTAATGAGACTGCCCAATTGAAAAGGTCATCGTCGTTGTATCTTCTTACTTCTGTAAGGAACATGGAAGTTATGAATTTAATAGTATTGAATTTACAGTGCCAGCGGTCAACAACTGTGTTTTACTTCTTACCCAGACATAGTTGCCTGTGAAGTTCGCACTCGAAGTCACTGTGCTAGTATCTGAAGTGAATGTCGTTCCCGATATGTCAAACCAATCATCTTCCGTTGGTGTTGTTGCCAGTGTGCCCTGCATCTTGATTGTTGCATCGGCGTTGAATGAAGTAGTGACCTGGTAGGCGACCGTGTGTACACCATCTGGTTGTGAGTAGTAACCATCACCTTTGGCCTTGTCCGAAACAAATCCTACGTGATCCAATGTAACGGATGTGGATCCATCTGAATTTTCTGATGTCACTGCTTCCGAAACAGTAATTTCCAGTGTTGATACCACTGTGCTCACGGTGAACGTTGAGTTGTTGCTTGTTGTTCCTGTCACAGTTATTAGATCTCCTACTGCAAGTTTACCAGACCCAGTTAATGTTGTGCTGGTTGCTTTGATAGTGTATATTCCACTGGTTGCAGTGAAGCTGATGTCCGTACCTGTGATACTGGTCAGGTGTGATTTGCTTGATATTAATGTTGTGCTTGTCTGTGCCATCGTTGTATTTATTCAGTACTCCGTCTCTTGAATCTTGCAGTTTTTGGACCTAGCCCGTACACAGCGGCCAGTTCGTTTGGCTCCTGTCCGTCAACGGTCAACACATTCAAGTATTTGATCTTGTACGATTTACCGTCTGCTTCTCCCAGTTCCTCACAAATACAGTTGTCTTCATTTACTTGTTTGACCCTCAACAGGCTTCTTTTTATCACAGGTTCACCGAACCAGTTCTTCTGTATCATGCTTTCAACAATCGATTGACTGTTGAATATACCTTTATCTCGTAGTTTTTTTATTGCTTCCATGTTTCTCCTTTTTAAATTTAATTACTTTATCTATACCCTTTTGTGCCATCATGTATATGGGTGTCAACATCTTCTCTTCTGTGACATAGAAATATCCTCCAAAACAGTATGCACATTTGTCTTCGAAGTAGTCCATGAGATGACTGTTTGTCAGCAAACAACTATCCGTGCTGTTCTCTAGGAAGTTCCAGAGGTTGTTCTTCTCAGTCTCCGACCATAGGAGGTGAGCATCTTTCTTTATGTATACTTGGTACTGGTACTTGCCGTGCGGCAATCTATCACATCCTATCGTGTTCTTGTCTAGTTGTTTGAACTTTGGATCAACGGTCTCGGTTTTCACATAGTAATTTGTAAATGACCCTATCAAATCTTTTGACATGCCTTCGTCTGTGTAGAAAATCGCTTTCCGGTCTTGCATACGGAATCTCATACTGTTTCTGTGTTGCATTATGAAATCTGCTAAATTGTTCAAATCCCTTAGTCCGACGTTCTTTTTCTTGAGATTGATCAGGTACTGATCTGACGTTGGGTAGAACATCAGACTTCCCGGCATTTTGAATATCGTCTTGTAACGATACTTGCCATAGAATAACTTATTGTGATGTTTTCTCATCAGAAACTTTAGCTTTAAATTGTTCTAACATCTTAGGCTCTTTCTTTGCCTTGAAGTTCACTGTAAGTTTAGGAACGATATCGTCTGATAATCCCACTTCCACCATTCCACCTTCGATTAACTCTCCGAACAGTATCATTTTAGATAGAGGGGTCTTGATCTCGTCATCAATAACTCTCTGTAAAGGTCTAGCACCTAGTTTAGTATCAAAGCCCTTTGTCATCAAGAACTCGATAGCACTATCAGTGGCATTGACTTCTACATCTTTCTCCATGGTCATTGTGTTCAGCTCTGCTAGGAATTTCTTAACAACAAGTGTCATTGTTTCCTTGCCCAGTTTGTCAAACTTGATCACAGCATCTAGTCTATTCCTGAACTCTGGTGGGAAGAACTTTTTGAGTGCGGCATCGTCTTCGCCTACTCTCTCACTTTTACCAAAGCCTATGTTGTTTCTTTCCATTTCTTCTGCACCTAGGTTCGAAGTCAGTATGAGTGTGATGTTCCTACAGTCAGCTTTCTTGCCATTAGATCCTGTGACTGTTCCGTAGTCCATGACCTGTAGCAACATATTAGACACATCTCTGTGTGCTTTCTCTATCTCATCAAACAGCACAACTGCATGTGGATTCTTCTCCACTTCATTGATAAACATACCACCACCCATGTTGCTGTCTTCATAGCCCACATAACCCGGGGGAGATCCTATCAGTTTCGCAATCGAATGTTTCTCTTGATACTCTGACATGTCAAATCTTATCAATTCAACACCTAGTGTCTTCGCCAGTGTTCTTGCGGTCTCGGTTTTTCCACAACCTGTTGGTCCTAGGAATAGGAATGATCCAATAGGTTTAGTTAAACTTTTTAGTCCTGCTCTAGCAACCAGTATCTTGTCGGTGATTGTGTTTATCGCTTTGTCCTGTCCAAACACTTGCAGTTTCATTTTCTCTTCAAGTGTTTTTAAACTGCTGGTTTGTTTTTGACTTAATTGTTCAATGCTGATCCCGGTCATCACTGATATCTCATGTATAATTTCTTCATGATCTATTACACCGTCTTTCACGCCGTTCAATCTCAGTCTTGCACAGGCAACATCTATTACGTCTATTGCTTTATCCGGCAGTTTTTTATCTGCTATGAACTTCATTGAGTAATCGACTGCGTCTTCACAGGCTTCGTCTGTTATAGTGCAACCATGATGACTTTCGTAGTATTGTTTGACACCTTTTAGTATTTTAATTGACGTTTCTTTCGAAGGTTCTCCAACTTGTAGTCTTTGGAATCTTCTCATCAATGCTCTGTCTTTCTCAAAAAACTTTCTGTATTCTTCCCAAGTAGTTGAAGCAAGAACCTTGATTGATCCTTTTAGCAGTGCAGGTTTAAGCATATTCGCCATGTCCATGCTGTTGCCACTTCCTGTTGCACCGGCCCCCACCATCATGTGTGCTTCGTCTATGAACAGTATTGACTTGCCTTTTTGGTCAAGTGCATTGATAATCAATTTTAATCTCTCCTCAAAGTCTCCTCTGAATTTAGATCCTGCCAGTAGTGCATTGATATCTAGGCTCCATACAATATGATCCTTAAGGTATTCGGGAATGTCTTCTTTGTTCTTTGCGATCCTTCTAGCAAGTCCTTCCACGACTGCTGTCTTACCGACACCTGGATCACCTACTATTAGTACATTGTTCTTGTTTCTTCTCGCAAGGATCTGTTTTAAATTTTCTAGTTCCTCTACTCTGCCTATTACTGGATCGATCTTCTTGTCGAAGTACTTTTGATTCAAGTTCTCACAGTAGCTCTTCAGTATCCTGTCCGCTTGGTTTGGTCTCAGTCGTTGTTCTCCACTAGGATCCTGACCGCTCATTCCGCCACCCATTGAGGCCATGCCTTCGTCTAGTATGGTCTCTGTGGACACAAGATCCATTAGGTCCTGTTTGTTGACGGCATGTTTCTTAAGGAAGAATGCCGCATAGCTTTTCTTCTCTGCAAATATGCTGATCAGTATGTCGATCGAAGTCACATCCTGTCTACCTTGGAACAGTGCTTGAGTGAATGCTCTGTTCATTAGTCTTTCTAGTGATGCTGTTTTTCTAGGAACTACCGGGTTTGCAGTTTTTGACACAATATCATTACATTTAGTGTCTAGGTAGTCCTCAACATCTTTGGTCAGTGCGACCATGTCTATTTTAAAATCTTTTAATACAGTTCCAATGTGTTGGTCCTTGATCAGTGAAAGAAGAACGTGTTCTATTGTCACGTATTCGTGTTTCCTCTTCTCCGCCTCTTTAACTGCGTCTTCGAATATTTTTTCCAGTCCTTCGTTTGCTTCTAACATCTCCACTCCAATCTGTTATTCCCATTTGAATTTTGTGCCATGTGGCTATATCCTTCTTGTCCCATTCCAGTTCCTGTTGTATGGCCGCTATCAGCCTCTCCACGCTCTCTTGCATTGGTGTTTGTTTCTTGTAAGTTCCGTTTAATATCTTCCATACTTTAGTCCTCTTTCCTTTCTTTAATTTCTTTGTGCCTTTTTCTTTGCCATGTCCCATTTCAATTTTGAGACCCTTTTGTTGAATGTGATACCATCCAAGTGATCCAGTTCGTGCTGGAAACACTTCGACTCCATGCCGTCAAGTTCTGCCATGTGTAATTGTCCATTCGATAGTTCATATTGTACTTCCACTTTTCTTGATCTCTCTACTTTTAACCAAATATCCATAAAGCTCAAGCAACCTTCTATATCCATGACTTTTTCTTTGCTAAACTTTATTATCTTTGGATTCCATATTATAGCAGGTTTCGATATTGTGTCAAATGACTCGTGCCCTATTGCAAAGAATCTTTTGGTAATGCCTATCTGATTTGCGGCCAGTCCCAATCCTCTCTCGTCCTTCATGAACTGTATCATTTCGTGTTCAAACTTTTCCAAGTCTGCATGATGTTCTATAGCATCTGTTTTCCAGTCCCAATCAGTGCTGACCTGTTCCAGTGTGTAGTGAGGGTGTGAAAATAGTTCTATCATAGGTCTTTTATTTTCTTTAAGTCAGCGGCCGATAGTTGTGGTATCAGTACCAATATTCTAATATAAAGATTTCCTCTAATATTTAATGTTCTGTGTACAGGCATTCCTTTACTTTTTACACTTAACAATGTCCCGTGCTGTGTACCCGATGGTACCTTAACTGTTATTACACTGTCCTCTAGTGTTTTTAGTTTTATCTCATGTCCCCTCATAGCTTGGAAACAGTTAATAGTTTTATCAGTGTATAAATCATTTACTTTTCTAGTGTATCCATCTGAGTCTAACACACTCATCTGTACCATTAGATCACCACGTGGCACGTTTTTTATTGAGTCATCACCCATGCCGGTGAATTTGAAAGTGACTCCGTGTTGCACACCGGCAGGAATCTTTACTGTTGCGAATTCCTCCCTACCGGATGGTAGTCTGTAGTTAATTGTTTTCTCATTGTTCATCATGGCTTCTTTGATTGATATTGCCATTCTTACATTTATACTTTTATTTGCTTGTTGTCTTGTTCTAAATGTCTTTGCTTGATTCCCTTGTGTTGTAAAGTTGAATCTGCTATTAAAATCCATATCTCCTCCTTGTCCCTGTTGGAAGCCTGAGAAGAAGTCTCCGAATATGTCCTCGTTGAAGAACGGATGCTGTCCTTGTCCACCTTGCCTAGTTCCGCCAAACTTCCTCATGGAATCGTAGTCGTGTCGTTTCTGTGAATCTTTGAGAGTGTCGTGTGCCTCGTTGGCTTCTTTGAATCTTGCTTCGTCACCACCCCTGTCTGGGTGTTCTTTCTTTGCTATGTCTTTGAATGCTTTCTTTATCTGATCTGTGGTAGCAGTCTCACCTACACCTAGGATCTTGTAATAATCTTTCATTAGCTATATTGTATAACAGATTGACGATTTGTCAACGGGTGGTATTATTTCTTGATGTCTGTTTTCTTGCCGTTTACGTAAAGGCCGAACCAGGCCGCACCTGCACCAACAACAACTGACACAAAACCTGCCTGTGCGTTGTTTGGATTCTCTAATGCCATGAACCATTGCATTGTGTTGTAGAACACTAGACCATACAAGCCCATCATTATTCTTGGAACTGTTCTCCAGTTTGATAGGAACTGTGGTAATTCATCTCTCATGAATATCCAAATAATCTTAATTAATGCCCAACCATCCTTGGCACCTTTTTGAACAATGTTGTCGT
>Ga0209502_10004388_pt1 | contig 10614 bp, 3 predicted proteins | sample ArcticOcean_MG_C_10_FD_187442 | JGI IMG/M metagenome (GOLD analysis project Ga0209502, IMG submission 187442) | Marine microbial communities from western Arctic Ocean - ArcticOcean_MG_CB11_90 (SPAdes) (version 2) | ecosystem: Environmental > Aquatic > Marine > Oceanic | place: Arctic Ocean...
TTTGAGTTTCGTTGTTGTAACATTTTTTGATACGGATGGCTTGACCGATGACAGTCTTATGCGCGACATAACGCAAATGGTCTTACAGATATCCACATTATCGATTGATATCGTTTTGAAGCCGATCCAGCAAATTACCGCAATCGGAACCGATTTGGCTACAATTTTTACAGGAAACGCTAAACTGATAGCCTATTTCTTTCTATTCACATTGATCACATTACTTGTCCATTATTATCACTTCACCGTTTTAACCATTTTAAGTGACGGTTGGACCTGCGCTATCGTGCCTGCCCTTAAAAACCTCGTAACACCGATTTTACAGGTCTTGCGGATCGTCTACGCATTGGGTGCCCCGTTAGTGAATGCTATGATCGTTATGCAGGCGCAGATCTTTAAAGCGTGGAGGGTGACTGCTATGAAATGCAACGCTTTACAACTATTTGATGTTATTATGGAGTTTGCACTGCTTTGTAAGACAGCGTCCAGTAGTATTGCTGGCTATTTCGGCGCGGGCGGGGATGGAGGAAATTTCATGACAAACGACCTCGTGATGGCTGAGCCAATTCAGCACGTATTTAACGCGGTTGCCCTAATGGAGAATGTTGCTATTTGCGCCTGCGCGCGCTTTGAATTTGTTTTTAATATCGCGTTCATTCCATTCAACAATCGCCACTTGGTTTTGGCTATCGATAATAACATTCAAATTTTTGTCAGAGTTTTCCAATCACTTTTTAGATTACTCTTTGGTAAATTGCCAGATATCTACCTTATCAATTTCAAATTCGAGCGGTCGCTGCTCGAATACGGGCTCGCTTTTGATGGGATGATAATGGAAGCGATGGAAAAGATACTATTATTCCTAAGTGACGGAGAATTTATTTTATCAAGCGTACCTGAGGAAGGTCCGTTTTCGGTCATTTCTCATACCGCTGTTTCCGCCTGGCATGCTGCTACCACGCTCGGTGTGAATGGTCCGTTAAAATTATTGTCGGTTTTCGATACTGAATCGCAGTCCACATTTGACCCAAACGTATGGGACCTCACCAAATCCCATTCACACATGACTCAAGCGGTAAATGGTATCGCAATTTTTGGTCAGTGGTTATTTTACGTTTTGCAAACACTAGTGACATCTGAGACCCCACTCAAAATCCTACGAGAGGAAGACATTCCTTTAAAATTGAGTTGCGATTGGGTCCGAGATGTTAAAGAGAAACGGTATACGCCATTACACGAAACAATCGGATGTGTCATCAGCAATGCTGGTACAGCAAGCGTCTCAGTACCGTTTATGGCATTCGGATTAATAGTGGAGGTCGCAATCAAAACACTGTTCACATCAGAGCAAGGTTTGTTTCGCACTTTCCAGCGATGGGAGGGCCCGACGATTCCGCGCGAAGAAGTCTACACGTGCGAAGACCGCCGATCAATGACCGCTTTTAATTACACAATTCCTTACGACGATGAAATAGAAGACCCCACCAACCCTAAATTTAACAATAAAGGTTGGATTTGGACACAGGACCGTGGAAAATGCCAATGCAACATGGGATATGGTACAACTTTGGACGAAGGCATAGCACCCTACAACCCCTGGTGTGGGCAGCCAAGTTTAACCTTCGACATCTTCGCAAAGGCCGACGCGCTGATAATGCACGTTTCGCATGGTTTATTCGGCCCAGGTTTTGGTGACGCCATCCCGTTTATGAAGCCGACGGACAACATCAACATCAATTTCCAAACACCAGGCGGTGGCACTATCGAAAAAACCATTGGTTTGGGAACGGTTTTTCCTCCTTTAACTCGTGCGGCTATCGAATCAGTCCGCGTATTGACCAGAATTACTTTGTCGTGGACAGACATAATTACAGGTCGATTTTTCAATTACCCCGTAAATTGCGGGCACGGTCTAAACAGACTTCAAATTGAAAAAAAATACACTTTTCTTAAAACCAGTACCGAAAAGGAATGGGGCGCTTTGTCTGAGGAAGACAAGACAGCTATGCGATGGCATCAATGTGGTGCAAAGGAATATTTATCAACAAAACTGGGTGATCAACTCAAAATTTGCGAACAGGAAGGCAACGACAAATCTGTAAACAGTAAAACCGACTGTATGTGCAATTATGCACATCCACTGTCCCCGAGCGATCAATGCAAATGCATCGCCAGATACCCTTTCAAAGCGGCTGACGATGCAAACGACGAGACATTGGATCTTATCAATGGTATTTTCACATCAGAACAGGTCTCCCAGCATTGGTGCAATTCCATGATTGTGGAATGGACGTTTCAAAACACGGCAAACTTTGCAAATGCTCTGGATTACATCGCTTCTTTAGGTCCAATCAACCCACAATGCGGCGCGGATGGTCCAGTAGCAGGGTCAGATTATCTGATCGCAAACACACCGACATTATCATTTGTCGGTGACTTTGCGGATTCCGAGGACCAGTTGGAAGCACTGAAAGCGTTGACAGCCAGCTATGACGCGGGTGAATGTGCCGCAGGAGAAACTTGCGATGTCTCATCGACATTTGAACCGACTACGGCGGCCGAACAGAATTCAGATGAAACACTGCCAGGTTGTCGTGTTTTTGGTCGGTATGATTTCTTTTGCTCTGCGGGATTGTATGTTAAAACTGTGAAGAAAATATCGATGAATCAAGGACGTCAAGTGATTGGGAATGGTATGAGCGTGTTGACTGGTAATTTTGCAGATGTTAATTTTGATACGTTGCCTCGACTCTGTGATTATGAAAAACAAATGGGCGCATTGGCTTCGATGATAGCTGCTATTATTCCAAATATGAGAACAGAGTTGAAAGAATCGTTTGCCAAATTTATCAACATGATTTTTCAAGTGTTGTACATTCAAACCCAGCGAGTAATTCTCGTGATCGGTCAAATGGCTGTCAATGTTCTGCTAAATTTTGAAACGTTAACAGAATCCTCGTTGACAGAATCGTTTGAGGAAGCGACTGTGACTCTTGTTGATGGTTATTTTTGGGCTTTTGAATATTTCTTTATCGCAACGGGTGATCTGTTAAATGCGATTGCCGACGGTTCCGGACAGTCTTGTTTCGACATTGTGGAAATCATTACAATGGTAAGGGACGAAGTGAAAGGTGGACTTCTGGACACTGTCACATTAGTGGTTGAAATACTGATGCAATTTACAGCCGTTTTAAGCGGGAACGCGGGTGTTATCGGACCGCTTATGGAAAACCTCTTCAAACTTTGGGCAGAAGTTGCCAAAATTTTAGTATCGCAAATGATGAAAATTTTAGGTGCTGTCTTTGAATTCTTTGGGCCGTTTGGTAAAATATTGAATATTTTTGCCAGCGTTGTGTGTGAAGTCCTGAATTTGATTTTTCCACCACTATTACTGTTAGCTGGCGCAGAATGGACACCTTTGGAATGTATGCCACTCGGAAGGCGTTTAGGAGCCGAACCATTTCATATTGACATTACAAGGCAGGTGGCAGAATCGTTGGAATGGAATGGTACTTCTGTTTGCGATCACTTTATGACAGATGCCGCCGCCTACCCATTCGAAGATTTGCGCCCACTTGAGAAAGCGACTTGGGTAGACTGTGTCGAATTGAAAATATTAGGGCTTGAAACTAGGAAATTGTTAAAGTCCAAAAGATTTCCGACGGATATTTTTTATAATTGGAAAACGAAATATTTGGTAGCGTATGATACCGTTAGAGCATCGAAACTTATTCTGGAACATTATATTATGAGTGAAAACAGGAGGTGGGGAGATGTCCGACTGCTGATGTTGGAACAAGGGTTGGACGCAGACCTGTACATAAATATGTTACAAATGATGTCTTATCATAGTAGCAAATTAGGTCATCAATTTCAAATAACAAATTTAGTTGAGGCTAGTCTTGGGTTTTTTGATCCAAATTTTAAAAAGGGGTCCAATCCCAGTGAAGCAGCCAAAACATGGAGAGTGTATAGTCAATTGAAAACTGCCGCAGACATTACGGCGTCAGAGTGGACCAGAAGAGATTTGTCCATGGAATTATATAAAACAAAAGATGCCATGTTAGCGTCGACAAAACATTTACATAATTGGTGGCAAACTGTTGGAACAGCAGATGCTCACACAACACATACCGATAGAGCATTTGGGAAAATAAAACATATTTTTACAAAACAGCCCAAAAATAAATTGAAAAGTAAAAGACATCGGAAATTAAAAGTACCTATTCGGACAGATTTAAAGACTTGCGAAGAAAGAGGGGGCGGTGGACCTGCACCCATATGGTGTACTAACTGCAATATCATGGATAACATTGTGGAAGAATTTATATTTCAAGTGACTCAGATTGGAGAATTTTACACTAATGATGAAAGGGGATTTCCTTTCATTATGGCAAATGTTTCTGATTATTTTGGTGAATTAATGGAATATAATGCAGATTTCTTTGACACTACTTCAGGGCTTGCGTCAGTTGAAGAAATTTTTATTGAGAGAAATGCAGAACGATGGACATTCTATGTGGCAAATGATTGGTCCAATTTTGTCAGTAAAGGGTGGACGTTTGTAACCGATATGTCAAATGAAACCAAAAAAGAGGAGTGGACAGGGCAAATTGATAAGTTTTTGAATGCTTCCAACGATTTCTTGGTGATTTACGACGAGCAGTACATTCCATTCTTTGGATATTCGTTCTTTTACTTTTACGATTATTTGCTTTTTAGTAAATGTGATTTGCAGCAAAGCGTTTTTGTGACGACGTCTAATCAGGCCCAAAGAGTCGACAATATTGATACTGCGGTTATAGCTTGTTTGATTGCTATACTGATTTTAATTACTACGCCGTATTGGTCTTTGCTCCCTTTGGCATGGCTTGCGAATCTGGCAGTGATTGTGGTTATAGTTAATTACTTGTTTTTGTACATCGTATATGGTTATCAGCTCTCATGCGCACCATTGATGCCTTATACACTTGTCGAAGACTTGAATTTATGGTATCAGACGAGGTTGGACCCAGGCTGCTTTTACAAATTATTTCCAACAATGGCACTTGGGGCGTCGGACGACACCTGCCTCGTATGCCCTGTTGGAGACAAATGGTCAAATGCCAATATCGTTGAATTTGACGCAGGAATATCCAACAACAGTACTGGTAGTGTCTTAGACGGAGATTTAAATGTAGATCTCGACTTGGATGTTGATTTAGAATTGGACTTTTCTGGCTTGATGGGTTATCAAGATTGTGCGGCATATTTACCAGAGGATTACGTTGACGGAATGTTGACATTAGGTGATTTTATGGGTGAATACTCAGTTTTTTGGCCAGGCTTGTTCTGGTTAAGGCAAACCTGGCCTGGATTGTGGACGTTTTTGGTAGAGTACAGCGTGGTTGATTTAAAGACGGTTATAGGGAAATTGGCCATGCAATCGTACCAGAACAGTCCAATAGATGATATGTGGATTGACTGCGCAAAAGTTATGTTTCTTGATAACATTGTGGCAGTATTTATCCTGTCGGTGTTAGCATATGCCACTGTGAAAATTTTGACTATTCTCGCACAAACAGTATTGCAATTATTTATGTTGGCCACATATCTATACAATTTATTGAGTTTTATCAGCTTGTCTATTGAGATGAGCGTTGCGAAAAAGGGCGAATTGCAAATGAAAATAGAAGAAGAAAGGAAAAAAATATAGATAGCATGATTAAATATGTTTTTTTAAATACAAATACTCATCTATTAGTGAGGCGGATCAACTTAGGTGCTCGGCTTCCGCCCACAGAAGAGAATGACCGCCGGCCAAAAACTGCTAGTGCTGCGGCACCCTGGCATAAATATTTTCTTTGCTGGGCCACAGGCTTTTGAAACATTTCTTTTTTTTGCGGTAGTTTTTTGTTTACGTCCGAATGCGGTACAGACATTCCCACGATTTATTGATAAGAGTACTTACTTATATATAATAATAATATGTTAAATATATTTTTTAATAAATCACATATACAAATTATCGATCAAGTTTAATTAGACAAGACTACAGGCACACAAATGAAAAGTTTTACATACGAAGTCGACAGAGGTACTTCTAGTTTCTTAAATATAAAAGATTTTATTTATTTACGTTCAACATGTCGAGTTCATTACGACGATTCTGAAGCATGGGAAATTAAATCTTTAACATTTCCAATTAATATTGCAACGTTAAATACAAAAAAAAAACTAGGATTGCATTATCTATTAGCATTGGGTTGTAAATTTAAAGAAACGACGGGCTCTGTCATTTGGTTTAAAAAAATTGTAAATTGGCTACAATACAACGTCTCTATTAAAATTATGTCCATTTTTATGTATCAACAACGGGTTATGGATTTTGATCTCAGCGAACTTTGTCTAAGACGTCGTTTTGTATGGCAACGGCAATTCCACTGTAAAAATACAAGACTACTTAAGGTGTGTATTGGAAAAAGAAAAAGAAATTTGGAAGATGAATACAAACTGGAATACAGTTCAAAGAAAAGATTGTGGGAAAATTCTTTTCTCAATTACCCAGATTTCGAGCACATTGAAGCATACTAATTTGTTTGCACAATTGTATATGTCTGTTAAGACGTCGCCGTCATATATTCAAATTGCTCACGACGATGATAAAGATGTGACAAACACAATGGTAATGCTTGGATCAGATTTGGAAAGAGTCTTTGTTTGTCAGTTGTATTGTGAAAGAAAAAACGATGAAAGGAAACAAGTTACGGAATTATTAGGGTCTGGGACTTTGGATTTGGCTCATTGTAGCAACGGGACTTGTTATGTGAAGATGTGGGATAAATCAAATCAAAAGAGTGCATTGTTGGTGGGAAACGTAAGTATCAATTTCAAAGAGATGACTTTTTTTGGCGAGAACGCGGAAGGAGAGTTTCAATTAAAAACACACGCCGCACAGTCCCTGAACATTGACCGTGTGCTCGGTAATGCGGCAGAAGCTAACTTAACGTGGATTAGTCCATTTGGCTCAATGCCATTGGGGACGAAAGGTTTGCCAGGTATTAAACCTGGATTGCAACAAGTTCATTCACCTTATTATAAGAATCATCTCGGAGTTACCATGCCATCGGGGGCGTTCTGCTTGATTCCAACTACTATTGAGAATGATAATCAACTGACTATGGCAATACTGTCACATAAAAATAGACTTGATGTAACATTAGCTCGCAATTTAATGACAGGTGAAAAATTTGTTGTTTTGGTACAGGATATGTTTGAGAATGGTGTTTTGCCACGACACAATAGACTATTCACTGTTTTGGCCGACACCGTAACGTTACACAGTCGTCAGATTATTAACTACACGCCAGATGTACAATTGACTCGGGCGGGGTTGAAAGATAAAGGAAAGGAAGAGTGGAGCATTCCAAGATATAATAAAGAACATGGTTCAAGTCTAAATTACAAGGGTGATTGCGAGGATTTTGCCCGAGAAGTGCTTCAACAATGCAAAGAAATTATGGAGTGGGTTCGGCCAAAAATAGACGGAACAACCATTGAGGCATTGTCCGCATTGTTGCATTTGTATAGTTGCTGCATAGAACAGGGTGCCGTCGATAGTTCGGCACATTCTATATACCAAGATGAACCCGCGCCATTCAAAAATCACATTTACGCATCATTACGTCCTCGATTTCATTTCGAAAGTAAAATCGTAGGTGAAAAGAAAATATCATTGAAACATTTGTATGAGAAATGGCCAAAACAACACTGGGAAAAATTACTGCCAAAATTACATCTTGAGTCGACTGCCAATGTAATAGCTACAATCGAAACGAAAGAATTGTCTCGGAAAAAGCGCAGTACGATTGCCAAAGCACAGCAAAAATATTCTTCGCTGTATTCGGCAATATATGAAGACGATACCTTGAATTTGTATCATGAGTCGAACTTTTATAAATACCCGATAGCTTTTATGACCCATTCGTTCATCGACCAAGGTATTATCGATTTTACATACGTTGATGGCGCCATCAACCATTACGGTGTCGATATTTATGATTATTTTAAAGATAAATATCACTTTTTGCCATCTGTGGTTCACAGCAACGAGGTGATGTCAAAAATCAAACACATGCTTAACATTGAACGAAAAATTCCTCCTATTTTGTATAGAAGCGAGGTCCGTGTTCCTCCAAAAAAAACCGAAGGTGAATTCGTCAGCTTAACCACAAAAGGATTCAGTAAAAAGATCAATAGAGAGTGCAACAATGGTGAGTATAAGCTAAACGACAAAATAATAAACGAAGTATATTTTGAAATATAAATAAAATTAAGATTTAAATTTATTACTAATATTGATGTAAAGCTTATCCCAAGTATATCTATTTTTTCTTGGCCGCCACTAAAATCTCAGGTTTTTTTTTACCAATAATTGTTTCTCTTCGTCGTCAACCACGGCCGATGCTGTTGCTGCCACAGTAGCCACAGTTGCTCCCGCTGTGAAAAACATGCTCACAATACTCCAAACGACCAAAATAACCAACAAAATCAAGAAAACGAGTAATATTATTTCCATATCTGTGAGACCACCATCTTCATTACTGTTTGCATTATCGTCGACTTGGTTGTCAATACTACCGTCATTGTCGTCAATTACTGTTGTATTGTCGTTAACAGTTGTAGAGTTATCAATAACCATGCCATCGTATAGCTCACAATTTGTTCCGCTATGTCCGTCCGTGCAATTGCAAAAATGATTCCCGTTACCCAAATCGGTACATGCGAAACCGTACAAGCACGGATCCGGGTCGCAGGATGACACGACCGCCTCCAACTCGCAGTTCTGACCCGAATGACCAGCAGGACAGTCGCAGTGATAGGTACCGTCTGATAAATCAGTGCAAGGGCTATTGTAAAGGCACGGATTCGGGTCGCAGTTTGTTAATGGCGCATCCAACTCGCAGTTGGCCCCAAAGTGACCTTCGGGACAATCGCAACTATATGAACTATTTGGTAAATCCGTACAAACAGCGCCATATAAACATGGGTTTGGGTTACATGTCTCCAGCTCACAATTCTGACCCGTATGTCCAATTGGACATTCACATGAATATTCACCATCACCCAAATTAGTGCATTCGACGTTGTAAAAGCAAGGGTTAGGATCACATTTATCTACGATACCATCACAATTTGTCCCATTATATCCAGGTGGACAATCGCAATAATACTCGGCCAATGCAACCGAGGTATTCGTTCCCGATTCTGAGCATATCCCACTATTTTCACAGGGTTCTGGGTCACACTCGTTAATATCTTCTTCACAATTTGTCCCATTATATCCAGTAGCACATTCGCAATTGTATTCACCAAGTAATACGGTCTCGTTTGTCGCCGAATCCGTGCAGACCGCACTGTTTTGACAGGGATCTGGATCACATTCGTCAATATCTTCTTCACAATTTGTCCCATTATAACCAACATCACAATCACAATTATATTCACCAAGTAATACGCTAGCATTCGTTCCAGATTCAGAGCATACCCCACTGTTTTCACAGGGTTCTGGGACACATTCGTCAATGTCTTCGCCACAAACTGTCCCCGTATAACCTGTTGCACATTCACAATGAAAGTCTCCTGGCGCAACAGTTTCGGATATCGCCGATTCGGTGCATATCGCACCGTTTTGGCAGGGAGTTAGAACTGCACATTCATTGATATCTATCTGACACAGTAATCCTTCGAATCCGACCTCACATGTACAGGTGAACTCGCCAAATGCGATTGGGGAAGGGAAATTTTCGTCATAATTAAAGCTTCCATCCCCACTGTTTCCCTGGTGAATATTTGAGCTACCACACCAACCGTTATTTAGGTTGCAGTAATTTTGATTCCAGAAACCGTTGCATACTAAGTTGTCATATAATGGACCGCACCTGGTGTAGACCTGTTCTGAACAAGATGCTCCATTTTCGCAGTCGTTTATCGGGTCATCGCTGTCATTATCACACATACCGAGATAATTCGAACACAATTCTCCAACAAACCCAGGTGAACAATTACATGTAAATTCTTCTTCTAATCCGCCTGCAGTTTGGTTTAAAATTAAGCTCGACACACAGGAGGTAGCGTCGATACAAGGGTATGGATCACATGCATCTATATCGTACTCGCAATCGTCGCCACCATAACCAGCAAGACAAGTACATGTGTATTCACCAATGCCTTGTGTGCATGTCGCTCCATTTTGGCAGGGATCTGGGTCACAGGCATCAATGTCTTCATCACAGTTTGTCCCACTAAAGCCAGTGGTGCATTCGCAATGGTATTCGCCAGCTGCCGGTTGGGTGCAGGCTGCACCGTTCTGGCAGGGATCGGTTAGTGAAAAGGGATCAGAATCGCACATATTAATCTCTTCTTCACAGTTTGTGCCTTCCCACCCCGTTTCACAAGTACATATGTAGCCAGGATTTCCATCAATGTCCACAACAGGATTTCCATTGTCCGCAAATGTCGTGCACAATGCACTGTTTTGACAAGGATTGGGGTCACACAAGTCGTCCAACTCTGTTTCACACCGATCTCCCGTATAACCTGGGAGACAATCACAATGAAAGACTCCTAAAGCAG
>Ga0209502_10004389_pt1 | contig 10614 bp, 5 predicted proteins | sample ArcticOcean_MG_C_10_FD_187442 | JGI IMG/M metagenome (GOLD analysis project Ga0209502, IMG submission 187442) | Marine microbial communities from western Arctic Ocean - ArcticOcean_MG_CB11_90 (SPAdes) (version 2) | ecosystem: Environmental > Aquatic > Marine > Oceanic | place: Arctic Ocean...
CTTAACAAAACAAGGAGTTGATGAATACATTAACTCCTTGTTTAATAAGTGTTAAATTCATTTTTAAAGTGTGTAATCACTAAACAAAAAATATTTAAAATAGTTAGATGTGTTGAGGTTATGGGTAATACCCTATTATACGAAATTGACCCCTAAAAAGAAAAGGGATTTATTTAGACAAGGGGGGTTAGGTTTATAAAAATTTTGGGTTGATATTTTTGGGTTTTTACTCACGATAATTGAAGTTACTAAAAGTAAATAGCAGAAGTGTGGCAAAAAATATATGGATATAACAAACTAAGCCTTTCAATTGGGGGAATTTTACGAGAAAATGTCTGTCAAATGTCTGTCAAATATTTACAGATTTTGATTAATCATAGTAAAAAGCTATTTTTACAAAAGCTCTTTTAAAAAATGATTTCAATGTAGAGAAGCTCTGTATACCTTGTCAATAAAAGGATATAAACAAAAAAGCCTCACATTTCTGTGAAGCTTTAAGTGAGCCCGATAGGATTCGAACCTATGACCGCCTCCTTAGAAGGGAGGTGCTCTATCCAACTGAGCTACGAGCCCGTAGTTTTTATGTTTCTACGAAAACAGTGTCGGGGTGGCAGGATTCGAACCTGCGACCTCCTCGTCCCAAACGAGGCGCGATAACCGGGCTACGCTACACCCCGAGTAGCAATTATTGCGGAGAGTGTGGGATTCGAACCCACGCGACAGTTACCCGTCGACAGTTTAGCAAACTGCTCCATTAACCACTCTGGCAACTCTCCGAAAAACTAACAATGTTAGCATAAAAATTGCGAGTGCAAATGTAACATACGTATTACAATATTGCAAGGTTTTTTATGCTTTTTGCAATAAAATTAATCAGGATATTCTACACGTACATGATAGATGTTCATTAATTTTCTCTTAATCACTTTTTTAATTTTTTCAATCTCACTAAATGTAATATCTGAATTGATAAACTGATTGTCTAATTTTTGCTTTTCTACAATCTTATTAATTAAATCGTCTATGGATTGAGCTGAAGGCTGTTGTAAACTTTTTGAAGCTGCCTCAGCTGCATCACATATCATTAAAATAGCTGTTTCTCTTGAGAAGGGAATGGGGCCTTTATACTGAAATTTTTTAATATCTACCTCTTCTTCTGGACTTTGTTCCTGCTCTTTAACATAAAAATAATACACCAAACTTGTTCCATGATGGGTTCTAATAAAATCTATAATTCTATCTGGAATGCTATATTGTTTTGCAAGTTCTATACCTTTAATAACATGATCTGTAATTATTTTAGCACTATCTGAAGGTGATAAATCATTGTGAGGGTTTACACCTGTAGACTGGTTTTCTATAAAATACATTGGATTTAATATTTTTCCAATGTCATGATATAATGCACCTGTTCTTACAAGCATAGAATTTGCTCCAATTTCGTTAGCTGCAGCCTCTGCTAAATTAGCAACCTGCATAGAATGCTGAAACGTACCCGGTGCTTTTTCATTTAACTCCTTTAAAAGCTTCGTATTAGTGCTAGATAGTTCTAATAAGGTAACATCTGACACCAATCCAAATATTTTCTCGTAAGCATAAATAAAGAATAATGACAGAAAAGACAGTAAGCCATTGGCACCAAACATCATTAAATACTCCCAATTAATTTGAGATGCATTTCCTTCTTTAATTATAGAAAATGCCAAATAAGTAATCATATAAATAATGGTTATTTGACCAATAGAAATAAATAGATTTGCTCGTTTGTGCAATTCTGAAACTGTTAAAATAGTAACAATCCCGGCAATAATATGAAGATAAATAAACTCAAAACTATCTGGTACTATAAACCCTAAAAGCAGTACCGTTAATACATGAGTAAATAATCCCAATCTTGCATCAAAAAAGGCCTTCAAAATAATTGGCAAAATACTTAACGGCACAACATATAAATAATCTGAATTGTATTTAATAACAAGTGTTTGAATCAAAATCATGAAACTGACATTGAAAAATATAAATGTTACTTTGGTGTTATTCTCAAAAATTTCTTTTCGATACTTATGTAAGAATAATAACAACATTAAAAGTGCTAAAGACACTAATATTGTATAGCCTAAAACAATCCAATAATAATTAGCATTGGTCCAAAGTTTAGATTCTGATTGACCTTTTAACGAATACAAAATATCCATTTTTTTTCCCTCAACAATATCACCTTTTAAAATAATTAACTCTCCATAAGACACCTTTCCTCTACTTAGAGAAATTGCATTTATAGACTCTTCAATTACTTTTTGTGTAAATTCATTATCATAGGATACATTTGGTTTTATAATTTCAGAAAGAATTGATAAATTAATATTTTGAGAATAATTATACGGCTGCTCTCCTAAACTCTTTTTAATAAGTTCAAAAACGTCTTTAGAAGATAATAAGTTGTTATAAATAATATCTTGTACTTGATTATCTACCTTTAGTGTAATGATACTATTTTTATCAGAAACAATTCCCTGGCTTGTTGCTTCTATAAATCCACTGTTGTAGACAGATTCTATGATAGAATTACCAAACAAAACCATCGATTCAATATCACTTTCTGCCAATGAATCATTTACCTGAAAGAAGGAGGTTCTTAATTGATAAGCATCTTTTACTTCTGTAACTGTTTCTTTATTGAATTGAAAATATAATTTAGCAGCTACTTTAATCGTCTTAATCTCTTCTGTGATTTCTTCTTCAGACTTATCTATTGCAAAATCAAAAGGAGCATATAAGTTATCATATTGCCATGGCTTCCCTTTGGTAAATTCATATTTAAATTGACCTCCTTTTGGAAAAAGATACACGATAGCAACTGCTGTAATTAAAAAAAGAATAACCTTATAAATAGTAGCGTTATGCTTGTATAATTTGTTTACAGTTTTACTCATATATTTATCTTGTGAACACAAACTTAACTTAAAAAAATGGACGTCAAAAATTGAAAGGATAGTTTCCTGAAAAATTTGATTTAAAATAGTTAATTTTGTGGTTCTAATGAAGATTAAAAATTATTGAAAATGAATACTAGAGATGTTGTAATTGTAGCTGTTGCCAGAACCCCTATTGGAAGCTTTATGGGAAGTCTTTCAAGCATCCCAGCTCCAAAATTAGGAGCCATCGCAATTAAAGGCGCCCTAGAAAAAATTAAACTAGACCCAAACTTAGTAGATGAAGTTTTTATGGGAAATGTAGTTTCGGCTGGTTTAGGACAAGCTCCTGCAAGACAAGCGGCAATCTTTGCTGGTATTTCAGATACTGTTCCGTGTACAACAATTAATAAAGTTTGTGCTTCTGGAATGAAATCTGTTATGTTAGCAGCTCAATCAATTGCTTTAGGAGATGCAGATATTGTAGTTGCTGGGGGTATGGAAAACATGAGTTCTATTCCTCACTATCTTTATGGAAGGCAAGGAACTAAATTTGGACCTACAACGCTTGAAGATGGAATGCAAAAAGACGGACTAGTAGATGCTTATGATAAGAATGCCATGGGAGTTAGTGCTGATGCTTGCGCTGCCAAATATGGTTTTTCTAGAGAAGATCAAGATGCTTATGCTATTCAATCTTACCAAAGATCTGCGGAAGCGTGGAGTACAGGTAAATTTTCTGATGAGATTATTCCTGTAGAAATACCTCAACGAAGAGGAGCACCAATTTTAATGACTGAAGATGAAGAGTTTAAAAATGTAAAGATGGAAAAAATACCTGCTTTACGTGCTGCTTTTTCAAAAGAAGGAACTGTTACTGCTGCTAATGCCTCAACTATTAATGATGGTGCTGCAGCGTTAATTTTAATGTCTTCTGAAAAAGCAACAGAATTACAACTTACACCTATTGCTAAAATTAGAAGCTACGCTGATGCCGCTCAGGAACCAAAATGGTTTATAACAGCGCCAGCTAAAGCTATTCCAAAAGCTCTGGATAAAGCGAGAATATCTATTAATGAGGTAGATTATTTCGAATTAAACGAGGCTTTTGCAGTTGTAGGATTGGCTAATATGAAAATACTAGGATTAAAAAATGACCGTGTAAATGTGAATGGTGGTGCTGTATCTTTGGGACATCCTTTAGGTGTTTCAGGGGCAAGGATTATTATTGCTCTTACCTCTATTTTAAAACAAAATAAGGCTAAAATTGGTGTTGCAGGAATCTGTAATGGTGGTGGTGGCGCTAGTGCAATGGTTATTGAATCTCTTTAAAATTAATAAAATATGCTCTACGGCATTTGTAATTTAAGTATTGTTCCTCTTCGTCTAGAAGCTAGTGATGCGTCAGAAATGGTATCACAGGTTCTTTTTGGAGAAGACTTTAAAGTGCTTGAAAAAGAAAAAAAGTGGAGTAAAATACAATTGAGTTTTGATGGTTATGAGGGATATATAGACAACAAGCAATATCTAGAAATTGACGAAGAAACTTTTGATAAACTATCCTATTCTAAACATCATTATTCTTCTGAAATTATAGATTTTGTAACCACTAAAGAAAATCACTTAAGTACTATTTCTATAGGGTCTAGACTTCCTTTTTATAAAGATCAACATTTTACAATTGGTGCACAAGACTTTTATTACGATGGTAGTATTTATTCAGAAAAGTTAGCTAAAAAAGAAATCCTTCAAAAAGCATTTCAATTTTTAAACACTCCATATTTATGGGGTGGAAAAACTCCTTTTGGAATAGATTGTTCTGGGTTTACACAATTGGTTTATAAACTTTGCGGCTACTCTCTTCTTAGAGATGCTAAAGACCAAGCAACACAAGGTGAGGTTTTAAGTTTTATTGAAGAAGCTGAACCCGGTGATTTAGCATTTTTTGACAACGATGAAGGCATCATAACTCATGTTGGAATTATTATGGACAATTACAATATCATCCATGCACATGGTAAGGTTAGAATTGATACCTTAGACCACAGTGGTATTTATAACGTAGACAACAAATTGCACACTCACAAATTGAGAGTTATTAAAAAAATTATATAAAAAAGCCAACGTATATACGTTGGCTTTTTTATGTTCTATCAAATAGATAGTATAGATAAATTATTAATCCCTCATTTCTTTGTACAAGTCAGTAAACTTCGTCGCTTTTTCATCCATCTCTAAGGTTTGATAAATATTCATCAAAAACTGAACTGTATTGATACTTCTACTGTATTTATCTGCTTTTTCTAGATATGGCAATGCTTCTCTATGAACACCTCTTTGCTTTTCTAGTAGCTCATCATACTTATCAAAGTCAGATAAGTTCTGATTCATTTCATCTACGATTGCTTTTTCTTGATTCATGATTACTACTGCTAAATTTAAATAAGCATCTCCATAATCTTCTTTTAACTCAATCGCTTTTTCATAATTCTTTTTAGCCTCTTCAACTTTACCATCATTAAAACTTATTACTCCTAGATTAAAAAATAACTGAGGATTTGTAGGGTCTATATTTAATGCCAGCTCAATCAAATCACTATACTTTTTCATGTCTTTCAATTGAAAGTAGATATCTGCTTGAGTTAAAATTAAATTAATATCTTTTGGATAGATTTCTCTTGCTTCTTCAACTGCCTTTATTGCTTCTTCTGTCTTCCCTTGAGTTTTTAAGATATAAGCAACGTTTTTGATAATATCACCTGTTTTTGATTCGGTTTGCTCATTTACAGGATCTTTATAAAGACCTAACTTAACTTGAAGATCTCTATTTTTTTCATTGCCTAGATCTTCCTTTTCATCTGTTTGTTTACTTATAGCATAATAGATTGTAGAAATTCCTGTATATCCTTTTTCACGTAATTCTTTATAATACTTTAAAGAATTGTCGTAATCTTTTGCCAAAGTAGAACTTACTGCCGCATTGTATATAAAAATGGTGTCTAATGGACTTAACACATAGGTTAAGTAAAAGCTATCAGACGCATTTTTATAATCTTTAGCTGTATACTGATCGCTTGCTTTCTGATACACATCTTGCACCATTTGATTTTGAATAGTAGTAGCTAATTCTGTATACCTTTTTTTCCCTATTTGATCTTCTAAACTGAATAGCTTTTCAAAAGTATTAGCAGCTGTTTGAAAATCTTTTTTTCCATAATAAGCTTGTGCTTTTAAAAAGTAAAACTTTGCTTTAGATTTATCATCCATATTAGCAAGTAAAGATTCAGCGGCTGTAACGGCCGTCATTGCTGCAGAATAATCTTGAATTTTAATAGCTTTATCTGCTGTTTTTAATTCGTTTTTTTGTGCAAAAGTGGAAAAAGTTATTAATCCCAATACTAGTGCAAATACCTTGGTTTTCATCTTAAGTTAAATTTAATTCTATAATAGTTATTCTTGGTTCTCGTTTGTATTATTCTCAGTTCCAGAGGTATCTTCACCTTCTTCAGAAGTCTCTTCTGTAATCTCTTCTTCCTCTTCTTCTTCATGCATTACCTTGGCCACAGCGGCAATACTATCTGAGTCTTTAATATTAATTAGCTTAACTCCTTGTGTAGCTCTTCCCATCACACGTAAGTCTTCTACAGCCATTCTAATGGTTATTCCTGACTTATTAATAATCATTAAATCATTAGAATCATCTACATTTTTAATGGCTACTAAATTACCTGTTTTTTCTGAAATGTTTAATGTTTTAACACCTTTACCACCTCTATTTGTAATTCTATAATCTTCTAATTTAGATCGTTTTCCATACCCTCTTTCAGAAACTACAAGAATGTTGCTCTCCATATCATTTACAGCAACCATACCTATTACCTCATCGTTTTCATGAGCAAGAGTAATTCCTCTCACACCAGAGGCTGTTCTTCCCATTGGTCTTGTTTTAGCTTCCTCAAAACGAATAGATTTACCAGATTTTAAAGCCAACATTACTTGACTATCTCCTGATGTTAATTTAGCTTCTAGCAACTCATCACCTTCACGAATAGTAATTGCGTTAATACCATTTGTTCTAGGTCTAGAATATTGTTCTAAAGAAGTTTTCTTTACCTGTCCTTTCTTAGTTGCCATTATAACATAATGGTTGTTAATATATTCTTCGTCTTTTAAATCTTGAGTAACTAAAAATGCTTTTACCTTATCGTCTTGTTCTATATTAATTAGATTTTGCATAGCTCTTCCTTTAGAGTTTTTGCCTCCTTCTGGAATTTCGTACACACGCATCCAAAACACTTTACCTTTCTGGGTAAAGAACAACATATATTGGTGGTTAGTTCCAACAAACAAATGCTCTAAGAAATCTTCATTTCTAGTAGCCACACCTTTTTGCCCTCTACCTCCTCTATTTTGAACTTTGTATTCGTCTAGATTTGTTCTTTTCAAATATCCTGCATTAGAAATGGTAACCACAACCTTAGTATCTGGAATCATATCTTCAATACTCATATCTCCACCAGCATATTCAATTACTGAACGACGATCATCACCATATTTATCTCTTACATGAATTAATTCATCGGTTATGATTTGATAACGTCTAGGCTCATTGTCTAGAATATCTTTCAAATCAATGATGGTTTTCATAATTTCATCAAACTCAGCTCTTAATTTATCTTGCTCAAGACCTGTTAATTGACGCAATCGCATTTCAACAATTGCTTTGGCTTGAATTTCAGATAATTCAAATCTTGTAATTAAACTTTCACGAGCTAGATCTGCATTATTAGAAGCTCTAATAATTTTTATTACCTCATCAATATTATCAGAAGCAATAATTAATCCTTCTAAAATATGAGCTCTTGCTTCTGCTTTCTTTAATTCGTATTTTGTTCTTCTTACAACTACCTCATGCCTATGTTCAACAAAATAATGAATTAACTGCTTCAGGTTTAATTGTTCTGGACGACCATTTACAAGTGCAATATTATTGACACTAAATGATGTTTGAAGACCTGTATACTTGTATAATTTATTTAAAACAATATTAGGAATTGCATCTCTTTTCAAGATGTAAACAACTCGCATTCCATTTCTATCAGACTCGTCTCTAATATTAGAAATCCCATCCAATTTCTTATCATTTACTAATTCAGCAGTTTTTTTAATCATTTCTGCTTTATTAACCTGATAAGGAATTTCAGTGACGATAATACACTCACGTCCTTTTACCTCTTCAATAACTGCTTTTGCACGCATTACAATACGTCCTCTACCGGTATGAAAAGCATCTTTTACACCATCGTAACCATAAATGATTCCTCCTGTTGGAAAATCTGGTGCTTTTATGTGCTGCATTAACTCGTCTATGTCAATATCTCTATTTTCAATATAAGCTAAGGTCCCATTCACAACTTCTGTTAAATTGTGTGGCGCCATGTTTGTTGCCATACCAACGGCAATTCCAGAAGCTCCATTTACTAAAAGATTTGGAATTCTAGTTGGTAACACAGTAGGCTCTTCTAAAGTATCATCAAAATTTAATCGATGATCTACCGTATCTTTCTCAATATCAGACAACATGTCTTCTGATATTTTCTGCATTCTAACCTCCGTATAACGCATTGCTGCGGGGCTATCTCCATCAACAGAACCAAAGTTACCTTGTCCATCAACCATCATATATCGCTGACTCCATTCCTGTGCCATACGAACCATTGAATCATACACAGATGTATCTCCGTGTGGGTGATACTTTCCTAACACCTCTCCAACAATTCTTGCAGACTTTTTATAAGATCCTGTAGCCTTAATACCTAACTCGTGCATCCCATACAAAACTCTCCTATGAACTGGCTTTAAACCATCTCTTACATCGGGCAATGCTCTGGAAACAATTACAGACATTGAATAATCAATGTATGCAGATTTCATCTGCTCTTCTATGTTAATAGGAATCAACTTTTCTCCCTCTGCCATACCTTAAGTTTATTGTTTATTTTTAACTGATTTTTTAATAACAAGCAAGATACTGTAATTCCTATTTTTAAGCAACAAATTAGCCCCTGAAAAGCCTATAGTTATTAACATTTATTGATAAATTTTTCAGTTGATTTACCCCCTTGATTTACAAGCCTTTCGGACTGTGTTTTAAGGGTCAAATTGTCAGTTTATGATGGATGGCATTCTTTTTGCTCTTTTTTATCCAAAAAAGAATTAAATTTACAAATAGAAAACCTAAAATATGGACGATAATTTTTCACCCAAAGTAAGAGATGTGATAACTTTTAGTAAAGAGGAAGCACTAAGATTAGGCCATGATTTTATAGGAACTGAACACTTATTGCTTGGCTTAATAAGAAAAGGAGACGGAAAAGCTATTGAAATTCTTGTAACTTTTCAAATAGATTTAGAGTTGGTGCGAAGAAAACTTGAACTATTAAACCCTGCAGCCCCAACTATTATTGACGGAAATAAGAAAAAGAGCCTTCACTTAACTAGACAGGCAGAAAAAGCGTTAAAAACAACCTTTCTAGAAGCCAAATTATATCAAAGTGATGCTATAGATACAGCTCATTTATTGCTATGTATCCTAAGAAACGAAAATGATCCATCAACAAAATTATTAAATAAATACGATGTAGATTACGATCAAGCAAAAGCGTTGTATAAAGAACTGCATACAGATTCTACTGATGATAACTTACCCGTTAGCCCAATTTCAGAAACACCTTCTGATGACAACGATTTTGCTTCAGAGAAACCCAATCCTTATGATCAATCACAAAAAAGCAAACCCAATAAAAAATCTAAAACACCTGTATTAGATAATTTTGGTAGAGACTTAACTTTTTTAGCCGAAACTGGAAAATTAGACCCTGTTGTTGGCCGTCATAAAGAAATAGAACGTGTTTCTCAAATTTTGAGTAGACGTAAGAAAAATAACCCAATGTTAATTGGAGAACCTGGTGTTGGTAAATCTGCCATTGCTGAAGGACTTGCATTGCGAATTGTAAACAGAAAAGTATCTCGTATTCTTTTCGATAAAAGAATTGTTTCTTTAGATCTGGCAAGTTTAGTTGCAGGTACAAAATACAGAGGTCAGTTTGAAGAACGCATGAAAGCGCTAATGAATGAGTTGGAGAAAAATGAAGATATCATTTTATTTATTGATGAAATTCACACCATTGTTGGTGCCGGTGGCGCAACTGGGTCTTTAGATGCTTCTAACATGCTGAAGCCTGCCTTAGCAAGGGGTGAAATTCAATGTATTGGTGCTACAACTTTAGATGAGTACAGAACAAATATCGAAAAAGATGGGGCGCTAGAAAGACGTTTTCAAAAGATTATTGTAAACCCTACCAGCGTTGAAGAAACCATACAAATATTACATAATATTAAAGAAAAATATGAAGCCCATCATCATGTAAACTACACAGATCAAGCAATTGAAGCTTGTGTGAAGTTAACAAATAGATACATGACCGACAGGTATTTGCCAGACAAAGCCATTGATGCTTTAGACGAAGCAGGATCTAGAATCCATATTACTAGTATTGTGGTTCCTGAGCAGGTATTGGAATTAGAAAAACAATTGACTGTTATTAGAGATCGGAAAACAAAAGCTGTTAATGGTCAAAAATATGAAGAAGCAGCAAAATTACGTGATGATGAAAAAAATATTGAAGCTGCGTTACATTCT